>Ga0058864_1032465_pt1 | contig 9699 bp, 5 predicted proteins | sample TNRReaAnaerobRNA_FD_61087 | JGI IMG/M metagenome (GOLD analysis project Ga0058864, IMG submission 61087) | Wastewater treatment Type I Accumulibacter community from EBPR Bioreactor in Madison, WI, USA - TNR Reactor, Time B -10min-Anaerobic_... | ecosystem: Engineered > Bioreactor > EBPR >... | reverse complement strand
CGCGACCCGCGTCGCATCTATGTGGTGGCTGCTTTCCTTCTGATTGGTCTGGTTGTGGTCTCGGTTCGCTTGATACAACTGCAAGTGATAGATGGCGATACCTACGCCGCAATCGCACGCCGGCAGTACGAGTCCCGTGTGACGCTGCAAGCCGAACGGGGGACGCTCTTTGACAGAAACGGAAACCTGCTGGCGACCAACAGCACCAGCTACTCCTTTGCCGTTGACCCAACCCACGTGGAGCATCCACGCAAGCTGGCCGCTGCGTTCCAGGGTGCGTTGGGGGGAGGACAGCGCGAATGGCTGGAGAAACTCACACGCGACAACACGGCATTTGTCTGGCTTCAACGGAAAGTGACTGGGGAGGCCGCCACTGCGCTGAAAAACCTTGACGATAACGGGTTAATCATCATCAAGGAGCCGCTGCGCCACTTCGAGTACGCCTCGATAGGATCGCAAGCTATTGGCTGCACCGACGTTGATAACAACGGCCTAAGCGGTGTGGAGCTTTTCTACAACCAACAGCTGCGCGGTGCCGATGGCTTCATGGTGATGCAACGCGACGCACGTGGCCGCCGCCGCCCCGATGCCGACCTCCCGCTGGCCGGGGCAGCTTCGGGAACGGCTATCGCAATAGACCCGCGAACTGGTGAGATTCTCTCGATTGCAAGCTGGCCAAGCTACGATCCCAATGATCCTTCATCGGCCGAGCAATCCATGATTCGCGTCCGCGCAATCACCGACACCTACGAGCCTGGCTCCACAATGAAGATTGTCACCGCAGCTGCCGCGCTGGAAGAAGAAGCCGTCACCCTGCACGACAGCATTAATGCTGAAGGGGGTGAGTATCAGCTTGGGAACCACACCATCCGCGATGACCATCCGATGGCGATGACCTCCTTCCGTACAGCGTTCGAGGAATCCAGCAACATCATCTTTGCCAAAGTTGCAGCGCGGCTTCCGGCACCACGGTTCTACAAGTACGTGCGGGATTTTGGCTTCGGCATTATCAGCGGAATTGATCTTCCCGGCGAAGCACGCGGCGAGGTGAAGAAGCCGAACGAATTCAGCGAGGGGACTCAGGAATTTATGGCCTTTGGATACCAGCTTGCCGTCACGCCGCTGCAACTGGTGACCGCTTGCGCCGCCATTGCCAACGGCGGCGTGATGATGAAGCCCCACCTGCTGAAACGGCGCATCAGCAAGGATCAGGAGGTGATTGAAGAGGTGATCCCGCAAGAGATACGCCAAGTGGTAAGCCGCCAAACCGCCGACAGCGTTCGCGCATTGATGGAAGGGGTGGTGCAGCACGGAACCGGCAAGGAAGCACGCGTGGACGGGCTGCGGGTTGCCGGCAAAACCGGAACCGCACAACAGCTTGCCAACGGAAGCTACTCCAAGGAAAAATACAACGCCTCGTTCGTTGGATTCTTCCCCGCCGACGACCCCCAAGTTGCGCTGCTGGTGCTGCTGGATTCGCCAACCAATGGCTACTACGGCGGCCAAGTTGCTGCACCAATTTTCAGGGAAATCGCACGCCGGATTATGGGGGTTGGCGCAACACCAGCCGAACCACAATTCCAGATGGCCGCCAGCGACACAATCGCTGCTCGGTACGTTGGTTCGGCAATGCTTCACACGCCGGAATTGCGCGGGATTGAAGCCGATGCAGCCGCAGAAACTGCCCGCAAACTTGGCTTCCGCGTGGTGCGCCGCGGTGCCGGAACCATTGTGATGGCACAATCCCCAATGCCCGGTTTGGCGATTGAGCGGCATGGCATTGTGGTGCTGGAAACAGAAACCCCGCAATCAACCGGGGCATTGCCCAATCTTCAGGGGCTTCCGCTCCGCAGGGCACTGAACATCCTGAATGCTTGCCGCGCCAAGCCAAAAGTTGTCGGGACCGGAATTGTGCAAACGCAATATCCACCTCCGGGAACGCCAATCCGAGCAAACATGGAGGTGAAGCTGGAAGGGGGGAGTAGTCAGTAGCCAGTTGATAGTAGTCAGTTGCAAAGAAGAGTCCTTCATCATGAGCGAAGAAAATTTCTGATTGCCGAATCGTGCTTGATCTGCAAACCATACTGACCTCTGTTGATGGGCTTCGCGAGCTGCGTGGCGACCGAACACTTCCGGTGACGGAGATTCGGTACGACAGCCGCAAGGTGGCCGCCGGGGAGATGTATGTGGCAATCAACGGGCGCGACGACCACGGCCCGCAGTTCATTGCCGAAGCGATTGCTGCCGGTGCCAAAATCATCGTGAGCGATGCCCCCGATTCGCTGCCAGCCGAAATCCGCAACAACCAATCCATCACCCTTGTGGTGGTTGATGATGCCCGCGCAGCAATGGGGGAAATGGCCAACCGGCTCCATAATTATCCGGCCCATCGGCTGAAAGTGTTCGGCATCACCGGAACCAACGGCAAAACCACCACCGCGTGGCTGCTGCTGCAACTGTTGGAAGCCGCTGGGCAACGGGTTGGGATGATTGGAACGCTGGGGAACTATCGCGACGGCAGTTTCACCCCAACCGGATACACAACTCCGGAATCCCCAGAACTGGTGGCCGCCCTTGCCGAAATGGCCGATGCTGGTTGCACCGCCGTTGTGATGGAGGTTTCCTCGCACGCGCTGGCGTTGCACCGGGTTGCTGGGCTTCGGTTCTTCGGCGCGGTGTTCACAAATCTGACGCAGGATCACCTGGATTTTCACGGATCAATGGCCGAGTATCATGATGCCAAAAAACTCCTTTTCGATCACTTGGATGCCGACCGATCCGCTGTGGTCAACCTCGACGACGTACATGGAACCACAATGGTTCGTGACTGCTACGCCAGTGTGGTTGGCTACGGAACAAAAGAAGAAGCGGACGCGCACATCCAAGAAACGGAGCTTGGGCCGAACCACACCGCCTGGACGCTGAAGCTATCGGAACGATTCGGCGGCGGAACGCTACGGCTACGCTCCACACTGGTGGGTGCTTTCAACATCTGGAACGCAACCGCCGCGGTTGCAACCGCGCTGGCAGAAGGAATTGATAGATCCGTGATTGTGCAAGCCGTCAGCAACCTGCGCGCTGTTCCCGGAAGGATGGAAACAATCGCGTTGCCAAACGGAGCAACCGCTGTGGTGGATTACGCCCACACCCCCGATGCGTTGGAGAAAGCCTTACTGACGCTGCGCACGGTGAGCGGCAACGCCACCCTGACTGTCGTCTTCGGGTGCGGCGGGAACCGCGACGCAGCCAAGCGGCCAATCATGGGGGAAATTGCAGCACGCCTTGCCGACTGTGTGGTGCTAACCAGCGACAATCCCCGGGGCGAAAACCCAGAAACAATTCTGGATCAGATTGCTGCCGGAATCGCAAGCCCAGCAACCGCAACTCGCATCAGCGACCGTGCCACGGCAATTCGCCAAGCGATTGCCCACGCAGGCCCCGGCGACGTTGTGCTGATTGCCGGAAAAGGGCATGAAGATTATCAGATCATCGGTGTGCAGAAACTCCATTTCGATGATCGTGAGGTGGTTCGCGATTGGGCCGCCACGCAACATCAACAGCTTCAAGGGATGCCTGCATGATCCCATTCGGCACAGTCCGTGGCCTGCTTGAAACCCTTCGCGCCGAAGCGGCAACCGAGGCCGCTGCCCAGCCGCAGTTTGTGGGGCCCGCCGCCGCGCTTCGCCGTAGCGTTCGCGGGGTTTCCACCGACACACGTTCTTTGAAAAAAGGGGATGCCTTTGTTGCGCTGGCCGGGGAAAACTTCGACGGTCACAGCTTTATCCGAACCGCAGCGGAGCGGGGGGCCGCAGTCGCCATTGTTGCGAATGTTTGGGATCATGAGAGAGAGAGAAACCCTGCTCCGCTTCCGGTCATTTCCGTTGCCGACACGCTTGCCGCCTACGGCTGGATTGCGCGGGCACACCGCTTGCAATTCCGCGTTCCGGTGGTTGCTGTTGCCGGATCCAACGGCAAAACCAGCACTAAGGAGATGATTGCCGATGTTCTTGCCACACGCTACAACGTGCTGCGGACCGAAGGGAATCTGAACAACCTTGTTGGCGTTCCAGCAATGCTGCTTCGCTTGGACGAATCGCACACTGCGGCGGTGATTGAGATCGGCACAAATATGCCGGGTGAGATTGAACGCCTTTGCCAAATCCTGCGGCCAACGCACGGGATTATCACCAACATCGGGCGCGAACATCTGGAGTTGCTGGGAACGATTGAAGGCGTTGCTCACGAGGAAGGCGCGTTGTTCCGGTGGCTTGCCGCAAACGGCGGAACTGCCTTTGTGAACCTTGACGACCGAAACGTTGCACGGCTGGCAAAAGGGCTTCCCACATCAACAAGCTACAGCCTGCGGAAACCCGCCGACGTTCGCGGAACCGCCGGGCGGCTGAACGAATCAGGCGTGCCATCGTTGGCAATCCAGATTGGCCAACAACAGTGGCCGATTGCCTTGCAAACGCCCGGCTTGCACACCGCCACCAACGCCCTGTGCGCAGCGGCGGTGGGGCTTGCGCTGAAGGTTCCGCCAACAAAACTGAAACGCGCACTGGAATCGTTCCGGCCACCGGAATACCGCAGTGGCTACGCCCGGCTTGCAATGGTGAAATCAGCAAACGGGGCAACCGTGCTGAACGATACCTACAACGCCAACCCCGACTCCACGCTGGCCGCGCTGCAGACATTGCGCGCACTGAAGCCAGGGCGCGGCGGAAGAAGAATTGCAGTGCTGGGCGACATGCGCGAACTGGGCGCAAGCTCGGCAGCCGAGCACAACGGCATTGGGGAAGCAGTGGCCACAATGGGCATTGCACACGCGCTATTTCTGGGGACTGAAATGAAGCACGCGTACCGCGCCGTTGTTGCGGCCAACAGCAAAACCGTTGCACAGCACTTCACCGAAAAAATGGAGTTGATAGCCGTGATCCAAGCACTGCTGGCCCCCAACGACGTAGTTCTGGTGAAAGGCTCGCGCGGGATGAAGATGGAAGAAATAGTGAAGGCCATAACCAACTCCCGATAACCGAAACCGATTCCCGATAACCGACTTCCGACGTGCTGTACTATCTGGCTCAATACATCAACGAACTCTTCTCCCCGCCGGGGTTTGGGCTGTTCCGGTTCGTGACCTTCCGGGCTGCGGCTGCCGCGCTAACCGCGCTGCTGATTGCGTTCGTTTTTGGGCCAAAAATCATCCGCCGACTGAAGCGGCTGCAGATTGCAGAACAGGGAAAAAAGGAGGCTCCAAAAAGCCACATGGCCAAAGCGGGAACGCCAACAATGGGGGGGCTGATTGTTCTGCTGTCGCTGGTTGTTCCGGCGCTGCTCTGGTGCGATATCCAAAGTGCCTATGTGTTGCTGGCGGTTGTGGTGACGCTCTTTTTGGGCGGCGTTGGCTTTTTGGATGACTACTTGAAAGTGGTGAAGAAGCTCCCCAAAGGCTTGATCGGGCGATACAAAATTGTTGGCCAGGTGGCGATTGGGCTGGTGCTTGGCGGAACCATCTACTTTTTCCCGCAGTGGTTCCCGGGCAACTTCGCCAGCATCAACACCTACTCCACGGTTCCGTTCGTGAAAGATGCTTTTTTCAATTTCGGCATCCTTTACATCCCCATGGTGATCTTCGTTCTGACGGCCACCAGCAACGCCGTCAATCTGACCGATGGATTGGACGGGTTAGCGATTGGGACGGTCAGTATCGTGGCGCTGGCGGTGGCACTGATCACCTACCTGAGCGGGAACTCGGTGGCGGCAAACTACCTGGGTATCCCCCACCTGCGTGGCATTGATGAGCTTGCAATTTTCTGCGCGGCATTGTTGGGGGCGGGGTTGGGGTTCCTTTGGTTCAACGCGTATCCGGCACAGGTCTTCATGGGGGATACCGGGTCGCTGGCACTGGGTGGATCCATCGGTGCGCTGATGATCCTGGTGAAAAAGGAGTACATGATCCCCATCCTGGGGGGAATCTTCTTCGCCGAATCCCTTTCGGTGCTGCTGCAAGTGGGATACTTCAAGTACACCAAACGCCGCTACGGCGAAGGACGAAGAATTTTCCGGCGCGCACCGCTCCATCATCACTTTGAGGAGAAAGGGTGGCCCGAAGCGAAGATTGTCACCCGCTTCTACATCGTGGCAATCCTTCTGGCAATCTTGGGCCTGACAACCTTGAAAATTCGATGATCGGATGCCTGCACTTGCAAGCATCATAACAACACAGTACTCAATCTCTCTGCGCTTTTCATGCCAACCGAAACCACATACTCAATCCTTGGTGCCGCCCGTTCGGGGCTGGCGGTTGCGGCGTTGCTGCGGCGGGAAGGGGCGCGTGTGTTCGTTAGCGATTCCAAGCCAGCCGATGCCAACCCAACAGCCATTCCCCGATTGCGGGCGATGGGTGCGGATTATGAGTTCGGCGGGCATACCAACACCGTGCTTCAATCCGCCGTGCTGATCCTTTCCCCAGGCGTTCCCGATACCATCCCGATTGTCCGCCAAGCGGCAGAGCGGGGGATACGGATCACCAACGAGATTGAAATCGCCGCAAGCCGTTGCCGTGCGCCGATCATTGCAATCACCGGAACCAACGGCAAAACAACAACAACCGAGCTAACCGGATTTATCCTTCGCAACTCTGGGTTGAACACGTTTGTTGCCGGAAACGTTGGGCTGGCGTTCAGCGAGATTGCGTTGCAGGCCGATGAGCAAAGCGTGGTGGTGCTGGAGCTTAGCTCCTTCCAACTGGAGCATATCCAGACGTTCCGCCCACGGGTGGCGATGATCCTGAACGTCACCCCCGACCACCTTGATCGCTATCCAAATTTCGAGGCATACGTGCGGGCGAAGTTCCGCATCACCACGAACCAAACCCCGGCCGACACGCTGATCTACAACGCCGACGACCACAACCTATCGTCGCTTCCGGCCAGCAGTGTCGCGCGGGCAATCGGCTTCAGCCTCACGCAGGCCCTTCCCGACGGCGCGTTCGTCCGCAACGGGCAAGTGATACTGCGTGCCAACGGAGAACAAGAACTGATGAACACCAACGATATCCGAATCCGCGGCCCCCACAATCTGTACAACGCCATGGCTGCCGCGCTTGCTGCGCAGGCGGTTGGGGTGGGGCTTGATGCAATCCGCGACGGCCTGAAAAACTTCCCTGGCGTTCCCCATCGGCTCGAGCCAGTTCGCCAGCTGGATGGTGTCCGCTACATCAACGACAGCAAGGCCACCAACGTGGACTCAGTCTGGTACGCGCTGCAAAGTTTTGCCGAGCCAATCGTGCTGATTGCCGGCGGAAAAGGGAAGCAAAACGACTACACGCCAATCCTTCCGCTGATTCGCAACCATGTGAAAGCCGTGGTGCTGATTGGCGACGAAGCAGGGGCAATGGAGGCCGCATTTGCTGGCTACGCCCCAATCGTCCACGCCGGACACAGCATGGAGTCGGCAGTGGAGCAAGCGCGCAGCTTGGCCATCCCCGGCGATGTGATACTCCTTTCGCCAGCTTGCGCCAGCTTCGATATGTTCAACAACTACGAGCATCGCGGCGAAGTCTTCAAAACGCTGGTGAACCAATTGATCCCAGCAAGCGAAGCGGTGAACTGATCGGAGGCAGGGGCAAGGATTGGAGGGTGATTGATACCTACTCACTCCCCTCCTCTTCACCAATGACTAACTGACCTTGCGCAAAGTCAAGGTCAGTGGTCAGTGGCCAGTGGGCAGTTGCAAAGAGGGTCATTGGTCACTGACCTTACGCAACACCATTGACAGCGTGTCCGATGCTCTCCGAAAAACCGCGAGATGGGCTATCGCCGCTGCTTCGCGGTGCTTCGTCGAAGACTCCTCGCAATGACGGGGGAATGGGAGTGTGCGTAAGGTGAGTGACTAACTCACCTTACGCAAAGCCACGCTGGAGCTTGGTGATGACCGTGGTTCGGTGTTCCACCGGAAAGAACCTCCGCTCATGCTGAGCCCCGTCGAAGTATGAGTGGAGCCACCGAACAGCCAAGTGTTCGCTATTCAAATTCTGCGTAAGGTCAGTGACTTATCACACGTTTTTCTGGAGGATTCCGACACCATGAAGCAACGACTTCCGATTCTGCTGGCCACTGGGATAGCCTGTGGCGCAATCGCCATCCATGCCCAACAAATCGCTACCCCCCAGCTTGGCGTAGCCGACACCACCATCCGCACCGAATGCACCATCGGCCATTTCTTCCCGGCAATGCCGTTTGGTGGAGGAAGCTATCTGGGCGTTCAGATTGAAGAGGTCACGCCCGACAACGCCAGGGAGATGAACCTGAAAGAAGAATATGGCGCGATTATCACCAAAGTGATGGAGGGAACCGCCGCCGAAAAAGCCGGACTGCTGGCAAAGGATGTGATTGTTGGCTGGAACGGTGGCCGCGTGGAAAGCACCCGCCAACTGATCCGCTTGGTTCACGAAACACCGGTGGGGCGCACCGTCCGCATCGAAATCCTACGCAACGGCGCGCCGATGACCATCAACGCCACAATCGGCAAACGGGATCATGGGATGTTTGAAGGATTCAATATCACCACCGACTCCACCATGGATTGGAAAGGTTTCGAGAAGATGGAGGGATTGGAAGGCATGGAGGGGCTGGAAGGATTGGAGGATATGCAGCACTTCAACTTCAAAATGGACACCGCTTGGAGTTTCGACACCGCCACACAAGGGGGCTGTCACGGATTTAGTTTCGGGTTTGGTGCACCGGGCAGAATCTGGGGTGGTTCAGAAGGAGCTTGGATGAACCCGGGCCAGCAACGTCCACGCTTGGGGGTGCAACTGCAAGACCTTACCCCGCAGCTGGCCAAATACTTCGGCACCGACCAGAAGAGTGGCGCGCTTATCAGCGAAGTGATTGACAACTCCGCCGCCGAACGTGCGGGACTGCAAGCTGGCGATATCATCCTTGCGATTGATGGAAAGCAGGTCAGCAATCCCGGCGATGCCGCCCAAACGATCCGCGAACACAAGGAAGGGACGGTGGAGCTTCGCATCCTGCGCGACCGGAAAGAACAGACGATCACCGCAACGCTGGAGAAAGCCCCGGAAGTGGGCAACAGTCCAATGATCCAACCTAACAGCGAACGGCAGATGCGCCGATTCCACTTCAAGGGGGGGAAAGGGCCGCGCCAGTTCGAGATGTTCTTCTTTGGGCCAGATATGCCGCAGATGCAGGAACCGAGCGACAACCAAGAACCAACCGCACCACAGCATCAAATCGCCCCGGCACCAGAAGGTGATGTGGAGTTCAGCAGCATCATGCCCGGCGGAATGCTGAACCAGCTTGTACAAAGCATGATGCCCCCCGCAACCCCTCAGCTTGACGATGCCGAGCTTCACTTCCCGTTGCCACCAATGCCGCTGATGGTTCCGCCAGCCGGAGCGTCAAGCAAAGCAGTGGCATTGTAGAAGGGATTGCAAAAAAAGGGGGATCGTGCCGCAAACCTTGCCAACGATTCCCGAAAACTGTGGTGTTGTTCCGGCAATGTTTTTTCTGAATCATCCCCGGCCCATTTTTGCCCGCGTCTGAATTCCCATGCGCCCGTTTTGGGACCTCCCTGTGGTTTATAATTAACGGCTCCCTCCGGATCACACCACAGGGAGGTACAAGGGTGGCGCGGCGGAAAGCGGATTCATGGGCAACCATAGTTGAACAGGAG
>Ga0058864_1551927_pt1 | contig 9712 bp, 6 predicted proteins | sample TNRReaAnaerobRNA_FD_61087 | JGI IMG/M metagenome (GOLD analysis project Ga0058864, IMG submission 61087) | Wastewater treatment Type I Accumulibacter community from EBPR Bioreactor in Madison, WI, USA - TNR Reactor, Time B -10min-Anaerobic_... | ecosystem: Engineered > Bioreactor > EBPR >... | reverse complement strand
GTCGTCGTGGCCGTTGCGATTCGCGAGGTCGCCACCTTCGAGCTGGAGATCCCGCTCAAGTACTACGACGCGCTGGTGCTGTTGGAACTTCTTGAAAAGCATTCTGCAGCCGAGCACCGAGATGCGTGAAGAACCTTTTGTTTTGATGCCGCATCAGTCATTGGGATGCGGGGAAATGATGACACGGACCACAGAGGCATACCGGGGTGTATTGCGATGGCGAAGCAACTCGGGCCGGCGACCTTCTTGCCGTGCGATGTCAGATGCAAAGCGTCTGAGGGATTGCGACCCCAAGCGGTCGATCAGCTTTCTCCAAACCGGGCCAGTCAGCCAAATCCAGATTTAGCGAACTGGACTGCTCCGAACCGGCCATTGGCGAACTCAACCTATCGGCCAGGAGCGGACGTAGCGTCCCCCATGGGCAGATGCGTTTGAAGGGCGGGTAACTCATCAGATACCTGCCGTTCAGGTCGGAAGGCTGTCGGGCAGCTGGTCGGCTACTGCCGACGTTGACGGATCAGTCCTTGTCGGGCAGCAGTGTGGCGGTTAGCCGCCGTTCAGCAGCTGACGGGGGGCAATGACGGCTTCCACGGCCGATGAACTCGAACTTTCGACCCGTTGCTGTCGATCAGTCTGCCGGCAGCAAGGGCAGCCTTGGTTTCACAATCGGACGGCGCAGCCTTGGCCCCGCCTTCGCACTTCTTGATCGAGGATGTCTTGGCAGTAAAGCTTCGCCAATTCACGGAAGGGAATGTTTTGGTAGAGAGCGCCGGCAATGTTTTCGTAGCAAACATTCCGGGCTGAATTTCCTCTGGTTGTAGATTCGCTCCACATGGGCTTTGAATGGATACCTTGCTACGGGACAGTGTAACCCACGAATAAATCACGTCCCAGAATCGGGCGGGTTAACGCTGCCGGCAGCAACACTCGCGCTGTGCGTAGAAGCTGATATGCTTATTATGCTGAGAAAACCCCCGGCTCTGCCGGGGTGACCGTAGCAGTTTGACATTTCCGGGAGTCGGCCTTACCTGCAAAGCTTGCTGATGGCGGTGGCGTCGTGGTTCCGTCGAGTTCCGGTATGGCAGTTACAGAAGACGAAGGAACGGCTTCTTGCCCGTCGCGAAGAGGCCCCTTTGAGGGGCCAGCGACGGAAAGCCCCCGGCTCTGCCGGGGGGTGGTTACTCTGATGCACGGACGCTATGGTCTATAGCAAAATCATTGAAATTTCGGCAGCACATCAACCGATTTCGTTCTTGAGGCCATTGGTAAGCTGGCGCAACCCGCAAGGTGCGATCCGTCGCAACTTCAAAGCTGTCGCCTTGCCGAGCCAAACATCTTTCCGGGGAGTCTGAAATGCCGCGCGTAATCCAGCCTATTCAAATCGAAGGCCAAACCGTCTGGGTCGAAGTTGAAGATGTGGTAGTCCAGCCCAGGAAGTCCGCATCGACCTCGGGTGACGCCCGATTTGCAGACACCGCGAGTCCCGGTAGTATTCCGCGCGGCGCAGTCGACGCAATCGAGCAAGCAGACATTTCCTCGACCCTGAATGCAGTGATCGGGCCGGTCAAGAAGGCTCTGGAGAGTTTCAAACCCGACGAGGTCAACGTCGAACTGACGCTTGGTTTCAAGGCGGAGGTCGGCGTCTTCGTTGCCTCCGGCGAGGCCAATGCGCAGATCAAGGTCAGCGCCAAGTGGAAACCGGCGGCTAACTGAGACGTAAGGAACGGCCATGTCCCGCGACAACGCGCTTGTCTCGATCTGGAAGTCAAAGGATTCGACGCGTGCGGATGACTTTGTCGCGAGCGGTTTCTTCGTTGCCGACTGCCTGGTCCTGACCGCCAAGCACGTCCTCAAGATTAGTGACAAGTTGTGGGCTCGGCCACGAGTCGGTGGTCAGGCGTCCTACCTCATGAGCGATGCAAAACCACACGACGAACTTGATGTAACCTTGCTCAAAATCGACCTCATGCCTCAAGGTACTCAAGCGCTAGTGCCGCTCCTTGACGACAAGCGGGAGCAACTCGATGTCGACATGCTTGGCTACTTCGATGGTCGCAGAGAGGAAGTAAAGGCGGTTCAGATTTTGAACTACGACCAGGCAGCACGTCACTTCGTATTCGGGCAAAAACAACCGCAGGGCCAAAGTGGCGGTGCGCTTTGCGTGGGTGACAAGGTCTGGGGAATGCCGGTCCGGCACTACGTCGATCCCAACACTCATCGTGGCTGTGCGATCGCCATTCACCACTTCTGGGACTGGCTGCGGCAATACCTTCCGGCATCGGCAAGCAACACAAACCCGACATCGAATTCGATGGGGGTGGGCAACCCAGCCAGGGCTTTCTCCGCCGAGACCTCAAAGTTGCAGTTGATGCTCTGGCGCTACCTCGCCGATCATTGGCAGCAGATTAGTGGGCACCCGCGTTTCCAGAAAGCCGAGGTAATTGAGGGTTGTGCAAAACCGCTCACAATTGACGGTGTATTCGACGCGGTGACGACGAGCGATTGCGAAGACGTATTGGAGGGCTTGCGCAGTTGTTTCGACGATTCGAATTTCACGCGGGTAGGTGGTGCGCCGATGGACCGCAGCAGCGAGGCGTTCCAGGCGCTGACGTTTATTGCGCTGGTTGCGGCGGAGCGATTTGTCCTGGGCGAGCAGGCACAGCTTGATGGGCTTCCAAAGGCGCCTCACGAGCCGATCCCCGGGCAAGAACCAGTGCTTGCCGCCGTGGTGGCTGCGGCGATCTTCCGTTTTGGCCTGCGCTTCAAGCCGGATAACCGTCTACCCGTCAGCGTTCTGTACGCGAAACCCCCCGCCGCAGAGCTGGGTAATCCGGGCGAGGAGGGGGCCTCGCTGTTTCGTAAAGAGCTGTTGGCGATGGCGAATCGCATCGAGCTTGGTGACGAGCATGATCTGCGCGGTATGGATAGCGTGCCTGATCGACGACTGAAACGCCTGGTCGAGCGGGTCGCCAGGAAGCTCGATTGCCCTGTGGCCCTGTGTGCGGATGCTTCGGGTGCCTTATCCACTTTGGAAGCGCGTCAGCGCCTGCTGGTCGACATGAAGCAACTTGGCGTCACGGCTTTCTTTTCTTCGGTGGCACACGACGAGTCCCCAAGGTCCATTAGCGATCTGTATAAAGAACTCAATGTACTCCTGACCCCCTTCTTCTTTCAAACGTCTACTTCGCCGGAGAATCTGGAAATGAGCAAACCTGAATCACTGTCGCCAAATATCTCCGTCGTTAACAACTTCAATGCCCCTGTCGCGACCATTGCCCAGGCAAACGCTCAGGGTGCCGTCGCCGCCGGTCGCGACGTCATTCAAAACGGTATCGTTTCCGATCCTCTCGCCCTTCTCTTGGCGCTAAGAAATGTTGTCGAATCGCATCCGGTTCTCAGCGCGGCACCGGCCAAGCAAGCGCAATTCATCGAGTACGTCGACGATATACGGGGTGTCGTCGAGAAAGACAAGGAGCAGCGAACCGAGTCCGAAGTGCGCCTCGTCAAGCGCTGTCTCGATGGACTCAAGCAAGGTGCCGACGCCATGGAAAACGGCAGCACGATCCTGGAAAAGCTTTCTCCCCTCTGGGATGGATTGAAAGCGACCTGGCCGGCCCTGGCCATTCTCTTTACTTGATCGGGAAAGATCGTCATGACTCAGCTTGTCTCCGATTTCGTTTCGATCAAACACCGTGAAATTTCGCATCTGAAGGAAACGCCCTCGCTCTCTGCCTCGTGGCACCAGTGGTCGCAAGCGGAAATCGACGCACTGATGCTCGCCTATGCCGCGCGCCGGCCGCTGCTGGTGCGCGGCGAGCCGGGTACCGGCAAGACGCAACTAGCCCGCGCTGCCGCAGATTTTCTCGGCTGGTGGCTGCACGTCGAGACCATCCATCCCCGCTTCGAACCCCATGAACTGCTCTACCGCTTCGACGCGGTCCGGCGCTTGGCTGATGCCCAGGCCAGGGAGTCGAAGCTCAATGACCACGACTACTGGAAACCCGGAGTGCTCTGGAAAGCCTACGGTTGGGATTCAGCGCTGCCCTTTCTCGGTGCTGACGAAAAGGATCCCGGTAAGCCCAAGGGCCACGTCGTCCTGATTGACGAAATCGACAAGGCCGACAGCGACCTGCCCAACAGCCTGCTTGAAATCCTTTCCCAGCGCAGCTTCCGCGTCGAGCCCGTCAAAGAGCCTATCGGCGGGCCGAGTGTTCAGGCACCGCTCGTTGTCGTCACCACCAACGAAGAACGCGAGTTGCCCGCCGCTTTTCTACGCCGCTGTATCGTCCTGAGCCTCGCGGCCGATACCGATTATGTCGAATGGCTGAAGAGCCGGGGCACGGCGCACTTTGGCGCTCTTCAGGGTGTTAAGGGTCGAGAGCAGGCAACGCTCGACGACGCGGTGCTGAGAAAAGCCGCCGAGCAACTGGTCATCGATCGCGAGGCCATCGGCAAGCTCAACCTTTCCAAGCCCGGCCTCGCCGAATATCTTGACCTGCTATACGCGCTCAAAGAGCTGTTCCCCGGTGCCGTCGACTCCAGCGCGCGCACTGCTGCCCAGCTCGAATGGCTAGACCGACTCTCCGCCTACGGCTACCTCAAGCATGCCATCGAAGACCCGAACAACCCCGCTCATCAGCGCGCCCAAGCCAACGCGCGGCTGAAGAAGCCGGAGGCGGCAAACTAGATGGGCGCGCGGCACTACACCGGCCGCTCAGATTTGTTGCGCGCCTTGGTCGCCCGCTACGGGCCGCACGCCGGCGAAGTTGACGCGGCGGTCGAATGGCGGCTGGCCGAGGCGCTGAGCCTGCATTCGCGGCCAGTGACTCCCCCCAGGTCCGAGGTGGGCCTTTCCGAAACCGCAAGGCCGATTACCGCCGTCGCGCCGATGGCCGATGCAGAAGCACACCCGCACCGACCACCGCTTCAGGCACGCCTCTTTGCTATCCTGAATTCAGAACCACTGGCAGAACCAGAAGACACAGACCGTCCGCTGCCGGCCGCGCAAGCGCTCGTTCCCGAAGACTGCAAGCCGCGCAACCCGGGCGAACCGCCCTTTTCTCCCCTTGTCGGTCGTACTCGTCTCTGGCCGGCAGTGAATGCCGGGCTGGCTTGCGCCCGCCTCGGCAGCCTCGATGTTCCAGCCCTGGTGCGCATACTCGCCAGGGCCAAAGCGCCGCGTCGCCTGCCGCGTCGCAAGGTACGCAATTGGGGCGGTGAACTGCTCGTCTTGGTCGACGTCGCACACCGGCTCATTCCCTACGAGGCCGACTACGCCCAACTCCTCAAGGAAGTCCGCCGCCTGCATGGCCAGGCGGGCATCTCGGTGCGGGTGGTGATGGAATCACCGGCGGCCACACTTTCCCTGCAGCGCGGCCTGGGCGATCATCAACCGGCCGATGGCCCCCTTCCTGCGCCGCCGCCCGGCACTCCGGTGCTCATCCTCGGCGATCTTGGTTTGCTGTCTCACACGCGTCAGGCTGAGCACGCCTGGACAACTTTCTGCCGCCGCCTCGCCGACGCAGGCGCCCGCCCGGTGGCATGGGTGCCTTGCTCCAGCAGCCTCGTCTCGGCCGAGGCCGCGCGCTGCGCGCAGGTTCACTGCCTGGGCCATGGCGACCTGCATCCCGTCAAGTTCCCAGCCTCCGTGCCCGTTCTCCCGCAAGCAGCGCTCGATTCCCTACTGACGCGGATCGCCTGCTGCGTGCGGGTCGAACCCGCGCTGTTGCGCAGTCTGCGCCGTATCGACGTCGATACCGCCGGCGAGCCCGGCCTCGAAGCCTTGCTCTGGTCATATGCCCCGATCGTGGTGGCCGGCCTGCGTTTCTGCGAACTTTCTTCCGCTCACCAGGCCGAATACCGAGCCCGCTTTTCAGCGTTCGATGCCGCTACGCAGGCGGAAATTCTCCGCCGCATCCTCGATGTCCACGCCTTCCGGGGCCGCTCGACCGAAAGCGCGGAGGCTCTGCTCTGGCAGACCCACGCGTGTCCAGCGGCGCTCACGCCGGAACTTGCCCCGCACGTCCAGGCAGCCCGCAACTGGTTCGCCCGCCTGAGCGAATTCCCGGCCGAGGCGCCGGGCGACCTGTCTGCGTACGCAAGCGACCTGCTTGCCCGCCACGGCGGCGACGCCGCCTGGCTCAAGCGCAACTCCCCAGCCTTGGCCACGCTGTGGGCGCTGACGCGGAGCGAGGTAATACCAGCGGGACTGGATTCCGCTGACATCGCTCGTGTGCTTCGTAAGTCAGAAGACGAATCGCGTTCCTACGAACTGGTGCAGCGCGACGAGCAACTGTTGCTGATCAATGCCGGGAAGCAGAGTAGAAAGAGAGTCTTGCAAAATTATGGCGACACTGTCGATCGGCGTAACGAAGCTGTCGTCGCCTGGCCCAAGGTCGAGGTCGGCGGCGGCCTGGAATGGTCTCGGGACGACGGGGTGGCGCGTCGCTGGTTGCGGCCTGGCAACGATGAACTGGTGCTCCCACTCACCGACGACCCGGCCGCTGCAGCGTACCAATTCGTCTCCGCCGGCTGGCGCCACCGCCTCGGTCTCTTCTCGCGTCCTTCCTGGGCGCTCGAGTGGGGGCGAGACAAGGACGGGCTTTACGCGCTGGCGCCCTCGCCGCTGGGCGAACCGGTCAGGCTGCTCTGGTACGAGGGGGCCGATTCAGTTTGGCCCGGCGAATGGCCACCCACCCCGGGTGCCTTTCGCGCCGTGGCCCAGCCGGTGTCACAGGGCTTGAGCCTGGGTGCCGACTTGCGGCATGGGCTCTACCTGGATGTTTCTTTCGGTAGCCTCGTCCAGCGTTTCCGCTGGATCGAGCCGGGCGAGTTCTGGATGGGATCGCCGGAAGGCGAGCCTGAACGGGACGACGACGAAGGCCCGCGCCACGTGGTGCGGCTGACGGGCGGATTCTGGCTGGCCGACACCGCCTGCGCGCAGGCCGTATGGCAGGCGGTGATGGGCAACAACCCCAGCCGATTCCAGGACGATCCACAGAACCCGGTCGAGCAGGTGAGCTGGGACGACGTCCAGGACTTCCTGCGTCGAGTCGAGGGACTGTTCCCCGGCCTGTGGGCCTCGCTGCCCAGCGAAGCCGAATGGGAATACGCCTGCCGCGCCGGGAGCGACACCGCCTTCAACCTTGGCGAAAGTATCAGCCCCGAGCAGGCCAACTACGGTGGCACGAAGGCCTACGCCAGCGGCCCGACCGGCGAATACCGGCAACGGACCGTCGCGGTCAAACATTTCGAGGCGAACGCCTGGGGCCTGTACCAGATGCACGGCAACGTCTGGGAATGGTGTGCGGATGGGCAGAGGGCCTACGATAACTCGCTGCAGGTCGATCCGCGCGGTCCCGACGAAGCCGAAGCCGAGCGCGTCGTGCGCGGCGGTTCCTGGATCAACGTGCCCTGGGGGCTCCGCTCTGCCTACCGCGTCCAGGGGCCCCGCGACGATCGCTACGACTACCTGGGCTTTCGCTTCTCCCTGAGGTCCACCCGCCCGGAGGAGGGCGCGGAGCGCCAGGCAGGTCCAGTCGCAGCGCCAGCGGTCGGCCGGGTGCCCGGCGGGCGCCCGCGCGCAGAGCCGGCCCGGCAGGAGGCCGGGACGGCAAGCTGGCTGGAAAAGGCCAAGTCCTTCCTGGGCGCTCGCAAGGGCGACACGAGCACGCCAGCCAAGCCAAAAAGGAAGACATAGGCGATGCAAATGCGCTTCTTCTCCGTCCCCGCCCTCGATCCCGCTTCCGCCGAGGCGGAACTCAACCGGCTGCTTGCCGCCGGCCGGGTAGCCGGCCTCGAGCGCCAGTTCGTCGCCGCCGGGGCGGCGTCGTTCTGGGCGGTATGCGTCAGCCTCGCCGATGGACCCGGGCCGCTGCCGGCAGCGCTCAAGGCCGGGGCCGGGCGCAAGCTGGATTACCGGGAGGTGCTGAGCGAGGCGGACTTCGCAGTCTTCGCGCGCCTGCGGGATCTGCGCAAGACGCTGGCCGAAGCCGAGGGTGTGCCACCATACGCCGTGTTGCCACCATACGCCGTGTTTACCAATGAGCAACTGGCGGCCCTGGTTACCGGGCGGGTGCACTCGGTGGAAGCCATGGCACGCATCGAAGGTATCGGCCCGGCGCGGGTCGAGCGTTACGCATCCGCCTTCCTGCCCGTGCTGCGCGAAGCGACGATCGCTGCCAAGGCCGAGCCATGAAGCGCCTCGCCATTCGCCTGGAGGATCTGGCCGAACGTTCGAATCTGCTGCTCGCTACCTGGAAAGCGGCACGTGGCAAGGCGGCACGACCGCCGGTTGCGCGCTTCCTGGCCGGACTGGAGCGAAATCTGGATGCACTGGCCGAGTCCATCCTTGCCGAAAAGGCGCCCTTGGGTCGGGCCAGCCGATTTGTCATCCACGACCCCAAGCGCAGGGTAATTCACGCGGCGTGCTTTGCCGACCGGGTTTTGCACCACGCCATTCTGAACCGTGCCGAAGCGCGTTTCGAAACCATGCTGGTGGATAGCAGCTATGCCTGCCGCCCAGGCAAGGGCGTGCATGCGGCGGTGGCTGCAGTGCAGCGCGGGCTGCGCGCCTGGCCATGGTTCGTGCAAGTCGATGTAGACGGCTATTTTCCGTCGATCCGCCATGATCTGATGCTCGAACTGCTTGCCCGGCGCTTCAAGGGCGCGGGCTTTTTGAACCTGCTGGCGCGCATCGTCGAACGGGGCGCGACCAACGGCCCCGGGCGCGGCCTGCCGATCGGTACCCTGACCTCGCAGCATTTTGCCAATGCCTTCCTCGATAGCGCCGACCGGCTGCTGCTCGCGCATCCCGGCACCGGTGCACATGTGCGCTACATGGACGACGTGTTCTGGGGCTGTGCCAGCCGCATGGCGGCACTGGACAGCCTGGCGGCGCTCTCCGCCCACCTGCGCGACGAGCGGGAATTGCGCCTGAAGGCGCGCGTGCGCGTGGCGCGTAGTACTGAAGGACTGCGCTTCTGCGGCTTTCGAGTGCGCCAGGGCGGGGTCCTGCCGAGCAGCCGGAAGATGGTGCGCTTCCGGGCGGCGATCGCGCGCCTCGAAATGGCACGCGGCACCGGGCTGGCCAGCGAACTCGAAGCCCAGCGCGCGTGGGATGCCAGCCTGGCCACCCTCTCGGGCTGCACGAGCGTCGGTTTCAGTCGCACTGTGCTGGCGGATTACGCGTATAGTCGGGAGTCGGGATGCCTGTCGATGTGAAGAAAAGCCGAGCGCGTCGTGCGCGGCGGTTCCTGGAACAACGAGCCCAGGAGGCTCCGCTCTGCCTACCGCAACCAGAGGCACCGCGACAATCGCAACGACAACCAGGGCTTTCGCTTCTCCCTGAGCTCGATGGTTTTGGCGGCCTGGATGGGCAGCCACTCATGGACCAGACGGCGCGTCCCGCCGGCGCAGCCTGCTCCGCCGGCGAACCGCAAGGCGCCCGGGGTGCCAGTAGGCGCGGCAGACAGCCGCCACCGAGCACTCCCCGGGTTGCCGCCTCCGCCTGCATGCCGCCGCAACGATGAGTTCGCCAGCCCCCGACCGCGCCTGGCCGCCCGAGCCGCAGCGCCGCCCCCCGCTCTTCCCGCCCGCGTGTGCGTTCGCCTGGGGTGATGACCGGCATGGCTTGTGGATCGACGTGGACGTCGGCGGCGCCGTCCAGCGCTGCCGCTGGATCGAGCCGGGCGAGTTCTGGATGGGATCGCCG
>Ga0058864_1553866_pt1 | contig 9719 bp, 3 predicted proteins | sample TNRReaAnaerobRNA_FD_61087 | JGI IMG/M metagenome (GOLD analysis project Ga0058864, IMG submission 61087) | Wastewater treatment Type I Accumulibacter community from EBPR Bioreactor in Madison, WI, USA - TNR Reactor, Time B -10min-Anaerobic_... | ecosystem: Engineered > Bioreactor > EBPR >... | reverse complement strand
GGTTTGGTCGGGCTCCGGTGCAACGCCGGGGTTGTCCGCCAGCGGCTGGTAGTGGCCAGCCACCAAGCTTTGGGACGCAAGGTCCCAAGTGCCAGTCGCCGACGAGACGTGCGCCACCGGCCCAGGTGCATGTCGTCGACACGGAGTCCATATGGCGCAAACCACCCCCTACAGCTACACCGAGCGCAAGCGCATTCGCAAGAGCTTCGGCAAGCGCGAAAGCGTGCTCGACGTTCCCTACCTGCTGACCATGCAGCGCGAGTCGTACGTGGCCTTCCTGCAGAAGGAAGTGCCGCCGGCACGCCGCAAGCCCGAGGGCCTGCAGGCCGCGTTCCTGTCGGCCTTCCCCATCGTCTCGCACAACGGCTACGTCGAGATGAAGTTCATCGAGTACGGCATCGCCAAGCCGCCGTTCGACGTGCGGGAGTGCCAGCAGCGCGGGCTCACCTTCGCGGCCGCCGTGCGGGCCAAGCTGCAGATGATCATCTACGACCGCGAGGGTTCGACCTCGCAGAGCAAGGTCGTCAAGGAGATCAAGGAGCAGGAGGTCTACATGGGCGAGGTGCCGCTCATGACCGACTATGGCTCCTTTATCGTCAATGGCACCGAACGCGTGATCGTCAGCCAGCTGCACCGCAGCCCGGGCGTCTTCTTCGAGCACGACAAGGGCAAGACCCACAGCTCCGGCAAGCTGCTGTTCTCGGCCCGCATCATCCCCTACCGTGGCTCCTGGCTGGACTTCGAGTTCGACCCCAAGGACATCCTGTACTTCCGCGTCGACCGCCGGCGCAAGATGCCGGTGACCATCCTGCTCAAGGCGATCGGCCTCAACCCCGAGCAGATCCTGGCGCACTTCTTCGTCAACGACAGCTTCCGGCTGATGGACACCGGGGCGCAGATGGAGTTCGTGCCGGCGCGGCTGAAGGGCGAGATCGCGCGCTTCGACCTCACCGACAAGAGCGGCAACGTGGTCGTCGAGAAGGACAAGCGCATCACGGCCAAGCATGTGCGCCAGCTCGAGCAGGGCGGCACCGGCTTCGTCAGCGTGCCCGAGGACTTCCTGGTCGGGCGCGTGCTGGCCCGCAACATGATCGACGCCGAGAGCGGCGAGATCGTGGCCAAGGCCAACGACGAGCTGACCGAGTCGCTGCTCAAGAAGCTGCGCACGGCGGGCATCAAGGAGGTGCAGTGCATCTACACCAACGAGCTCAACCAGGGCGCCTACATCAGCCAGACCCTGGCCTCCGACGAGACGGCTGACCAGCTGGCGGCGCGGGTGGCCATCTACCGCATGATGCGCCCCGGCGAGCCGCCGACCGAAGACGCCGTCGAGGCGCTGTTCCACCGCCTGTTCTACAGCGCCGACACCTACGATCTCTCGCGCGTCGGCCGCATGAAGTTCAATGCCCGCGTCGGCCGTGACGCGCCCGAGGGCGCGATGACGCTGTCCAACGAGGACATCCTCGACGTGGTCAAGATCCTGGTCGAGCTGCGCAACGGCAACGGCGACGTCGACGACATCGACCACCTCGGCAACCGACGCGTGCGCTGCGTCGGCGAGCTGGCCGAGAACCAGTACCGCTCGGGGCTGGCGCGCATCGAGAAGGCGGTCAAGGAGCGGCTGGGCCAGGCCGAGACCGAGGCGCTGATGCCGCATGACCTGATCAACTCCAAGCCGATCTCCGCGGCGCTCAAGGAGTTCTTCGGGGCCAGCCAGCTCAGCCAGTTCATGGACCAGACCAACCCGCTGTCCGAGATCACGCACAAGCGGCGCGTCTCGGCGCTGGGTCCTGGCGGTCTGACCCGGGAGCGCGCGGGCTTCGAGGTGCGCGACGTGCATCCCACCCACTACGGCCGTGTGTGCCCGATCGAGACGCCCGAAGGACCGAACATCGGTCTCATCAACTCGCTGGCGCTGTATGCCCAGCTCAACGAGTACGGCTTTCTCGAGACGCCGTACCGGCGCGTGGTCGACAGCAAGGTCACCGACCAGATCGACTACCTGAGCGCGATCGAGGAAGGCAAGTACGTGATCGCGCAGGCCAACGCCAGCCTCGACAAGGACGGCCGGCTGGTCGACGAACTGGTCTCGGCGCGCGAGAAGGGCGAGTCGGTGCTGCTGAGCCCGGAGCGCGTGCAGTACATGGACGTCGCGCCGACGCAGATCGTCTCGGTGGCCGCCTCGCTGGTGCCCTTCCTCGAGCATGACGACGCCAACCGCGCGCTGATGGGCGCCAACATGCAGCGCCAGGCGGTGCCGACGCTCAGGCCCGAGAAGGCGCTGGTCGGCACCGGGGTCGAGCGCGTGGCCGCGGTCGACTCCGGCACGGTGGTGACCGCGCGCCGGGGCGGCAAGGTCGACTACGTCGACACCAACCGCATCGTGATCCGCGTCAACGACGACGAGACGGTGGCCGGCGAGGTCGGTGTCGACATCTACAACCTCATCAAGTACCAGCGCTCCAACCAGAACACCAACATCCACCAGCGCCCCATCGTCAAGCGCGGTGACATGGTGGCCGCCGGCGACGTGGTGGCCGACGGGGCCAGCACCGACCTGGGCGAGCTCGCGCTCGGCCAGAACATGCTGGTCGCCTTCATGCCCTGGAACGGCTACAACTTCGAGGACTCCATCCTCATCAGCGAGCGCGTCGTCGCCGACGACCGCTACACCTCGATCCACATCGAGGAGCTGGTGGTGATGGCGCGCGACACCAAGCTCGGCAGCGAGGAGATCACGCGCGACATTCCCAACCTGTCGGAGCAGCAGCTCGCGCGGCTGGACGAGTCGGGCATCGTCTACATCGGCGCCGAGGTCAACCCCGGCGACGTGCTGGTCGGCAAGGTCACTCCCAAGGGTGAAACCACGCTGACACCCGAAGAGAAGCTGCTGCGCGCGATCTTCGGCGAGAAGGCATCGGACGTGAAGGACACTTCGCTGCGTGTCGAACAGGGCACCAGCGGCACCGTCATCGACGTGCAGGTCTTCACCCGCGAAGGCATCCAGCGCGACAAGCGCGCGCAGCAGATCATCGACGACGAGCTCAAGCGCTTCCGCCTCGACCTCAACGACCAGTTGCGCATCGTCGAGGCCGATGCCTTCGACCGCATCGAGAAGCTGCTGGTCGGCAAGGCCGTCAATGGTGGCCCGCAGCGCATCGCCAAGGGCACGCTGGTCGACAAGGCCTACCTGTCCGGCGTCGAGAAGTACCACTGGTTCGACATCCGGCCGTCCGACGACGACATTGCCAACCAGCTCGAGAGCATCAAGAACTCGCTCGAGCAGACCCGCCACGGCTTCGATCTGGCGTTCGACGAGAAGCGCAAGAAGCTGACCCAGGGCGACGAGCTGCCGGCCGGCGTGCTGAAGATGGTCAAGGTCTACCTGGCCGTCAAGCGCAGGCTGCAGCCCGGGGACAAGATGGCCGGCCGCCATGGCAACAAGGGTGTGGTGTCCAAGATCACCGCCGTCGAGGACATGCCCTACATGGCCGACGGCACGCCGGTCGACATCGTGCTCAACCCGCTGGGCGTGCCTTCGCGGATGAACGTCGGTCAGGTGCTGGAAGTCCACCTCGGCTGGGCCGGCAAGGGCATCGGTCAGCGCATCGGGGACATGCTGCAGCAGCAGGCGCGCGCCAGCGAGCTGCGCGCCTTCCTCGAGGAGCTGTACAACAAGTCCGGCGGCAAGCCCGAGCAGCTGGCGGCGCTGGGCGACGCCGACATCGTCGAGATGGCCGGCAACCTGTCGCTGGGCGTGCCCTTCGCGACGCCGGTCTTCGATGGTGCGGCCGAGAGCGAGATCCGCGCCATGCTGGAGCTCGCCTACCCCGACGACATCGCCGACCGCAAGGGCCTGACCCGCACGCGCACCCAGGCCCGGCTGCACGACGGCCGCACGGGGGACGCCTTCGAGCGCCCGGTCACCGTCGGCTACATGCATGTGCTCAAGCTGCACCATCTGGTCGACGACAAGATGCACGCCCGCTCGACCGGCCCCTACAGCCTGGTCACGCAGCAACCGCTGGGCGGCAAGGCCCAGTTCGGCGGCCAGCGCTTCGGCGAGATGGAGGTCTGGGCGCTCGAGGCCTACGGCGCGAGCTACATCCTGCAGGAGATGCTCACCGTCAAGTCGGACGACGTCAACGGACGCACCAAGGTCTACGAGAACATCGTCAAGGGCGAACACGCCATCGAGGCCGGCATGCCGGAGTCGTTCAACGTCCTGGTCAAGGAGATCCGCTCGCTCGGCATCGACATCGAGCTCGAGCGCGACTGATCCCGATCAAGGCAACCCCCAGGACTACTAGGAGATTCGCATGAAGGGACTGCTGGACCTTTTCAAGCAATTCACCCCCGACGAGCACTTCGACGCCATCAAGATCGGCTTGGCTTCGCCGGAGAAGATCCGCAGCTGGTCGTTCGGCGAGGTGAAGAAGCCCGAGACGATCAACTACCGCACCTTCAAGCCCGAGCGCGACGGCCTGTTCTGCGCCAAGATCTTCGGGCCCATCAAGGACTACGAGTGCCTGTGCGGCAAGTACAAGCGCCTGAAGCATCGCGGCGTGATCTGCGAGAAGTGCGGCGTCGAGGTCACGCAGACCAAGGTGCGCCGCGAGCGCATGGGTCACATCGACCTGGCCGCACCCTGCGCGCACATCTGGTTCCTCAAGAGCCTGCCCAGCCGCCTGGGCCTGGTGCTCGACATGACGCTGCGCGACATCGAGCGCGTGCTGTACTTCGAGGCCTATGTGGTGGTCGACCCCGGCATGACGCCGCTGAAGAAGTTCTCGATCATGACCGAGGACGACTTCGAGGCCAAGCATGTCGAGTACGGCGACGAGTTCGTTGCGCTGATGGGTGCCGAGGGCATCAAGAAGCTGCTCGAGGAGATGGACATCGATGCGGAGATCGACAAGATCCGCAACGACATGACCGGTTCCGAGCTCAAGATCAAGAAGAACAGCAAGCGCCTGAAGGTGCTCGAGGCCTTCAAGAAGAGCGGCATCAAGCCGAGCTGGATGGTCATGGAAGTGCTGCCCGTGCTGCCTCCCGACCTGCGGCCGCTGGTGCCGCTGGACGGTGGCCGCTTCGCGACCAGCGACCTCAACGACCTCTACCGTCGGGTCATCAACCGCAACAACCGACTGGCACGCCTGCTCGAGCTGAAGGCGCCCGAGATCATCGTGCGCAACGAGAAGCGCATGCTGCAGGAGGCGGTCGACAGCCTGCTGGACAACGGCCGCCGCGGCAAGGCGATGACCGGCGCGAACAAGCGCGCGCTGAAGTCGCTGGCCGACATGATCAAGGGCAAGAGCGGCCGCTTCCGCCAGAACCTGCTGGGCAAGCGCGTCGACTACTCGGGCCGTTCCGTCATCGTCGTCGGCCCGACGCTCAAGCTGCACCAGTGCGGCCTGCCCAAGCTGATGGCCATCGAGCTGTTCAAGCCCTTCATCTTCAGCCGCCTGGAGGCGATGGGCATCGCCACCACGATCAAGGCCGCCAAGAAGGAGGTCGAGAGCGGCACGCCAGTGGTCTGGGACATCCTGGAGGAAGTGATCAAGGAGCACCCGGTGCTGCTGAACCGCGCACCGACGCTGCACCGGCTGGGCATCCAGGCCTTCGAGCCGGTGCTGATCGAGGGCAAGGCCATCCAGCTGCACCCGCTGGTCTGCTCGGCGTTCAACGCCGACTTCGACGGCGACCAGATGGCGGTCCACGTGCCGCTGTCGATCGAGGCGCAGATGGAAGCCCGCACGCTGATGCTGGCGACCAACAACGTGCTCTTCCCGGCCTCGGGCGAGCCGTCCATCGTGCCCAGCCAGGACGTGGTGCTGGGCCTGTACTACGCGACTCGCGAGCGCATCGCCGGCCGCGGCGAAGGCATGGTGTTCACCGATCTTGCCGAGCTGCAGCGCGCGCTGGACAGCGGCACCGTCGAGATCACCGCCAAGGTGGCCGTGCGCCTGACCGAGTGGCAACGGAACAAGGACACCGGCGCGCTCAGCCCCGAGACGCGGCTGGTCGACACCACCGTGGGCCGTGCGCTGCTGTCGGAGATCCTGCCCAAGGGCCTGCCCTTCGCCAACATCAACAAGGCGCTCAAGAAGAAGGAGATCTCCCGGCTCATCAACGTCAGCTTCCGCAAGTGCGGCCTCAAGGACACGGTGATCTTCGCCGACAAGCTGCTGCAGGCCGGCTTCAGGCTGGCCACGCGGGCCGGCATCTCGATTGCCATCGACGACATGCTGGTGCCGCCGCAGAAGCATGACCTCATCGCGCGTGCCGAGAAGGAAGTCAAGGAAATCGAGCAGCAGTACGTCTCCGGCCTGGTCACGGCCGGCGAGCGCTACAACAAGGTGGTCGACATCTGGGGCAAGACCGGCGACGAGGTCGGCAAGGTCATGATGTCGCAGCTCTCGAAGCAGAAGGTCGAGGACCGCCACGGCAAGCTGGTGGACCAGGAGTCGTTCAACTCCATCTACATGATGGCGGACTCCGGGGCCCGCGGCTCGGCGGCACAGATCCGCCAGCTGGCCGGCATGCGAGGCCTGATGGCCAAGCCCGACGGCTCGATCATCGAGACGCCGATCACGGCGAACTTCCGCGAAGGCCTCAACGTCCTGCAGTACTTCATCTCCACGCACGGCGCGCGCAAGGGCCTGGCCGACACCGCGCTCAAGACGGCCAACTCCGGCTACCTGACCCGCCGCCTGGTCGACGTGACGCAGGACCTGGTGGTCACCGAGGACGACTGCGGCACCAGCAACGGCATGAACCGCCGCGCGCTGGTCGAAGGCGGCGAGGTCATCGAGAGCCTGCGCGACCGCATCCTGGGCCGTGTGACGGCCATCGAGGTGCTGCATCCGGAGACCCAGGAGGTCATGGTCGAGGCGGGCCAGATGCTCGACGAGGACCTGATCGACCAGCTCGAGGCAGCCGGCGTCGACGAGGTCAAGGTCCGCACCGCCCTCACCTGCGACACGCGCTTCGGCATCTGTGCCAAGTGCTACGGGCGCGACCTGGGGCGCGGCGGTGTCGTCAACGTCGGCGAGGCGATCGGCGTCATCGCCGCGCAGTCGATCGGCGAGCCGGGCACCCAGCTGACCATGCGCACCTTCCACATCGGCGGTGCGGCCTCGCGCGCGGCGGTCGCCTCCAGCGTCGACGCCAAGAGCGAGGGTGTGGTCGGTTTCAACACCACCATGCGCTACGTCACCAACGGCAAGGGCGAGCTGGTCGTGATCTCGCGCTCGGGCGAGATCGTGATCGCCGACCCGCATGGCCGCGAGCGCGAGCGTCACAAGCTGCCCTACGGCGCGATCCTCGAGGTCAAGGCCGACCAGCAGGTCAAGGCCGGCACGGTGCTGGCCAACTGGGACCCGCTGACGCGACCCATCATCACCGAGTTCGCCGGCCGTGCCAGGTTCGAGAACGTGGAAGAGGGCGTCACCGTCGCCAAGCAGGTCGACGAAGTGACCGGCCTGTCGACACTGGTGGTCATCGACCCCAAGCGGCGTGGCGCCGCCAAGGTCGTGCGTCCCCAGGTCAAGCTGCTCGATGCCGCGGGCCACGAGGTCAAGATCCCCGGCACGGACCACAGCGTGACGATCGGCTTCCCGGTCGGCTCGCTGATCCAGGTGCGCGACGGCCAGGACCTGATGCCGGGTGAAGTGCTGGCCCGCATCCCGATGGAAGGCCAGAAGACACGAGACATCACCGGGGGCCTGCCGCGTGTGGCCGAGCTGTTCGAGGCCCGCTCGCCCAAGGACGTCGGCACGCTGGCGGAGATCACCGGCACGGTCAGCTTCGGCAAGGAGACCAAGGGCAAGGTGCGGCTGCAGATTACCGACCCGGACGGCAAGGTCTACGAGGAGCTGGTGCCCAAGGAGAAGAACATCCTGGTGCACGAGGGCCAGGTGGTCAACCGCGGCGAACTGATCGTCGACGGCGCCGCCGACCCGCAGGACATCCTGCGGCTGCTCGGCATCGAGGAGCTGGCCCGCTACATCGTCGACGAGGTGCAGGACGTCTACCGCCTGCAGGGCGTGAAGATCAACGACAAGCACATCGAGGTCATCGTCCGCCAGATGTTGCGCCGCGTGCAGATCGTCAACCCCGGCGACAGCCGCTACATCGCCGGCGAGCAGGTCGAGCGTTCCGAGCTGCTGGACACCAACGACGCGCTGCGGTCCGAAGGCAAGGTGCCGGCGACGCACGCGGATGTCCTGCTGGGCATCACCAAGGCCAGCCTGTCGACCGACTCGTTCATCTCCGCGGCCTCCTTCCAGGAGACCACGCGCGTGCTGACCGAAGCGGCGATCATGGGCAAGCGCGACGAGCTTCGCGGCCTGAAGGAAAACGTCATCGTCGGCCGCCTGATCCCGGCAGGCACCGGCATGGCCTTCCACAAGGCCCGCAAGGCCAAGGAAGACATGGACGAGAGCGAGCGCCGCGCGATCGCCATGCAGGAAGCCGAGGAACTGGCGGCGGTGCAGATGGCGCAGGTCGACGCCGCGGCGGGCGAAGTGCGCGGCGACTGAGTCGTCGGTCGGCACCGAAGGTCGCAAGGTCCTTCGGGTTGCCCGGGAAGCCTTCGAAGGGGCCCGCACCGGCAGGGGCGGGCCCCGGGTTCCTGGGCGACGCCGACCTTCGTGCAGGGGTCGGTGCCGTGAAGAAGGGGGCTGCCGACGTCCGTGGCGGCCATGCCTTCCCCAACCGGGATGACGGCCCGCAAGCTAGGGGTGGGGCCGAGGGCTTGGCCGCTGTAGATTCCCGGTTCGTCCTGCCCAGCGTCGGCGACGATCGGTCAGGCACCTGGCATTGCGATGCGAGCGTGCTTGCTGCCCGGTGAGTGAGGTGGGGCGCAGCGGAGGGGGAGGGGTCACTGGTGGCACCAAGCGCTTCTGGTCGATCCGCATCCCGGAAAGCCAACTTGTCCCAAACCAGGAGTTGATGACATGTCCAAGAAGTTCATGCTGGCCGCTTTGGCGATCACTTCGGCGGCGCTTGCGCAGGCTGCCACCCCGGAAGCCACCTTGCCCTCGGAGGTCTGGCTGCTCGATTCGAGCGGCGCAGCCTTCTGCGACGGGTTCACGAACATCGTCAAGTCCGGGCCGGCCTACTCGGGTCTGTACGATGCAAGCTCCTATTGCAGCATCGGGATCGCCGGCGCAGGGGGCCCGGCCGCTCGCGGGATGAAGCCGGGTGGCTTGCTGACCCAGGGCGCTGCGATGGCGATCGAGTCGGTGCCGCTCTTCGGGATCTCGATCGTGGTGGCCATCAACACGAACGGCACCTGGGGCGCCTACGACTTGGACGGCAACTACTACGCCAACGGTCTGTGGACCACCACGCCGCCCACGCCGTCGAGCAACGCCCGCGTGACCCCGGCCTTGTCGCCGCGCCGCTAGTCGCCCCGCGTGTCACCCTGGCGGGCCGCTTCCTGCAGCCGCCCGCCGGTTCGGTCCCCGCCGGGCTGAGGCTGCGGCTGCCATGACGCCGGTGGCCCGATTCGCACCCCCCGGGCCAGGGCGCCGCGCGCGAGTCTCAGCAAGGCGCGGTCGCGCGTGACGAGCCAGTCGACCTGGTGCTGCAGCGCCAGGTCGAGAAACTTCTGGTCGTCCGGGTCGTCGCAGCGCAGGCCGTGAGCATGGGGCACGGCCGCTTCGATCCTGGTCGACAGGCCGCCCCACCCGCCCGCCTGCAGTGCCTGGCGT
>Ga0058864_1081749_pt1 | contig 9769 bp, 9 predicted proteins | sample TNRReaAnaerobRNA_FD_61087 | JGI IMG/M metagenome (GOLD analysis project Ga0058864, IMG submission 61087) | Wastewater treatment Type I Accumulibacter community from EBPR Bioreactor in Madison, WI, USA - TNR Reactor, Time B -10min-Anaerobic_... | ecosystem: Engineered > Bioreactor > EBPR >... | reverse complement strand
ATCAACACAGTGCTCTCGGCGTTCCGCGACCGGATTGCTCGGCTCCTTAGGGATGCTTCGCCAGCAAGCCGGCTTCGCACCCATGACCTAGCACGTTGGGGGGCTTAGGGTGGCGCGCTCGTTCCTCGATCACATCACCGTTACCGCCTTCTCGCTTGAAGCGGGCGCCGCCTTCGTGTCGGAAACCCTCGGCGTTTCTCCGCAGGTCGGCGGCGAGCACCCGCGTATGGCGACCCACAATCTGTTGCTGCGCCTTGGCGATACCGCATTCCTTGAGATTATCGCGCCAAATCCTGCTGTCCCGGCGCCGTCACGGCCTCGTTGGTTCGCCCTCGATGGTCTCGGCCCCCGGTCGCCGCCTCGCCTATCCGCCTGGGTCGTGCGCGCGACCGATATTCGCGCCGCCGTCGCCGCCACCGCCGAACCGCTCGGGAATGTTGAGCCCATGAGCCGTGGCGCGCTCAACTGGCTCATCACCATCCCTTCTGATGGCTCGGTTCCGCTCGGCGGCGTAGCGCCCGCGCTCATCGAGTGGCGCGCCGACACTCACCCTGCGGCCAGGCTCGAAGATCGGGGGTTGTCTCTCGCCAAGCTTGTAATTCGTTCCTCCGAACCGGATCGCGTCTCCCAGTTGCTGCGCTCGTTGGAGCTCGATGCGCCCGTTTCTGTCGTGCCGGCGCTGGCGGGCGAAAGCCCGTGCTTGGTCGCGCACATCAACACGCCCTCGGGGCTTCGGCTTCTGTCTGTCCCCCAGCCCGGCAGTCAGCCAGCCCTGCCGCATAAAGCTGGGGCAGGTCGGTAACCTTGAGCGTCGTTAGGCGACGGCGTGGCTGATGATCTCCGCCGGATAGCGGTAGCCCGCATAGGGATTCTTGGCGTCGTTCATGGCCACGAAGCCTACCGGCTTCGCTGGTCGCGTTCAACTTGACAATGCCCCCTTGGCTAGGCAGCCACAGTTCCATTAACAGTTTAATCAAACCCGGCATGGAGACACTTTTGGCGACAAAATGCGAACTCAGTCGGCACCCCACTTTATCAATTCATAACTTGATACTTTCATTTTAAAAATATGAATTTTAAGAAATAAGATATCCTAGTTGATGCAGCAGTGCGATTTCCGGCTAAACTCCTCAAACTCCAATGTGCCTAATCCAAACCAACACCCAATAAAACCGGGGGTAGCCTACCTATGGAATTCACCGTCAAAAGCGGCCATCCCGAAAAACAGCGAACCGCCTGCCTGGTGCTGGGCGTGTACGAATCTCGACGGCTGACCCCTTCCGCCGAGCAGTTTGATAAAGCCTGTGGTGGTTATCTCGGCAACCTGCTACGCCGGGGCGATTTGGAAGGCAAGTCCGGCCAGTCGCTGTTGCTGTTCAACATCCCCGAGGCGCTGTGCGAACGGTTGCTGCTGGTGGGTTGCGGTCGGGAACGTGAGGTCGATGACCGCCGCTTCCGCCAGATTCTCACGCATACCGCCACGACACTGAATGACATCGGCGCGACCGAAGCGATGATCTATCTCACCGATCTCACCGTCAAAGGCCGTGATCTCGGCTGGAAAATTCGCCAAACCATCGAGGCGGTCGAGGAAGCGCTGTACCGCTTTGACACACTCAAGAGTAGGAAGGATACGCCGCGCCGACCTCTGCGTCGGATTATCCTCAGCACACCCAACCGGCGTGATCTGCCGGGCGCTGAACAAAGCGTGCGCGAGGGTACTGCTATCGCTGCTGGCGTCAAACTCACCAAGGATTTGGGCAATATGCCCCCTAATCTCTGCACTCCGACCTGGCTGGCCGAACAGGCCCAGGCGCTGGCCGGAGAATTTCCGACGCTGCACGCGCAAGTTCTGGAAGAAGCCGAGATGGAGCAGATGGGGATGAATACGCTGCTGGCGGTGAGCCGGGGCAGCGCTCAACCCGCCAAGCTGATTCGACTCGATTATCGCCAAGGACCGGTGGCGCAAAAACCGTACCTGCTGATTGGTAAGGGCGTAACTTTCGATACTGGCGGCATTTCGCTCAAACCCGGTGAGGGCATGGACGAGATGAAATACGATATGTGCGGAGCAGCCAGCGTGCTGGGGACACTGCGGGCCTGTGCGGAATTACAATTGCCGTTGCATGTGATCGGCCTGATCGCTGCGGTCGAGAACATGCCGGGTGGGCGAGCTACCCGACCGGGCGATATCGTAACTAGTCTGTCGGGACAAACGGTGGAGATTCTCAATACCGACGCCGAGGGCCGGCTGATCCTGTGTGATGCATTGACTTACGCCGAACGTGACGAACCGGCGGCGGTGATCGACATCGCCACCCTGACCGGCGCCTGCATCATCGCCTTGGGCCGCTATCCGCACGGCCTGTTCAGCAACCATCCACCCCTCACCCACGCTCTGCAAACCGCCGCTCACGCTGCCAGTGATCGCGTTTGGGAATTGCCGTTGTGGGACGATTATCAGGAGGCGCTGGACAGCAACTTTGCCGACATGGCGAATATCGCTACGAACCGCGATGGCGGAGCAATCATTGCCGCCTGCTTCCTGTCGCGCTTCGCGAAAAAATTCCACTGGGCGCATCTGGATATCGCCGGCACTGCCTGGAAAACCGGCAAAGCCAAAGGTGCGACGGGCCGGCCAGTGCCACTGCTGACCCAGTATCTGCTGGATCGGGCAACTGAGGAAAGTCGGGACGATTCATGACGACGCCTCGCATTGATTTCTACGTCCTGTCCGATCAACGAGAAAACAGCCGGGCGCTGTTGGCCTGCCGGTTGGCGGATAAAGCTTATAGCCTCGGCCATACCGTCTACATCGCTACATCTTCCGAAGCGCGGGCGGCAGCGCTCGATGATTTGCTCTGGACATTCCGTCAGGACAGCTTTGTCCCGCACGAGCGCTATCCGCTGACCAGTGAGGAGGGATCTCCGGTGTTGATCGGCGTCGCCTCACCGGCGGAAGTGAGCGCCCAGGTGCTGATCAACTTCACCGACGACCTGCCCGACGGATTTGAGCGTTACGAGCGGGTCGTGGAACTGGTGGACGCGCATCCCGACCTGCGGGCCCAAGCGCGGGAACGATTTAAACAGTACCGTGAGCGCGGCTTCCGCCCGGAGACGCATCCGTTGTGACGTTGTATCGCTGCCTCAACCTGCTGCTGTTTCTGCTCATTCCTCTACTGGCAGTGAACGCCCAGCCAACCGCGCCAGTTGCAACTGCAACGGAACCGGCCAAGGCTATTGACCCGCAAAAGGTTCGCCGTCAGGGGCTGGATCAGGAAAAAGAGACCATTGAACGCTCGCGCCAGGAACTGCAGACCCAACTCGCCAACCTACCTCGGCAACTGGAAAGTCTGAGTCCAGAACAGATCGATGCGGCGTTGGTGGAGCAAGCCGGGGTGGACGTGAAATCGGCGCTCCTGCACCAGGAAACCACCGCAACCGAGTTCAGTAACGCCGAACGCCGTATTCAGGAATTGCGAAAAACCATCGCTGAGCTGGAGGGGCGAGAACAGCTATTGAAAAATCCGGCCAAGGGTGCTGCGGATGGCGCGACGGATCGCGCGGCGCAATTGGAACAGGCCAGCAAAATGCTGGATCAGCAGCGCGCTGAACTGGAACTGGAATCCTTCAATCTGGACAACCTGCGCGCTCAGGGTGAAGTCGCTAAACTACGGCTCACTCTGGCGACACAATGGCAGGAACGGATCGACAGCGCTTATCGACAGCGCCAGGAGCAGGTGCGGCTGGACACCCAGGCTGAGCTGGCCACCCGGCTGCAAACGGATCAGGCCACTTTGCAAAGCCGCGCCAGCGCTCTGAAACAGCGCCTGGCTCAGGAACGTGGGGCGTTGTCGCTAGCAGCCTGGCAACGGCTGGAAACCGAGCTGCGCACTGTCGATGAGCAAATCAATCTGCTCAGTCTTGACCGGCAGTTGGCGGAGAGCGCCGCTACGGTAGCGCGCTTGCGGGAGGTTTTGCAAAATGCTGCCGCCAGCGCTGGAGAATTCCAGCAAGGTATTGATTTATCTTTTGAATTACAGGAAAAGCTGCAACGTGATGAAACGCTGCTGAAACAACGCACGACGCTCTACGAACAACAGCGCCAACTGGTCGAGCGTCGCGACAAACTGACGGGCCTCCACGGCCGGTTGCGCGATGAGGAATTGCAACTGATTGACCGGCTGCTGGCGGAGATGAATCAGCGGCTGGGACAAACCCAGGATCAATTGCTGCAAATTCAGAACATTGCCGTACCGCTCAATGAACAGTATCAGCAGCGGCTTAAACAGGATTTGCTAACCCGCAAGCCCTACCCCGGCACGGCTGAGGCATGGCGGCAGCTCGCCCAAGGCTTGGCCGCCGCGCCCTCCACCCTGTTTCACCAAGTGTGGCTGAGCATGGAAGCGACGGTCAAGGCCCTACAGGAAGCGCTGCACTGGCAATGGCTGGTGCTGGTGGCGTTAGAGGGCTTGCTGATTTGGCTGTTTCTAGCGGTGCGGCGCGGTCTGCGCCGAGCCTGGCGCTATTTTGGCGAACATCAACCCGGCGATAGTTTTATCCGGCAATTGATCAACGCCGTGCTGCTGATGGCGCGAGCTAATCTACTGGGGATCAGCGGAGCCGCCGCGTTGCTATTGCTGTTATGGATAGTCGATGCGCCACAACCGGGGCGGGGCATTCTGATGACGCTGGCTCTGGCCTGGGTTGGCATCCGGTTGCCCATCAGTCTAGCCTGGCTGCTGCTGGCCTCGCCTAAGTTGCCAGCCGAGCAACAGCAATTGCCCCTCTATCGCCAGTGGTTCTGGACACTGATTGGCGGCGGCGTTCTGGTAGTGCTGGTAATCCTGGCGCACCTGAGCGATTTGTCCGAGAGCGTTATCAATGTCTTCGACCGTTTCTTTATGCTGTACTGGTTCTGGGTGTTCATCCCGGCCTTGCGCATTCGCCGGTTGGTCATGGAACAACTCAGCGTCCACTATGGAGAGCGCCTCTGGTTTGCTGTGCTGCGCCTGGGCAGCCTGCTCTTGCCACTGTCGCTGCTGGGCGCGGCGCTGCTCGGTCTGCTGGGCTATCTGCAACTGGCCTGGCTGGTTGCGGGCGGATTGCTGATCTTCATCGCCATTTCGGTGGGCTGGTTGTTGGCGCGCAGTGTATTGAACGATCTGATCGTCGCCTTGAAAAACTTCGCGGTCGCCCATTCCGGCTACGGCCTGTTGTGGACCCAGGACATCATTACCCCGTTGCATCGAATTGCGAACCTGTTGTTATTCCTGGGGGCGTGCGCCGCTTTATTCCGCGCCTACGGCTGGACCGGTGAATCGGCGGTGATCGTAGCGATTTGGACCTTTCTGGAGCGACCTTTGCTGACCTTGGGTGGTGCAGAGATCACCAGTTGGCGGATTTTAGTCACCATTACAATGTTGGCCGTCGTAATCTGGCTAGGTCAGTGGAGCCGGGCTATCAGCTATCGCTGGATTCTTTCGCAGATCAGTGATTTGGGTATTCGGCATAGCCTGTCGGTGTTTACCCAGTACACCGTGGTGCTCATCGGTTTTTTAATCATCTTGCGCCTGGTCGGGATTGACCTCACAACGCTAGCCGTCTTTGCCGGCGCGGTGGGCGTGGGCATCGGCCTGGGAATGCAAAGCCTGGCCAACAATTTCATCAGCGGCCTGCTGTTATTGATTGAACGACCGTTGCGCAGCGGCGATATTGTTCAGGTAGGCAACCATCTGGGCGAAGTGACCGGAATCGGGATGCGCGCCCTGACGGTGCAAACTTTTGATAATGAATCAGTCATCATTCCTAACTCTGACGTGATCAGCAATGCCTTTATCAATTGGACGCATAGCGATCGGATACGCCGCACCATCCTATGGGTAAGCACCAGCTATGATGCCGATCCGCATCAGGCACAGGCACTCATCGCCGAAGTGCTGCAACAACACCCGGCAATTTTGCCCGATCCAGAACCATTGGCTTTATTGTGGGATTTTGCCGATTCCTCGATCAAATTCCGTATTCAGTATTTTATCGATATGAATCAGCACAGCCTGCTGAAAATCCATCACGAGGTCTTGTTCACGATCTGGAACCGGTTCCAGGAAGCCGGTATTCGTATTCCCTACCCGCAGCGCGATCTCTATATCAAGGCGTGGCCAGAAGCGAAAGAAGAAATGGAACCACTTGAGAAAGAGATCAATTTCAAGAAACGATAACACGATGATCACGGACCGGCTTCATTTCCATTTCACCCCGCTGACTCAGCGCCGCTGGGCGCAATTCCAAGCTAACCGACGCGGTTGGTGGTCGCTGTGGCTCTTTTTGTTGCTGTTTGGGCTGAGTCTGGGAGCAGAATTCATCGCCAATGACCGGCCCTTGCTGATCTATCACCAAGGCGCGTTCTACACCCCGGTGTTCAAAGATTACGCAGAGACCGACTTTGGTGGCGACTTCCCCAGCACGGCGAATTACCGCGACCCCCATCTGACGGAATTGATTAAAGAAAACGGCTGGATGCTCTGGCCGCCGGTGCGCTTTCGCTACGATACGGTGAACTACGATCTACCGGTTCCTGCACCGGCGCCACCTTCCTCTGATAACTGGCTCGGCACTGACGATCAAGGTCGCGATGTTCTGGCCCGGTTGATCTACGGGTTGCGACTCTCTGTATTGTTCGGCCTGCTGCTGACCCTGACTTCTTCATTCATCGGCGTAGCAGCGGGAGCGGTGCAGGGCTATTTCGGCGGGCGAGTCGATTTGTTCTTCCAGCGTTTTCTGGAAGTGTGGGGTGGGCTACCGCAGTTGTTCATCCTGATTATTGTCTCTAGCGTGGTCACGCCGGGATTCTGGACGCTGCTGTTAATTCTGATGCTGTTTAGCTGGACCTCGCTGGTCGGCGTGGTGCGGGCCGAGTTCCTGCGCGCCCGCAATTTCGATTATGTCCGCGCCGCCCGTGCGCTGGGCATGACGGATGGGCGGATCATGTTCAAGCATGTGTTGCCGAATGCGATGGTCGCCACCCTTACTTTTTTGCCTTTTATCCTGTCCGGTTCCATCGTCGCCCTAACCGCACTGGATTTTCTGGGCCTGGGTCTGCCGCCGGGCTCCGCCTCATTGGGCGACCTACTGCGCCAAGGCAAGGATAATCTCCAGGCCCCCTGGCTGGGCATTTCCGGGTTTGTCGTAGTGGCGCTAATGCTCAGCTTATTAGTATTTGTTGGCGAAGCGGTACGGGATGCCTTCGATCCGCGCAAGAACACTGTTTAAACCGTTGAGTGGTCGAAAGCATCGTAGCGAGGGCGACAAACACGGCGGTGGGGATGACCAAGCTTCGGAACGCTTTATCGGTCGAAAAAGCTTCAAATGAATTAATCAGCCTTTCCCCGCGATCACCCGCAGCCCGGTAAAAATCAAATCCGGCTCCAATCGATACTCCGCGTGCAGATACGGCACAATCTGCTCGGCGTCGCCACCCGTCAGCCATCGCCAGCCGGGACCGTGGCTGGCGATCATCCGCTCAATAATCCCGTCAATGGTCGAGGCCACCGCGTACAGCGCTCCGCCCCATACGCCCTCGCGGGTACTCTGGCCGAACAGACGCGGTTCCCCTGTTTCCGGAGGAATCTGTCGGGTTTCCCGGTATAACGCTTCGCGCATCAGGCGCATTCCCGGCACGATCACCCCGCCCAGGTGCTGACCATCCGCCGCCAGCGCGTCAATCGTGACCGCCGTTCCGCAATCCACCACATAGCAGCTTTGCCCAGTCAAGGAATGGGCGGCAATCATGCCCACCCAGCGATCCGCCCCCAGCCGCCCCGGCTCCGCGTAGGCGTTGCGAACCCCGTAGGCGGCTGTTGTAGACGCAACAAACTCAGTTTCAAGACCCCAGGTTGCCCGAATCCAGCCCGCCAGCGCGGTGCAGATTTCAGGCCCCGCCACGCTGACCACCAGCACCCGCGCTGGTGGTGGCAACCCCCGCCATTGACGCTCCGCCAATTCCGCCCCGCTTTCCGCGCCGTGGCTGACCTGGCCGCGCTGCCGGAATCCATTCCCATCCCAGATCGCCCATTTCATCCGGCTATTACCGACATCCGCCAGCAGAATCACGTTTGAATTCTCAAGCTGATTTCTCCGCCGATATACGGCTTGACTACGCCGTCCACCGTTTCCAGGAGCAATGCGCCAGTCGCGTCTACCCCTCGAGCTATCCCGCTCACACGGGCATTGGGTAGCTGCAGGCTGATCGAGCATCCCTCGACTTGATCAAAACGCGCCCACTCCGCCGTCAAGTCAGCGAAGCCCCTTTGCTGAAATTCCCTGAAGGTTTCGACCAACTCACTGATCAACACCGCCGCCAACCCATTTCGGGAAATCGATCCGGTTCCTGGAATTTCCTGTAGATCAACCCACGGCTGATCGATGGCCACTGCGTCCTGGCGCGGCAGCGCGAGATTGAGACCCACGCCGGCCACTACATAAAAATCCCCAGCGACGCCGCCCGATTCCAGCAGAATGCCACCCAGCTTGCGTCTTCGCCACCACACATCATTCGGCCACTTCAGACCAGCTTCACTCACGCCGATCTTGCGCAATACCCGGGCCGTTGCGATGCCCGTCGCCAAACTCAGGCCGCTTAACGCTTCTGGTGGCGCAGTGAACCGCCAGAGCAGGGAATACGCCAGACTGGCGCCAAAGGGCGTCAGCCAACTGCGCCCCTGCCGACCCCGGCCCGCCGTCTGCTGTTCGGCCAGACACACCACGCCACTGGGCCAACCGTCCCGCGCCCCAGCCAGCAGATAGCGGTTGGTGGAATCCAAGACGGTATGCGTCTCCAACCGGCTCACGCTCACGCGGGCCGCAGCGGTCAACTCAGCCAGAATGCGCTCTTGATCCAGCCGTTCCAAGGTGATGTCCATCCGCCCAACCCCACCGCTCAACAGCAATAAAAACCGCCTCTCCCCTCGCGAGGAAAGGCGGCGATGGTCTTTCCTGAAGCTCTGGATTCAGAACAAATGGCTCCACGGCACCGCCGAGAAAAAACTGAGCCACGAGGCGACAATCAGGATCAGAATTAGAACAAGCGGGAAATTCTGAAAGGTAAACATGAGAATTCTCCTGGTGATTTATAGGTGAAGTACCGGTCAATGTTCTCAATCATTCAAGGGTGATCATCATCCTTGCGCGGGCTAGACCGGGGAATGCGCGGATCGTCGTCGTCCATCAGGATACGATGAGCCGGACCTTCCAGATCATCAAACTGTCCGTTCCGCACCGCCCAAAGAAAAGCCCACAACGCTACGCCAATGACTCCCAAAGCCATCGGGATCAACAAAAACAGGATGCGCATGAGGGCGAAGAACCTCTCGGTAAAAAGGCGCTGACGTGCGGCATCTCAGCTCTGCCGGAGTCGTAATGCGTTCACGACCACCAGCAGTGAACTGAACGACATGCCGATTGCGGACATCCAAGGGGTGAGCCATCCTCCAGCCGCCAACGGTAATGCGATCAAATTGTACCCGATTGCCCAGGCAAAATTCTCACGCATGATCACTAAAGTCCGCCGGGCCATATCCATTCCAGCGGCCAAGTGTTCGAGTCTCTCCGACAGCAGAATCATATCCGCCGTCGCATGAGCGAGTTGCGTTCCGCTGCCCATCGCCAGCGAAACCTGGGCCGCCGCCAGCACTGGCGCATCGTTGACCCCATCGCCGACCATCGCCACCGTGGCTCCTTGCCGTTGCAACTCCTGCAAACGATCCAGCTT
>Ga0058864_1029007_pt1 | contig 9798 bp, 9 predicted proteins | sample TNRReaAnaerobRNA_FD_61087 | JGI IMG/M metagenome (GOLD analysis project Ga0058864, IMG submission 61087) | Wastewater treatment Type I Accumulibacter community from EBPR Bioreactor in Madison, WI, USA - TNR Reactor, Time B -10min-Anaerobic_... | ecosystem: Engineered > Bioreactor > EBPR >... | reverse complement strand
AATTAACTTATACTGAATGCATTGTCAAATCTTCCGTGCTTCCTGAATTAAAATTAGAAATCAGCCACATCTTTTAATTAATATATGCTTAAAGTCGGTATCACAGGCGGCATCGGCAGCGGCAAAACCACCGTCTGCAAAATTTTTGAAACGCTGGGCATCCCGGTTTACTACGCCGACGACCGGGCCAAGTGGTTAATGACCCATGATCCGGAGCTAATGGCAGCCATAAGTAATACTTTCGGCAAGGATGCCTATACTGCTGATGGTCAATTGAATCGAGCCTATCTGGCTAAAGTCGTTTTTGGAGACGATGAAAAATTAGCGCAACTCAACGCACTGGTTCATCCTGCCGTTTTCCGAGATGGTTCGGAATGGCATCATTCCCAAACCGGGGCGCCCTACACGCTTCGGGAAGCAGCCTTGCTTTTTGAAAGCGGCAGCTACCGGGCCATTGACAAAATGATTGTCGTGACAGCGCCATTAGCAATACGGGTAAAACGGGTCATGGAGCGCGATCAGGTAACGGAAGCCGCTGTCATGGCACGCATCGAAAAGCAATGGCCGGAAGAAGATAAAGTAAAACGGGCTGATTTTGTCATCTTCAACAGTGGCGAACGGCTACTCGTACCCCAGGTGCTGGAAATACATCGCTCCTTAATCTCAATACAGCTATAAATCACCATGACAGCTATGGACATTCTGAAACTGCGCTCCGAAACGACGGGGTGTTTTCATAAAAATCACCTCAACAATGCGGGCGCTTCTTTGATGACCAAACCGGTTTTGGACGCCATTCATGCGCATTTGGAATTAGAATCCATTTCGGGGGGATACGAAGCACACAAACTCAAAACAAGCGAAATTCAGGGTACTTATGATGCACTGGCTCGCTACCTGAACTGCACACCGGAAGAAATTGCCCTGACTTCCAGTGCAACGGATGCTTACTCTAAAGCGCTATCTGCTATCCCGTTTGCACCCGGGGATTTGATCCTGACCACAGAAAGCGACTACGCATCCAACCACCTCGCCTTTTTGTCTATGAAAAAACGCTTTGGTATTCGTGTTGAACGGTTTGCCAACGGCGAAGACGGGCAACTTGATGTCGGAGCGTTCAATTTAGCTATTGCTGCATTGCGCCCCAAATTGGTGGCGATAACCCAAGTGCCTACCAATTCCGGACTTGTTCAGCCAGTGGCAGCAATCGGGCAACAATGCAGGAAGCACGACGTACTTTACCTCGTGGACGCCTGCCAGGCTGCAGGCCAGTTGCCCCTCGATGTACAGGCGATCGGGTGCGATTTTTTTGACCGCCACTTTTCGGAAATTCATGCGCGGTCCGCGCGGGCTGGGTTTTATGTACATTTCAAATCGCGTTCTGGAAAAAGGCATGGAACCGTTGTTCATTGACATGCGCGGCGCCGATTGGATAGGAGAGGAGCTTTACCAACCCAATCCCACCGCACGCCGCTTTGAAGACTGGGAATTTCCTTATGCATTAGTGCTTGGCGCAAAAGTTGCCACAGAATATATGCTGAGCATCGGTATTGAACAGATTGCTGCCAGGAACAAGGAATTGTGTACCTATCTGCGCGAAAAACTATTCGGAATCAGCGGTATTTCTTTGTTGGATAAAGGCCCGGAACTTTGCAGCATTATCACACTTGTTCACCGCGATCACAGCGCTGAAGCCCTGTATGAACGATTGCATGAACGGAACATCAACTGCGGAGTAAGCGGCCGCCAGGTAGCGCTGCTTGATTTTGATAAAAAAGGTGTGCCGGCTGCATTGCGGTTGTCGCCGCATTATTATAACACTGTAGAAGAATTGGACGCTGTGGTTAGTGTCTTGTCTTTTTGAGGAAAGTTACCAAACCTGACCCGGGGTCAAGTATTCCTTTACGTATGCAGCAACACCGTGTTCGAGCGTAGTAAAAGGCTTTGAATACCCAGCATGGATCAACTTCTGCATGTTCGCTTCCGTAAAATACTGGTAAGTGTCCCGGATGTCCTCCGGGGTATCTACAAAAGTAATGTTGGGCGTAAGCCCCATCGCCTGAAAAGTAAGGGTCGCGAGGTCGAGAAAGGTGCGCGCCTGACCGGTACCAAGGTTGTAAAGCCCATTGGTCGGGCGTGCCTGGCGCAGGAACGTCATCACATCCACCACGTCTTTTACATAGACAAAATCCCGGCATTGGTGGCCGTCGGCAATGCCCTCCCGATGCGATCGAAAGAGTTTCATACTCCCGCTTGCTTTGATTTGCCGGAACGTGTGAAAAATAACCGAAGCCATCCGGCCTTTGTGGTATTCATTCGGGCCATACACATTAAAAAACTTCAACCCTGCCCAAAAGGGCGGCGCCTGAGTTTGTTGTAAAACCCACTTGTCAAAATCATTTTTGGAACAGCCATAAGGGTTTAATGGCTTCAATTGGCTGACAATTTTATGATTGTCTTCATATCCCAATTCTCCTAAGCCGTAAGTCGCTGCACTGGAAGCATAAACCAGCGGAATTTGATGACGGGTGCAAATCTCCCATACCGTTTGAGAATAATGGAGGTTGAGCCGGTCAAAAATGGCTTCGTCTTTTTCGGTGGTATCTGTCCGGGCGCCGAGGTGAAAAACAAACTGGATGTCCCCATGCATCCGTTCCATCCAATCGGGCAAATCATCGCGGTGAACCTTGGCGATGAAGCGCTTATCGCGCAAATTCTGCGCTTTATCCTCCCGACTGAAATCATCGGATAAAAGCAGGTTGATGACGCCGTCGTCATTTAGCCGGCGCACCAGACAACTCCCGATAAATCCCGCAGCTCCCGTAACAACAATCATAAACCGTTATTGAAAATTCAAGTTTTTGGTGTGAATCCCAATACGCAGGGAATCAAGCGCCACGCCATCGAGTACAAGGTTGGGGCGCAATGCCGTAGCCCTGGAACTGAATATCCCCAATCCTTCCGAAATATTGGTATATTTTGGAATGGATTGTGAGCTGGTAATCCCGGCATTGATCCGGATAATATCGAGTAAATCTATCAACTCCTGACCCGCGCCAGCGATCTGAACATCCACAAAATCGAATACCCGGATAGCGCTCGGATCTATCGAAATATTGTTTTTTAGAAAAAGGTACAACGCTTCATTGTTGATCGCATACGTTTGCGTTTCTCCGCTCTCATTGGGGCGTTTCAATTCCCGTTCCAGCGTCCATTCCAATTCTTTAGAGACTAAATTTTGCGGATTGGCCGCATTAGCCTCCCGATAATGGATAATCAAACGCAGGTCAAATATCTTCGCCGTCGGGCCAGCCGTCCAGCGCACGATGGTCGTACGGTTGAAATCACCAAATCTAATTGGCGAAACCGGGCCATTCTCAAGGGGCGTGATGGCTTCCAGCATTTTTGTTTGCGCGGTAACTTCGGGCAGGTTATCCCCCCTGTTGATGATGAGCTTGACCTCATCTCCCGGCAGAAGCCCAGCCGGGCCAGCCTTCACCTTATATAAAATATTGGGCACGGTGGCAAAGGGGCCACTTTCTCTGGGGTAGCCTTCTAAAGCACCGTCAACCTTTTGAAGCGTAACGGTGTTGCCCGTTCTCAGATTTTGGAGTTGAACAGAGACGTTTGCACCATAATAAAGCGAATCGGCAATCTGCGCAACGTCGCGGGCGTCGCCACCATCTGGTAAAAAAGCTTTTTCTACGCGGATATAATGCGCCGTATCAGTGAAAGAGAGCAATCCGTAGACAATGGGAATGTCGCGCCACTCGGCCTCGAGTTCAAAGTCGGTAGAACATGCTGCACAAAAAATGAACAGCGGCAACACAAAAAATGAAATCTTTTTCATAAAGTCCTTTCCTTTTACAAAAGGTACAAAAGATGGAAGAAAAGCGTTTATGTTCGGCAGGTAGTCGGGCTGCAATTCAAACGCGGTTGCAAAAGTAAGTGTTTTTTTCGGTTTTTAGTTGATGGCAATGACCTGTGAATGACGGCTTCCCGACCAGGAGAAATATTCTCCTGTATAAAATGTTCTATTCAAGGTTGCGATTTTTAATATCTTGCAGTCGTTTATCAGAGCAATACCTTTTGTTGTTAAATATTTTATAATCAGGCGTTTATGGCATTGGTATAATGTAAGATGCCTATATCATTTGAGCATGTCTGTCCAAAAAGAGATCAAACGCATCACCACGCACAACCTCCAGGCGATGAAAACGCAGGGAGAAAAAAATATCCATGCTTACCGCTTACGACTATTCTATGGCTCGTATTCTGGACGAAGCGGGTATTGATATTCTGCTGGTTGGCGATTCTGCTTCCAATGTTATGGCTGGTCATGAAACGACCCTGCCGATCACCCTCAATGAAATGATTTACCATGCCGCTTCGGTGGTGCGTGCTGTAAAAAGGGCGCTGGTGGTGGTTGATTTGCCTTTCGGTTCTTACCAGGGTAGTTCAAGAGTAGCTTTAGAATCTACCATCCGTATCATGAAAGAATCGGGGGCACACGCCGTTAAATTAGAGGGGGGCGCAGAAGTAGCCGATTCTGTCAAACGCATCCTTTCAGCCGGTGTTCCGGTGATGGGGCACCTGGGGCTTACCCCTCAGTCCATTTACAAATTCGGGACGTATACCGTTCGGGCAAGAGAAGAAGCCGAAGCAGAAAAATTAGTTGAAGATGCCCACCTGCTTCAGGAACTCGGGTGTTTTGCCATTGTGCTGGAAAAAATTCCTGCAACGTTGACCAAACGTGTTTCAGAAAGCCTGATCATCCCCACCATCGGCATCGGAGGCGGACGCGATGCAGACGGACAGGTATTGGTTACCCACGATATGCTGGGAATCACCAAAGAATTCCAGCCGCGCTTCCTGCGACGCTATTTGAATTTATTTGACACCATTAAAGAAGCGGTGGGAGAATACATTAAAGACGTCAAATCGCGGGACTTCCCAAGCGAAAAAGAGCAATATTAATCTTTTAACACCTTAATGTTTTTGCCATAGCATGATCCGGAAATTGTTCATTATCGGAGGCGCCATTGTTGCCTTGCTGCTCATCGCAGGAGTAATTGTCTACCAAAAATACCTCGCTTCCCCCCCCGGGCAGCAGCGCGAGGATGCGATAATTGTTTATGTACCGACCCAAGCAAGCTTCGAACAGGTTTTAGACTCTCTGAAGTCGAAAAATCTGATTAAAGACGAAGCAGCTTTTCGTTACTTGTCGGAGCAGATGCAATATGCAAAATCGCCCATGCGCAGTGGCCGTTACAAGCTGGAAGCAAGCTGGAATGTGTTGCAGGTGGTTCGCCACTTGCGCAGCGGCAGACAAGATCCCGTAAAAATCATCCTCACGACTGAGCGCATGATAGAAGACGTAGCTGCTAAAGTTGATCGGTTTATTGAACCGGACTCCGCTACCCTCATGGCCGTGTTTACCAACGACAGCTTGCTCAATGCGATTGGATACACCCGTGAAAACCTGATGAGCCTGTTTATTCCGAATACTTATGAGTGCTACTGGGACATGTCCGCAGAGGAATTTATAGAACGGATGATTCGGGAGCACAAAAAATTCTGGGAAAAAGAAAATCGGTTAGAGAAAGCCAAAGCAATGGGCATGAGCACTCAAGAAGTCTATACGCTGGCCTCTATCGTAGAAAAGGAGACACTGAAAAACGTAGAAAAACCGCGCATTGCAGGGGCTTATCTGAATCGCCTGAAAATTAACATGCGTCTGCAGGCCGACCCTACGCTGGTTTTTGCTACCCGTGATTTTGAAACCCGACGGGTACTGAATTATCATAAAGAATTTGTTTCTCCTTATAATACGTACATGTATGGGGGATTACCTCCAGGCCCTATTGCCATGTCTTCCATTTCAAGTATTGATGCAGTTTTGAACCCCGAACAGCACAACTACGTCTATTTTTGTGCGGTCGGCGATGGCTCCGGCCTTCATGCCTTTGCCGAAACCCTGGAAGGCCACAATGTGAACAAGATGCGCTATCTTGATAATTTGCGCAAACAAGGACTGATTGACTAATTATTGGACTTCCCGGATATGAAAAAAATTCTTGTTGCCAACCGCGGTGAAATTGCCTTACGTGTGATGCGCACTGCACGAAAAATGGGTATTCAAACCGTTGCGCTGTATGCTGATGCGGATCGCAATTCGCCCCATGTGCGCTTCGCCGACGAAAGTGTACACATCGGAGCGTCGCCATCCGCACAATCATACCTTCGCGGAGACAAAATTATTGAAGCGGCGAAATCCTTAGGCGTAGATGGAATCCACCCCGGATATGGCTTTTTGAGTGAAAACGCTGCTTTTGCCCAGGCCGTAGAAGCCGCGGGCATTACCTTTATTGGCCCCTCTGCCCACTCTATTGAGGTCATGGGCAGTAAACTTGCCGCTAAAGAAGCCGTTAAAAAATTCGGTATTCCAATGGTGCCAGGCTTGGACGAAGCCATTGCTGATGTGGAAAAAGCCAAAGCCATTGCACGCCAGATTGGTTATCCGGTGCTGATCAAAGCCTCCGCGGGCGGCGGCGGGAAAGGGATGCGCATTGTGGAAAACGAAGCGGAGATTGAAGAACAAATGACCCGTGCCATCAGTGAAGCAACTTCTGCGTTCGGAGATGGTTCTGTTTTTATTGAAAAATACTTCACATCGTCCCGCCATATTGAAATCCAGGTTTTGGCAGATAAGCACGGCAATACCGTTTACCTGTTCGAGCGGGAATGCAGCATTCAACGCCGCCATCAAAAAGTAGTGGAAGAGGCGCCTTCATCGGTGGTATCGCCTGCACTGCGTCGGGCCATGGGAGAAGACGCCATTAAAGTAGCGCAGGCTTGCGATTATATCGGCGCCGGAACCGTAGAATTTCTGGTAGACGAACACCTGAATTACTATTTTTTAGAAATGAATACCCGCCTGCAGGTTGAACATCCGGTTACCGAAATGATCAGCGGAATAGACCTGGTAGAACAACAAATCCGCGTAGCACGGGGCGAAACGCTCACGATCAGGCAGGAAGATTTGAAAATCAATGGCCACGCGATCGAATTGAGGGTGTACGCGGAAGATCCAATGGACAATTTTTTACCCAGCATCGGTAAGTTAGAACGCTATCGGCGCCCAATCGGCGAAGGTATTCGCGTAGATGATGGTTATGAAGAAGGCATGGACATTCCAATCTACTACGACCCGATGATTGCCAAATTAGCGACCTGGGGCCCAACCCGGGATGCAGCAATCCGGCGCATGAAAGATGCGATTGCTGCTTTTGAAATAAAAGGTCCGGCCACGACCCTGCCGTTCGGCTATTTTGTTTGTCGGCACGAAGCTTTCCTTTCCGGTAATTTTGACACCAATTTTGTAAAACGCTACTTCACCCCGGATTTACTCAAGACCGCGGATGAAGAAACGGCTCAAATCGCAGCTGTTATTGCCCTGCAAGCCTTCAACCAGGAACGCGAGCGACTGAAAATTCCGGGGAGTATTGCTTCGGGATGGCGTAATAAACGGTGAACTATTTGAAGATTACTTTTTCTTCTTCTTTGGATTCACCAACTTCATCTCCTTCACCAAATGCCCGGCGCCGGCATATTTATCAATGAGAAAGAGCACATAGCGGATGTCCACCATGATGTTGCGGCAAATGGAAGCGTCGTAGTTCAAATCGCTCATGGTGCCCTCCCAAACGCGGTCGAAATTCAGACCCACTAAATTGCCCCAGGCATCAACAGCAGGGCTTCCCGAGTTGCCGCCGGTGGTGTGGTTGGAACCGATGAAACACACCGGAAGCTGGCCATTTTCAGCAGCATAAGGGCCATAATCTTTTGCAGCGTACAATTGGCGCAGCCGCTCCGGGACGTCAAACTCGTAGTCGCCGGGTTTGTATTTTTCCATAACCCCAGACAAGTAGGTAACCGGCGTATACTTCACCGCATCCCTGGGTTCATAGCTGGCCACTTTCCCGTAAGTCGCCCGCAGGGTGCTGTTGGCATCCGGATAGAAACGCTTGTCGGTAAACACATCCATTTGCGCTTTCATGTATTTGCGCTGCAATTCCTCAATTTTAGCATTCAATTCATTGTAAGGCGCCAGCACCGTTTTTTCGTAGTGTTCGACAATACTGCGGCAAAACTGGAAAGCGTAGTCGCCCTCGACACCAGCCGCAAAATCACCGGTGAACCCTGACTTCAGCAGGGCGGGATTGGCGAATAGCGATTTTTCGTAAATGGTCTTCGCCAAGCCATCATAACTTTTGCCGGAATAGGTAAATTGGTCTATGGCAAATTGAGCAAGGTGCTCTGGATTCACCTGATTAAAATAGACCTCCATCAACCGGACAAAAATTTGCTGGTCTACTTCCTTCCGGTAATCCTTCCCAAAGCTCTCGATGAATCGGCTTAGTTGATCTGTTTGTTTGGCATTCAATGAATTGCCGCTGTTTTTATAAATGGTCAAAAAGCGCTGCATCGTATTCACGATCTGAAACAGCTCAATATTGCTTCCTGCTGTAATTTCGGAAATGTATTCCCGCGATTTGGCGTAGGGTTCGATCTGCTTGTACAAGGTTTCCAGTTCTGGCAGGATATTCCCATAGGCATCTTTCCACGCTGCGTTTGTCTTGACACGCTGCTGGAACGTTTGTTCGTACTGCTGTTTTTTTGCCAAAGCGCCGGTAGCATGAATACCCTGGCTTTCGCCAATCCATTTTTTCCACGAGTTGGAAATGCGCGCCTGCTTGGAAGCGTACTGAATTCTGGCGGCCGGATATGTGCGCATGGCTTCTCCGATGATCTCCAGCGAAATATCCCGTATGCCAATGCGAATCGGATTCAATACATCGGCCTGCATGGCTACTGCTATGCCCGGCAGGTATTCATCTGTGCGGCCCGGAAAGCCAAAAACCATCGTGAAATCGCCTTCCGAAATGCCATCCATCGAAATTGGCAAAAAATGGCGCGGTTTCAGGGGCACATTATCTGGTGAGTACTCGGCAGGTTTATTGTCTTTGCCGGCATAAACCCGGAAGAGCGAAAAATCGCCGGTGTGACGCGGCCAAACCCAATTGTCCGTGTCAGCGCCGAATTTCCCGATGGCATCCGGCGGCGTGCCGACCAAACGAACGTCGCGATAGGTCTCCGTGACGAACATAAAATACTGATTGCCTTTAAAAAATGGCCGGATCATCACATCTTCGTAGATTTCCTTCACCGCCGATTTCCGGATGACGTCCAAGTTTTTATCTATTTGTGATTGCCTGTCGCGGGCGTTCATGCTTTCTGTAACACCTTGCAAAGCTGCAACCGTTACATCCTCGATGCGCACAATAAAGGTTGCAAACAAACCCGGATTGGGAAGCTCGTCTTTCAGGCTTTTCGCCCAAAAACCATTTTGAAGGTAATTGTTTTCAAGGGTGGTATGGGACTGGATCTGGCCGTAACCGCAGTGGTGATTGGTAAGCAGAAGCCCCTGGCTGGAAATGATTTCCCCTGTACAAAATCCTCCAAAGTGGACAATCGCATCCTTCAAGCTGCCTTTATTGACACTGTAAACATCTTCGGCGCTCATCTTCATTCCCATGCTTTGCATTTCAGCCTCGTTTAGTTGTTTCAGCAGCAAGGGGAGCCACATTCCCTCGCCGGCCCGAACAACCATACCGATTAATAACAGTCCAAAAATGATTGAAAATCGCTTCATATTATTGAAATTTTAGTGTTTAGGCGTTAAATATAGCCCGTTTGAAAAAAATCATAGCAAGATTGTTTTGCAGATTAACCAAG
>Ga0058864_1042523_pt1 | contig 10050 bp, 5 predicted proteins | sample TNRReaAnaerobRNA_FD_61087 | JGI IMG/M metagenome (GOLD analysis project Ga0058864, IMG submission 61087) | Wastewater treatment Type I Accumulibacter community from EBPR Bioreactor in Madison, WI, USA - TNR Reactor, Time B -10min-Anaerobic_... | ecosystem: Engineered > Bioreactor > EBPR >... | reverse complement strand
TAATCTTCAAGCCTAGGATATAGTTTAATGGTGAATAAAAGAAGACATATTATAATAGTAGTAAGACTTACCATAGAGATTATAAAGGCCAAAATACTTCTGTTTTGGTAGGAAGTGTTTCTAGACTCGTCTTCGTTAATTTTATCTTCAATATCCTTTAATAACTTTTCTAAATAAGCTAATTTAGTTTTTAGATCTGTTTCAGTTTGGTTAAGTTTATTAATTTTATCTTCTATACTTTTTTCAAAATCTTTTACCTCAATCTGATTTGCGTTATTTTTTTTGAATTTATTTAATGGCTTTTGAGCAAAACATATTTGTGGTTGTAGATAAAAAACTACCAGATATACCAGTAAGAGAATAAGTAAATAAATGTAAGTCTTTATTTTCATAAAATTTATTCTTTCTTTCTAGGTAAGGTTGATTCTGAAGTTTTGCCACTGGAAAATAATTTATCGAGTTGCTCGGCAAAACTAGTAATTTCTTGATCAATTTCTTTCATTCTATTTACATGCTTATCTATTTGTGCAGTTGCTTCAGAAATTCTAGCTTCAAATTCTTTAATTTGTGTTTCCAAATTAGTGATTTCATTTTTAGCCTTCATCATATCATTAATAACTGCTACCATTTCGTAAGGGTCATATTCCGTAACAATGGTATTAGAAGTTATATATTTAGCATCTTTATCTAAAACTTTGTTTGACTCTAAACCCAAAGTTTTAATTATGCCAGCAGCACCGTTTACTATAGCTACAACAGCCATTCTATGTTCATCCATGTAACGCCTAAACTTAGCTTTATAAGAAGATAATTCAGTTTTCTTATTTGAAAGAGATGTACTTAATTTGCCTTTATCTTTTACCAAAATATCTACTTGGTCAGTTATAATCTTTTTCTCTTTTTCTGCAGTACTAATTTTAGCTTTTAATACTTCACTGATTTTTTCAGTGCTAGGCATAGTAATAGGAGTTTCTGTAGGCGTAGGTGTTGCAATAACTACTTTAGCGGTTTCTGTAGGAGTAGGTGTTTTAGGTTTTGGCAGGTCTCTCCTTGGATCTTTGCAAGCAAAAGTTAGTACCAATAGCATAACCAAAAGAGTAAGGAAAATTGGTTTAGCTAATCTTAACTTTTCCAACCTGCCATCTATCATTAAAAACTCCTTGACTAGTAACCATATGTAGTATTTTTAGATAAATTCCAAAACACCTTTTTCTTCTAGCCACCATTCTTGCACACCAGGTGTGGTGCTAACTATTGCTGGTTTGACAATCATAATATTTCCAGTTTTTGCTTGGGAGGTGCAAGAGTAAAATCTTTCCAAAGGATCAAATTGGGGTGCGGATTGAAGTTTTTTGCGATTAGGTATTGCTACAAGTTCTTGTGTGGATAAATTATATCCTATGCAAAAAAGCCCATTGGAATCTTCAACTAGTGCACCTTCACGTGCGTCATCTAGCTTTGCCAAGGCTACAAGCTTTATTTCGCTTTTGTAATCGTTAACTGTTTTTGGAGACTGAGGCTCTTGAATAGGAAAAGGTGTAGTTTTTTTATCTGATGCAGTTACAATAGATTTATTTTCTTTAAGGTTATTTATTTCTCGAAGGATATTTTCATATTTATTTTCTAATTCTTTGAGATCTGACTTTAACCTAGAAAGGTCTTCTTGATTTTGATTATTAAAGGCTGATTTAGGCGCAACTGCATATTCTTGTGCGGTTACTTGTGTAGGTTTTTTTGTCTGTTCTATAAACCTCCTTTCCACCTCTATAACTTTCTTGTGAACCTCTGCTATACCACTGGTTAATATTCCTACTTTGTTACGTGAGTAATAGAAAAAAACTAAAATAGATATTAAAAGAGCTGCCCAAAATAAAGCCTGAAAAACAGGCATAATTTGAGAACGTGTCTGATATGGGGGTAGCCCTAAATACCTTTTTATATCATCAATACTTTTTTCAAGTTTATTTATTCTGATTTCGGTTACGTTAGATTGCTCAGGTCTGATGATTTTGTTAAGTGCTTCTACTTGACTCATAAGGTAACTTATTTTTCTAGAATCATCACTGCTTGCTACCAGTTTTTCTTTCTCTTTATTAAGCTCATCTACCTGTTTACTAGTAAAGTCAGCTACTGAAGTTTTAAGTTGCGTTATCTGATCGTTTTTAAGGCCATTGTCCCCCTCTATGAAAGTTTTAGCCCTGTCTAGGCCAACTTCGTTAATTTTACCTTTCATCTTGTTACTAAAGGCAGGTTTAGCAACGTTTAATTCTCCCTGAATATACCTTTTGATATTTTCTTTGCTTTTATCCTTAAGCTTAGCTACATCAATTTCTCCTGTATTCATTTGGTCGATTCTGGCTAATTCTTTTTGCTCAAGAGCCTTTATAGCCTTTTCTATATCTGCAAGCATCTTGTTCTGAAAATCATTTATTTCCTGTTGTTCATTTGGTTGATTCCGAGTAGCAGGTTTCTTGCCGGTATCTGTGGTACCTTTACCTTTGGTGTTTTTACCTTTATTATCTCCTTCTTTACTTTGACTAGAAGCTGTAGATTTGTCAGCCTCTTTATTTTGGCTTAAAGCAACACCCACTATTGAAAAATGCACCAATACCACTAAAAATGGTAGAACAATAAAGACAATGGTCTTGTTAGAATAAGTCTTCTTTCTTTTTTTCATAATGTCTCCTAACTTACCTATGCCCATCTTTTTCTGCTAGTTTGTTTAAAATGATATGTTGGTCATCTTCTGGGTATAATATCTTTGAAATAAAATAGCCAATAGGAGAACAATTGCGGTGGAAGTCTGTATAAACTTGCCCTCCTTGTTGTAATAAGCCATTGACTACCATCCAATCATTGCCTTCCATATGATCTTTACTATAATCTTTAGTATACCCAACACATGTAAAAATACTAAGTAGGTCGTCTATTGGAGTGCTGTGATTTTCTTCTACTATTAAACTAATATCAGGAGCATCACCAAAAATCTGATCTGTATTGGATTTTTTTTTGATAGTTTCTAAAGACCACCTGTCGTGCCAGTAGACAGGAATAGGTGTTAAATCATTAATTTGGAGTTTCTTTAATGTTAAGCCTGTGTAAGGTTTTGTTTCACCTAATTGTCCTGTTTGCCCTAAGTTAACTAAAGCCCCTTTAGCCACAGCCGTTTTAGCTTTGCTTACATCTCTTTCGTTAAGGAGAAGGGCATTTGTTATTTCTAAATTATTTATATAGACAATTTTGTCTGATGTTGTTGATTTGACTAGCCGTTTTTTTAGCAGATCTAAGAGAAGTTGAGTTTTATCAGTAAGTGTTCTGGTAGATCTTAACCACTCTGCAAAAGGCATCAAACCCCAACCATTACCACTTAAAATTAGTTGTATTCCTGGTGATTGGTTATTTGGCAGCATTATTTGATTATCAATAGCAGTTGCACAGGCTTGTATAAGGGCGTATGTAATGATGTGTTGGAAAAATAGCAAGGAGCGATACCATTGAAATGAAGGTCTATCCATTCTTTCTTCCAAAATTTTTCTTTCACGTTCAGTGAATGTCTCATTATCTAGCCCATTGATAAGGACTGAGTAACTAGTGCTGAGGCTCAAAGTTAAACCTTTGAGTTGACCTCCTTTGAGTAGGAGGTTTTGCAAATGGCTGATAAATTTTGAGTTACCTTTTAGGCTAGGAATATCAAAGTTTTCTTGAGTAAAACGGAAAAAAGCCTCTCCAGCAAGTTTAATACTATCTAGCACCAAAAACTTGTCTTTATAACGAATTGCAATATCTGCTGTTCCTCCACCAACATCAATAAAAAGATCTATTACTCCAGCATGACCTACAGCCCATTCTGATTTACCTATTGCAGTACTTTCATCTATGTTACTAATGTATACGTACTGACTTGCTTTTTCGGCCCCATAGCATAAAGAGCGAACTTTGGTTATGGCTTTTCTAACACTTCTGTGAAAATTTTCTCTTTCATGATCAGGAAATGCTAATGGAAAAGTGAATACATAACTTTTAATACTTACCCCATGAACGAAAAATAGTTCTGCATGTGCGTATAACAAAATAAGTTGTAGGAATATATTTCTAGCAGTGGGTATTGGGATAGTTGATCCCCACTTAAGACTTGGAAATATATGCCAATTTTTTGAGAGGGTACTGCTACTTTGTAAGATAGTTGGGCCTAACCCTTTATGTAGCATTGGTATATCTGACTGCATTAGGTGTTCTAGTTCTACATTATCTGAGGGTAGGTTTTCTAAATTGATAACTTTCCTTATTGCTACAATAGTTGGATAGAATCCTTTTTCTTTTGCCCAATTAAATGGAATAACTCCTAAAATTTCATCCGTTAGTGCTTCGCCCCAAAGGACTAATGGGCTTAAGCTAAAAATAAGATTTTCTGGGGGACTTGATTCTTTCTCCTTATAAGCTAAGCAGGTATTACTTGTCCCAAAATCTACTGCTAGACTAGCAACTTCAAGTCCCTTAATTGTTTGCTCATCCAATTGTTTAAGAAAAAGTATTCCACTTTCACTACCAGAACTATCTTGTAGTAGCAGTCCTTTTGGACGTACCTCTCCTGTGGGGCTATGTAAGACACTTATATATGTATCTTCGCCTAGATCTATATTTTTTCCTTTTACTCCTTTTTCACTAATTAATGACCAACGGCCACATTTGTCTTTTGCTGCACCATAACCATGTGCAATATATAAATTCCAATGACTAGACAGCCTGGGTGGCCATAGAGAAAGGTTTGAGTTTGAAAGTGCTTTAGCAAAAATAGCTTCTCTTTGAGGGTTTCTATTTTCAATTGTGTTTGGATTTAATCGCCATATTATTTCTTTACCTAAAAGTGTAAAACGCCAAATTATACTACTACCAGAGACTCTAACTTCTGTCTCAGGTCGTTGAAGAAACTCATAAAAGTATTCCAAAAATTCTCTTTTAATAGGAGCTAACAAAACTACTTGGTCAGTGCTGTTAAGAGAACTAAAAAGATCTCTAGAGCTATCTGCTAAAACCTCATGTAAATTTTTTGACAATAGAGTAGCTGGTTTTTTGCTCCAGTAAGGTGCGCTAAGAAAAAGTGTTTCCAATTGTACTATCTCATCATTTTCGCCGAGGGGTATTTCTTGGGCAGTAGTACCAGCAAATTCCACTAAAAGTGTTCTAGCACTAATTTCGGATTTTTTATATTGAACTGGAGCAGGCATTCCAGGCTTAATTGGGGTTGTCATCCAAGAGAGTTTTTCTGGTAAACCAGACACTAAGTAGTATGTATAGCCATTTTTACGCTTTTGTCTTAGAGGATAAACGTCTAGGCAAAGTTTTGGTGTTTTAAGAAAGTTTGCTGCTAAAGTGGGCCAGCCAGCAGGATCGCTAGAAAAATTTTCCTGTTGTTTTTTTGGCACTTCACCAAATACTTGATCACAAAATAGGTTTATAGCTTCTTTAAAAGTCGCTTTCAATACTTGTTGAGCAATATTGCGTAAGTACCAATTAAAATCATTTTTATCTTGTTGTGTTGGTAATATAGAAGCAAAACATTTTTGCCAAGATAGTTTATTGTCTTTCAAATAGGGTGATAATACTTGATTGTCTTTCCAGCCAATACGCCCTCGCCCTGGGAAAAATATTATTTCAGGATATTGTCCACCAATAACAGTACCATCAGATGCTTTTAACAAAACAAGGTTCTGTAAAGTTTCGCCATCAGGATTAGGATAGGTGCCGCTCAGTGCCTGCCAAAGATTGTCTCCAAATTCTTCAGTTAACCTCCTTTGGTTATAACTTTCAAGGTGAATTATTCCAGCATAGTGAAGCAAAAATAAAGAAACCCATTCCTCTGTAACTTGAGACGCTGCATGGCGTTGATTATTTTTTTTCTCTAATTTTTCTTTTTCATGGGCTTGTTCTAATGATTTTTTAAAGCCATAAGCTCCTGCCCAAGCAGTAGGAGTTGCCTCAAAATAGTCTGCTTTGTATGGCAGAGTAGGTATATTGTCTACAATTGCAAAGCTACGCTCATCTAGAACCCCAATATTTGCTCCAAGAAATCCATCATTAAGTAATATTTTAGATGCGCCTTGTTCTACATATTTAAGAGCTTTATCGTATAATTTTGACCAAATGAAGCGCATGTAGTGTCCTGTAGTAAAATTTTTTGGACACCATTCTCCAAATTCAGATGTTGAAGCTTTAATTGAAGTTTTTTCTAGTACAAGCTCTCCTGTAGCTTGATCTGAAAACCAACCAGGCTTAGTATTTTCTACTATTTTTTTGATAGCGTTTTTGTCTGAAGAAAAAAATGTTGTTGAAAGCTGACTTTGAGTGACACTATCCCAACCTAAGCTTTTGGACGGGTTGCTACTACAAATGGAAATTATTGTGTCTCTAATAATTTCTGCTGCTCGATGATAAATTCTAAAATCGCTTTCCTTTAGTGTTTCATCATTTTTATAAACCTCTCTAAGCGGATCTATCCCATGCCATTTTTTTGCAGGATCTGCCCAGGGAATTTGATGCAAAAGAAAGTGATACATAGCAGCAGAAGAAAGAATCACATTTTCAGCTTCTATTTTTTCGTCAGAACGAGTAGTATATCTAGGTAAATTACTTAACTTGATTTTATTTGGAATTAAATCTGCAGATGATGTAGATACATATTGGGTGGCCGATGTTCCTGTATTTACTCTGGGCTTGGAAAAAAAATTTAAGCCTGATAAGGCTGCTACTATTTCTGCTGAGTTGAGAGGATTATCTTGATTTTCACCCCCATTGCTCCAAAAAGGAAGTTCATCAGGAGTAGCTTTACCTACTAGATAGATTTCATCTAGATGTTGTAATACATGGTCTTGGCAATAAGCAAAGCCTTGTAATGCACGTGGTAGCATTTCTTCAGGATTAGCATAAAAACCTTGCAAAATTTGCTTTACTAACTCTCTTTGCTCACTTTCATTTCTTCCCTTAAAACAATCGTGTCTTTTATAGGTATTATAATGGTCTTCAATAATTTCGGGGGTGATTTCCTGTCCTTCTGGCAAGCGATTAAAAGGAGGTTGTTTAGGAATACAATAAGGTGTAAGTAAGCAAGCACCTATGTGCCAAGAACTATTTCTTTGTTTCCTCGTTTCGTCTAAAAACTTTACCATTGTTGGAAAACTACTTGCTCCTGTAGCTCCATCAAGACTGATAAAAAGTAAAAACCTTACTTCTTGGCCAGCCAAAGTATTAAAATCTATTTGAGCACCACCAGTAGTATTTTGGTTTTTTAGTGACTTTGTGTAAAGCCCCATAATTGGCGCGCCAATAAAAGGTTTTTGATAAAAACCTCGGTCAACAATAATGTTCAAGTCTTTTGGCTCATAGAAAAGATTTAGAGGAGATTTACTATTGCTGTGATCTGTGCCATTGCTGGAATCAAAAACCCCTTTTAAGTTTTTTGTTTTATATAGCTGTAATGGGTCAAGATGGCGAATTTGAGTATCTAAGTCCATTGACCATAAACTAGTAGCGAGTGTGCCTTGGATAGCACCTATTTTTTGCTGAAGTTCTTGGTAGGTTTCCATGGATTTTTTTAGCATTTTTCCTGCACCAGAACTTCGATCTGAATCAATTCGCCAAAATTGCAGTTTGTCTCCACTGCTAGTTAATAATTTTGTTGTAGGGTCTCTATGAGTAGGAAACCCGACAGTTAACAATTTGACCATTGCTTCAGCACACTTTGTAGCCTTACCCCCACAAGCAATAACTATTAATTGCATTTAAACACCTCCATATTTTTACATGTTATTTATAAAGCTCTAATGAAGTTAAAATAGGTCTCGTGGCCATAGAACAAGATGGACAAGAAACACTGATAATAAATAAACTAACCAAGAAAAAAATGTCCCCGCAAACAAACTTGGAAGCCCTAAACAAACTTGCAGAGTAACTTCTGATGCTGCAAAAATAACAACCAATATAAGTAGGATAGGTAATAATCCGATTAGATTGAAAAGGACAGTTTTAACTACTGACCAAGCATGAATTGGCCCTGCTTGCTTTTTTAAAAACCACTTAGTAACTAACATTATGGCTGCACAAAGGATGGCTATTACTAAAGTAGTTGTCAGCCATTGTGAGGCTACTTCTTCCCATCCATCATCCCTACAGGCCGCAAAAAATCGTAAAATTTGTGTAAAAGACATAAGTTACCCCTTTTTATTCTATTTTGGCCCCACTCTAAAATAAGCTTTAACGATGGTTTGCTCATTTAGAATAGAGTTATTCCACAATCCACCTAAGGTTGATTCTAAGTCATAAGTCTTATGTGTTTGTTCTGGGTTTTCATCTTCTCTAGTAGACCATTCCTTTATCCAAGGCGGAACAGTGTTGTCTGTTTTAAGACGGGCCTTTAAGCAATAAACTCGCCAATCAGGAGTTCCTAGTTGCTGAGGCCACCAAATGTCTAAAGATAAGGAAACTTCTCCAGTCTCAGTGTTTATTGAAGGTTTGATAGACGGAGTTAACTGAGTTTCTGGATAAAGGGCACGCTGTTTACTTTCTGAAGTCGGGTAAACTGGGGAAATACTCCAATCCAACATGTTGCTGAGTTGTGACTGGCTAGCCAAAAGAGATGCGCTTTCAGACCAAGGAATTTCATTAATAGTAACTTCTAAAACTGCTTTGTTTTCAGTTTTAGCTCTTTTTAAATCTACCCAAACAGTAAATTTTGCTATATCTCCATCCATAGATTTTTTTCTATCTATGTTCAATTTATCATCATCATATTTTATCAGCTTTATTTTTGGTAATTTTTCTGCTGCTGTTTTTACATAAGCTGACGTTAATGCAAGTTCGTGTAAAACATCAGGTTTTGTAGCATCAATATTTTGCTCAGAAAGTATTCCATTTAACTTTTCTTTAAGCTTACCCATCAATGCTTCTAACGATTTTTGGTCTGGCGAGAAAATATAAATATAGAAAGGGCGATATTTTTCTGGGCTAACAGTGCTGGTTTTGTAGGGAAAAGTTATTTTTGGCAAAATAACTCTTTTAGTTTTGTTTTGACTGGATGCATTTAGCCGTCTTAATGCTAAGACCTCAGAATAAATCAGCCCATCAAACTGGCTACGAATGCCTATAACTGCACCAGCCCAGCCCTTTTCTAAGAGTTGACGTATACTTTGTTGAATATAAACAGTGTCCACTGTTTTGTCTTCTGTAGACTGGACTCCATCAGTAATTAAAACATGAAACTTTGCAGGTATTTCTAAATTACTATCTTCCACAGGTTGAGAAAAAAGCTCAACAGCAGTGTTTAAATTTTCATATTTTGCATCATAAAACTTAGGATCTCGAGAAGCTTGTTGCAAAGTATCGCTTGACTCAATCTTCCCAGTTGTTAAAGAAATTCTGCGAACCAGAATTTTTCTTACTAGTGGATCATTACTTAGTGAACGTATTTCTTGTAAACTGCGGCTGAAAATAGTTTCTTGAGTGGTGGAAACAAAACCTGCCATACTTACACTAGAATCTAAATAAACAATTAAACACTCAGAAGCCTCCTTGATCTCTTTATTTTCTGAGACTTGCCCTACAGAACAGTCTGGGTCTATTTCTTTCCAAGCGGGGGGTTCTATTGAACAAGCTATTAGTTGTGCTAACAAAAGAAAAACAAATATAAATTTTGATTTTATTCTCATATATAACTCGGTCGTGTTTCAATAAAGTTGGTTAGGTGGTTTTAATTGTTTGTTCACTAGAGTTACAAAACTTATTATCAACTCTTTTACAACACGACCCTAATTTAGTTTGCTTTATTATCCCATTCGTATTTTATAGCTCCATTTTCAGGATATGCTTTAATATTGCCGTGTTCCTTGGTAATTCGTATATGATTACCTACATATTTTTTGTAGAGGTCTAGAGCTTCCTTGTGAGGATGATTCCATACTTTATGGTCGCCAGCACTAATCAGGACAAGTTTTGGATTGATAAGCTTTAATGCAGATTCAATAATCCCATTTTTAGAACCGTGATGAGGAGCAACTAGAA
>Ga0058864_1026507_pt1 | contig 10116 bp, 13 predicted proteins | sample TNRReaAnaerobRNA_FD_61087 | JGI IMG/M metagenome (GOLD analysis project Ga0058864, IMG submission 61087) | Wastewater treatment Type I Accumulibacter community from EBPR Bioreactor in Madison, WI, USA - TNR Reactor, Time B -10min-Anaerobic_... | ecosystem: Engineered > Bioreactor > EBPR >... | reverse complement strand
CGCTCATGTACTTTTCATTCATAAATTTGATTTTTGTCAATCTTTTGTCTGTATCTTTGAAGAGGCTAAAGCAAGTTGCGATTCAAGCACTTTTCCCAAAACAGATTATTGTATAAAACCTTAATAAACAAGCGTATGCGTCGTGCCTTAGAGGTTATTTTTGCCATGCTATCGCTCTCACCGGTTGTTTATGGTCAGGCGTCAGATTATGCCTTTTCCTCAAAATCTGCCCCGGCATTTGAGTCTTTTGGCCTGAAACGTGTAGCGGTGGGGGAAGGTGCAGGCCGGATGATCACCTTTATTCCCGCACTTTTCCAAGACAACGAAGGTGGTGTGCTTCAGTTTTTAGACCTCGAAATCCGTCCCGATTCTGTTGTGAATATGTTCACCATTTCTAAAGGTGAAAAGGTTATTAGCCAATTTATTTTGTCCGATTTCAGCCCAAATTATCCAGAAAATGTTGAAATGACTGATCTAAATAATGATGGCCGAAAAGACTTGGTTTTGCAATTTGAAACAGGCGGAAATGGTTTGGCAAGCAATTGGCGTTGGGTTTTTATTTTATTCCAGCGGGAAGATTTGGGTTTTGACTTCCACCGTTTTACCAATATGCTTCCAGACGAAGCCTATGGTCTTTTTCGGGATTTTGATGGAGATGGCCGCTTTGAATTGGTGGTGGGTAATCACACCAATGTTTCTGAAATGGGTTCTCCTAATAGTCATTCGTATTGGTTTTTTAATGTTTTTGGATGGTCTAAAGGGAAGCCCATTAATTTGAATGAAAAATGGGGATTTCCTTTGGTTTATCGCCATTTACAGACTATTAACCGAAAGCCTGATACCCAAATTTCGGATGTAGAAAAAAAACAACATTTTTTCTTAAACCAATTGCCTGAATATGATTTTTCTAAAGGAGATATTAAACTTCCTTTTTTGCTCGATAAAGTATTTCGAGCTGAAGATTACCGTCCGGGAGAACAGGTAAAAGAATCCAATCGCCCAAAATCAAATAAACCAATAAGGGATAGAAATTTGATTTTTTATATGATAGGTGGTACAGGTTTGTTTATTTTAATCTCATTGTCGTTACTTTGGCTAAGAGGGGTGCGTAAAATCAAAATTTAAACAATTTAGCGCAAATAAAAAAATGACCCATAAAGGAACTGTTAGGCTCATGAATGCCGTTTTTTATGCCCATCATGGTGTAATGAAAGAGGAGCATCGGATTGGTGGACGATACGAGGTGGATGTGATCATGCGGTTAGATTTCCAGCAAGCTGCTGAACAAGATGACCTTGATGCAACGGTTGATTATGGATCCGTATATAATGTCATACGGACATTGGTGACAAATAATAAGTTTTACTTAATCGAACGGCTTGCTTATTTGATCGGTAAAGCCGTAATGCAACAGTTCACCATCGTGCAATCCGCCGAAGTGACTGTGCGCAAGGTCAATCCCCCAGTAGGCGGAACATGCGACAAGGCGGAAGCCGTTTTTGAGATCTTTCGATGAGGCCATGAAAGAAAAGACTTGGTTTCCCGCTTATATTGGCGTTGGTTCTAATTTGGGCAGACGAAGGACATACCTGCAAAATGCACTAAATGCCTTTGTAGATTGCCCACAAGTACAGGATGTGGCCTCCTCTCCTGTGTATCAAACAAAAGCTCATACCTTGGAAAATGCCATACAGCCGAATTATTTAAACGCTGTTTTTTATATCCAAACCTCGTTTAAGCCTGTTGAATTACTATCGTTTTGCTTGGCATTAGAACTTAAAAATGGCCGCGTTAGGACCAAAAAATGGGCACCAAGAACCTTAGATGTTGATGTTCTTTTGTATGGAGATTTGCAATCCAACGAAAAACACCTTGTATTGCCACATCCAAGAATGGCAGAACGGAGATTCGTTTTAAAACCATTAAACGATCTTGCACCAACGCTACTTGTACCCTTACCTTTTAACAAAACCATTGCCCAACTTCTGGTAACGTGCCCAGACCAAACCATGCCCGAAGTCATGCCATTTCGTTTGACCCCAACAGGCAAAAATCACTAATATGCCCATAATACCACTTAAAATACCAGAAAACTTACGTTATATCGCCATCGAAGGCGTGATAGGTGTAGGCAAAACCACCTTGGCTAATTTTATCACCCAACAATTTGGTGCAAAAATGGTCTTGGAACAGTTCGAAGAAAACCCCTTTTTAGAACGATTTTATGGTGATCGTACCCGATGGGGGTTTCATACGCAACTCAACTTCTTGGCCAGTCGGTTTCGGCAACAGAAAGCCTTGGAAAACCGCGATCTCTTCCAACAAGTTGTGGTGAGTGATTATATCTTCGACAAAGACAGAATTTTCGCACATGTGAACCTAAACGGCGATGAGTTGCAACTGTACGAGTCCTTGTATGGCATCATGGAACAATCGGTTGCGGTTCCGGATTTGGTGGTCTATCTGCAATCCACAAACGAACGCTTACTCCACAACATTGCGCTCCGAGGTCGTTCTTATGAACAAGCCATAGAACCGGCGTACATCGCAGCATTAAATGAAGCTTATAATCGTTATTTCTATCATTTTACAAAGTGTCCCTTGCTTGTGGTCAATGCTACACGACTCGATTTTGTGAAGTACCCCCATCATTTAGAGGAACTTATACGGCAAATTGTATTTGAACACCATACTGGAACCCGCTTTTTTAATCCCAACTTAGAAGCTGAACCTTCCTTGTTCTGACCCGGCTTGACCATGTTTAAGTATCTTATTTTTCTGATTATCCTCTGGTTTGTGTATAAAACTGTGCGCAATTTGGTGCGCGTTATTTTTATCCCCACTTCAAGGCCAAAAGCACCTTCTTTCCAAGAACCCCACTCCAACCTTGGCGAAACCATCATACAGTCCAAAAGAAGTCACCAAGATTCTCGCTTTCAAGGGATAGAAGACGCAAAATGGAAGGAAATTGACTAACGCACATTTTCCATTTTCCATTCTCAATTCTCCATTCCGTATAAGATGCGTGTCGTACATTGCCTAAGTTAATAAACTAAAAGACTATAAGATCACATGCGTGTACGATTTGCCCCCAGTCCGACAGGGTATTTACACATTGGCGGGCTTCGGACGGCCCTATACAACTATCTCTTGGCCAAGCGACACAATGGCCAATTCTTACTCCGTATCGAAGACACCGACCAAGGGCGGTTTGTCCCTGAAGCAGAAGCCGACATTATGACCTCGCTCCGTTGGGCCGGCTTAGGCTATGACGAAGGGCCGGAAAAAGATGCGGGCAATGGCCCCTATTATCAGTCCAAACGGACAGAAGTTTACCGAGAAATGGTACAAAAACTCTTGGAAAATGGCCATGCCTATTATGCCTTTGATACACCGGCGGCCTTGGAAGACATGCGCGAACGCCTCAAAACCCCTGAAAATCCACAACCTAAGTACGATGCCGCTACCCGTTTGCACATGCAAAACAGCTTCACGATGACCAAAGAAGCCGTTGCAGACGCTCTTGCTACTGGAAAGCCTCATGTGATTCGTATGGCGTTACCGGCCAATACCAACGTTCATTTTTACGACCAAGTACGGGGCGAGGTGGAAATCAGTACCGACCAATTAGATGATCAGGTACTGATGAAGTCGGATGGACTGCCGACCTACCATTTGGCAAATGTGGTGGACGACCATTTGATGGGCATTACGCATGTTATTCGGGGGGAAGAATGGCTTCCTTCTACACCAAAGCACCTTTTGCTCTACCAATTTTTTGGTTGGCAAGCGCCAGAATTTGCCCATTTACCCTTAATTTTGAGTCCGAGTGGTGGAAAACTCTCCAAACGCAAAGCCGAGGAAGCGGGCATTCCGGTATCCGTGAAAGAATACATCCAAGCAGGATACGAACCGGATGCACTCCTCAACTTTTTGGCGCTTTTGGGATGGAATCCGGGAACCGATCAGGAAATTTTCTCCTTGTCTGAGTTGGTTGAAGCGTTCTCGGTAGCCCGCATCGGACAATCGGGCGTACAATTTAGCATGGATAAACTCAAGTGGTACAATGCACATTATCTGCGGATTCGGAGTGTTGGGGAATTGGCAGAACGTATCCGCCCATATGCGGTTGCTGCTGGACATGACCTAAACCAAACATCGTTAGAGGCCATCGCAGGTATGATGCAAGAGCGCATTCATTTTGCTTCCGAGGCCATTACCCACGCTCCGTTCTTGTTCGAGGCTCCGCAACAATTCGAGGCCAAGCCTTTGAAAAAAGCATGGAAAACCGCTACAGCCGACCTTTTACGTGCGTTTGTACAAGAATTACAAGCCGAAAACGACTTTACGGCAGTACGCCTCCATGATGGCCTACACCAGTTTGCTGAGCAAAAGCAAATCGGATTGGGCGCTATTATGTTACCTGCACGTTTGGCATTGACAGGAATGGGAGGTGGCCCAAACTTATTTGAAATCATGGCGTTTATCGGTAAGAACGAAACCATCCGCCGAATCGAAATTGCTGTCCAAAAGATGCCAGAGCAATTAGCCACAACCTGATATGTTTGGCATTGATTGGCACTTTTTTTGTTTGTACATTAATCTTTTCGTCACTCATTTAAATAAACAATACCATGAAAAAATTTTTGTATCTGCTCCCCATGCTCATGCTAACGTTTCTGGTGCAGAGCGCATTAGCCCAAAGTCCAGTTGGTAAATGGCGTACCATAGACGATGAAGAACAAGGGAAAGAAAAATCAATCGTTAAGTTGTACGAAAATGAAGGCGTTATCTATGGTGTCGTCGAAAAACTGACCGACCCCAAAGCCAAGCGCGTTTGTGATTCCTGCTCCGGCGATAAAAAGAACAAGCCTATCGAAGGCATGCAAATCCTGTGGGGACTGAAAAAAACCGGAAAAGAATGGGGTGATGGCTATATTCTTGATCCAAAAAATGGCAAGGTCTATAAAGCCAAAGTTTGGGTAGAGGGCCAAAACCTGAAAGTTCGTGGATATATTGGGCCATTTTTCCGTACCCAAACTTGGTATCCGGTTAAGTAAATTATACCGAATATAAGCCCCGATTTTTAATTGGGGCTTTGATTTTTAGGTGGTTTTATAGCTTTAGACAATAAATACTTTTAATCAGTTTATTGATCAAAATAAATAAAATTCCATTAAAAAAATGAAAATAATAAATTTATATTTAGGTCTTATTCTTGGGTCTTTGTTCTTAACAGGTGGCGTTTTTCTACACAATAACCACATTGATGAGCCAAGAATAATTCAGGTGACAGCACTTGCCAATGGTTATGATCCTGCAAAAATAACCCTAAAAAAAGGGGAAACGGTGAAATTGGTGGTTACCCGAAAAACAGACTCGATGTGTGCGGCCAAGATCAAATTTCCCGATTTTGGTATCCCTACCACAGACCTTCCGAAAGACAAGCCCGTTACCTTTACCATTAAAGCCGATAAGAAAGGTACTTTTAAATTTACCTGCGGGATGAACATGCTAAAGGGTACCATTGTCGTCTCTGAAAAGTGAGCAACAAAGATGATCTCATATTGAGCCAGCCTTAAACCTAAAAGGATTTTAATGCTTACATGTGCGTTATGGGTTGATCAAGTCAAAGCCAATTCAACCTTCAACTGCCCCTTATTCCATTTTTCATTTCTCCATTATAAATTGCCTTATGGTGGGCTTATCTTATTATTTGGATTGAGAAAGAAGGCAAAAAAGGAATTAAATAACGTGATTTTTTTTCGTAAAGCTGCGTATTTGGATTATAAATGAGTTGCCAATCCAAGGTGTTTTTTCGGTTGGTTATGTTTAGGGCATCGAACCGGAATTGTATCTTCAAAGACTTGACTTGGTAAAGATATACAAGACCCAAATCGGTTTGGGAAAATGCGGGAAGTTTATCTTTCTCTGGCGTTGTAAGGTCTATTCCATAGGTTTCTAAGAGTGGATTACTGTAAGACAAGTCGTCGTAATAAATTCGGCGATAGCCCCAAGTACGTCCAAATTCTCCTTGCCACCTGAGAAATGCGGTCAAAGAAGGGTGTGGCCGCCAGACAGCACGAATGTCTAAACGATGTGGTGAACTCCATGGGGTTGAATGTGCCCGCCCACCAAAACGCTCTCTAAATTGGTATCGGGTTTTGACCCAATCATACCGCGTCGTAATGTTTAATTTGGATTCGGTAAATGTTCCCATAAGTCCCCATCCAGAAATTTTTCCAGTTCCCCATGTGAGTAGAGAGAAGGTCTGTTCAGGGTTCACAATGGGACGGTCGTGCAAAAGGTTGGATAATACGGGCCAATTTGGGGCAACCACATTGCTTAGTCGTTTATGGTAAGCCTCCAAACGGAATGTCCAATGATTATCCCATTCCAATAAAAAATCACTCGTAATGTGAATCGCCGCAGGAATACGCAAGCCAGTAGCACCTAAAGGAATTATATCTTCTTCAGACTGTTTTGCATAAATCGTGGCTTCTGGAGCATCTGCAGGAATCCACACCCTAAGACTTGGTAAAAAACTATTTGTACTATAAGTGCTTAAGTCTATTTGACTTAGGTATTGTCGGTATTGTCCAATTGAAACTTTAGAAACCAGTCTTTTGCGTTTTTTGATGGCGGGCTGCCAGAGAAGTGCAACTCTTGGTTCAGGAAAAAAAGCTGCGTTTTGCATGAAAAAAGTCCCTCTAAGACCACCTTCTATCACGAGCCACGGGCGAATTTGGATGTGCTGCTCTACAAATCCGTGCCAACGGGAGGTGCTGCCCGTGTACTGGAAAGGAAGGTTTTGATAACGCAGGTTGCTTTCATTTCTCGTAAAACCAAGTTCTAAAGACGTTCGATAACGGTTTTCTGGTAGCCATTCATAAGTGGTTTCTATGGTCTGTTCAGCGATGTTGTTACCATCAATTACGGATGCGGCATAAGCCTCAAAATCGTGATTTGTGGGATTATTAAGGGCGTCTGCCAGATGAATGGGCGAAGATACGGGTGCGTTATAGACGTGTAAAAGGTTATACTTGCTCAGTTTTCCTTGTACGGTTATTAGTGATTTTGAGGTTAAAATGGTCTGGTACTTTATTTGTGTTGCGAAAGTGCTCCATTGGTAAGATTCGCCAAATGCTAAGGCACGGTTAGCAGAAACTATACCAGAGGCGTTTTCCGTTGACAGCATGTTTGTGTCCTCATGCGGTAATCCAGAAATGGCCTGCCCACCCCGATAAAACGAGGCTTTTAGTGTATTTGCATTTCGCCATCGTATCCTCAAGGCTGCGTGTAGGTCGGAAAACCGGAGTTGAGGCATGATGGATGGCGTTTCCGAAGGAATATTTAGGGAATCAATGTTTTTTCTTGAGGAAGTTGAGAAGGTCTCTGGATTATTGGAGAAGCGTGCAGAAGAGGCTACTAAGGGATCGCTTGCAGACCAATCTTGGAGCAAATTTGTAATTTTTGTTGGCTGGATCAATGAAGAAAGTGAAGTTCTGGCCGTTGCCATAAAACCCAATTCTCCGAAATCAAAGGACTTTCCCATAACAAATTGGCTTTGTGCAGATAAGGGGGAGGCTTGTACTTTGAAGCTCGGTTTTTGGTTTAGAGGTAGAATTTGCTCATATGCTATGATGCCAGAAAGGGCACTTCCAGAGGAAACACTAAAGCCCGCTTTTTGTACATTAACCCTCCCAATGGCATAAGGGCTAAAAGGGCCAATAACTTGCGCAATAGGCAAAGGCAAAAAAACCGGAGCTTCGTCAATGAGGGTGATGTGGTCTCCAGAGTCGCCACCTTGAAGGTGAATATCGGCGGTGAATGCATCTTTACGGATGCCTTGTAGTGTGGCTGTGGCTTCTACGGTTGTGTGGGCCGAGGATGTGGGAATACTGGCTAATGTTTCCGAAAAATCGTCCGAATGCGAACTTGTAGGGTCTGTCGTAAGCGCATGAACGCCCTCAATAATAACGGGAAGAAGCGGGGTTGGTTCGGGGCGGAGTACAATGCGCTGCGGTGCTTGATACTCGGTTTTTACCTGTATTTTTTGTCGGTGTGGGGTATAACCCACATAGGTTACCAAGACATCATAATTGCCCGGAGGAAGTTTGAAGATAGAAAAAAAACCTTCTCGGTTCGTTTGGACGCCAATTCCGGCATCCGCCAAAAGAACGGAGGCAAAGGGCAAGGGCGTTCCGGAGGCTTCATCTTCCACTTGCCCATAAAAAGTTCCATAGGTCAATTCTGTTTTTGCGCTACGTGCAAGGACATAGGTTCCAGAGGATAAACGATAAAAATCAAGTCCAGTATCCCGCAGGACACACGTCAAAATGCTTTCTGCTTGGGCGTCTCGGATTAAGCAAAATACCCGTTTGGCGGCTACCAATTCGGGATCGTAAGCCAATTCGATTCTGGTTAGATTAACCAAGCGTTGTAACGAAATAGAAAGTTGCTCATCTTGGGCAATAAATGTATAACGGGCATTTTGGGCTGTTAGAAATGCCGGAATCGTGCAAAAAAATACGATGATTACCCGTCTAAACATGGCGTATTAAACTATTTTATAACCAGTTCATACCCATCTTTTGTTGGGCGATAGCGTAGGCCGGCAGAGTTACAGAGGTCATTCAAGACCGACTCCACATCGGTTCTCTGGCCAAGCAACAAGGTATGCCTTTTCTGCTGGATGACCTCCGCGGCGTGAATAGGAACATTAAACCTTCGGCTTAATTCATCTATGATATGACCAATTGGCTCGTTTGTAAATGCAAATCTGTAATTTTGCCAAGCCAAAACCTCGTCATAGTGACCCACCTTCGGGGCTTCTACCTGGTTTGCAGCCATGCTGGATGATTGACCCGGCGCAAGAAAAAGCTTATTAGTACCGTTTTTGGACAAAAAGGCGACTTTACCTTCCTTGAGAAACACCGTTGTAGTGGGAACAAGGTCTTCTGGACGTGCACGAACGTTGAACTTTGTGCCCATAACCTTGATTTGTGCGTTAAACGTTTGGACAATAAACGGTTTATCCGACTTTTGAACCGAGAAAAAGCCTTCGCCATTCAAATGCAGGGTACGGGTAGTCTCATTAAAATCACTTGCTATGTCCAAAACCGTCCCACTGTTTAAAGAGACTTCCGATCCATCGGGAAGCTGAATGGTTTTTTGTTCAGCATTTTGTGCCAAGATGCGGACAGGCTCGGAGGTTGGGGGTGGAACCTGCAAAAAAAGGGTAATGCCGATGAGAAGGGCAATCGCAGCTGCAACACCATAGACCCAGTACCGCTGCCGTGGGCGCATGGTGTGGATATTGTGCGTTATGCGATCTTCCAAAAAGGCCCAACTTGCTTCCACTTTTGATGAATTGGGATGAGGTAAAGGTAGAGGGTGTGCCTCCGAAATGTCCCAAAGCTTCTGCAAGTCTTTTGCAATGGGGGTGGGATGAGCTTGGATCCAATCGTCTAACATGGTACGATCGGACAAATTGGTATCATGTGGTGTCATGCTGTGTTCCCTCCTATCAGGGCGAGTACTTTTTGTCGAAGTTCTGTTAGCGCAAACCCCAAGTGATTGTTTACCGTTCTTGGGGAAATATCTAAGATGGTGGCAATTTCATCGTGGCTCAGGCCATCGTGACGGCTCAGCATAAAGACCTCACGCCGCCTTTCGGGTAATTCCGCAATCCAACCTTCCAATTTTTGCTGTAACATCTTTGCATCAATTTGATCAACAATACTCACTTCATGCTCTCCGATCGGCTCCGGAACCGAGTCCCAATCGGCCATCTTTTTTTGGTGATCTCGGATATGGTTCAATGCCCGATTGCGAGTCATCTGATACAGCAACGCTTTTAAAGATTTACCATCGTCTAAATTATTGCGGACTTCCCAGAGTTTGGCAAAAACCTCCTGTACCACATCATAAGCAGCCTCCGTATCCCGAATCAATAGAACCGTGTAGCGGTACAAAGGGGTGTGAAACGCCTCAAACAAGGCACGATATGCCTTTCGGTCGGAATTACGAATGTTTCGGCTCCACGTCTGAAGGGTTTCTGGTGTCATGTAAGGTTAGCGTTTAGCGTATTACACCGCTTAAGCGATTTGTGAC
>Ga0058864_1093540_pt1 | contig 10347 bp, 9 predicted proteins | sample TNRReaAnaerobRNA_FD_61087 | JGI IMG/M metagenome (GOLD analysis project Ga0058864, IMG submission 61087) | Wastewater treatment Type I Accumulibacter community from EBPR Bioreactor in Madison, WI, USA - TNR Reactor, Time B -10min-Anaerobic_... | ecosystem: Engineered > Bioreactor > EBPR >... | reverse complement strand
CAGGTGCTCCAGCGCATGCCGCTGCCCCCACGCCCGGCGCGCCGACGACCTCGACCGCCCAGGCAGCCGTATCTGATGCCGCTGGCGGCGTAGCAGCGTGGCCGAAACGATGATCAAGGCCCGGGATGGGAACAATGCGATAATCCGGTATGCCTTGCGCCAGCAGCGAATGCTGTTGGGCAGCGGAGAATGCCCAATAGGTTGCTGCCACCGTGACATGGCTGTCGTAATAATTTCCCTGACGAACTTGTAACACATCCAACCCGATTATTGGCGGCAGAGCGACGATTTCCCATCCGAGACCCGATGCAACGTGAGCCAAGAGGCGTTGCATTTGTCCCGCTGCAGATGTGACGAAGAGTCGTTGTCCTGGGAACTTGGTTATTGCCCCGAGGGATCGTAGCAGCCATTTATAGATTTGGGGAAACAGTGAGTCGAAGGATGCTTCCAGGTCCAGGTATGTTCCGGGGGGCCACGCATGCTGCCCTAAATCCATAGACTTGACATCCCAAGCTGCGTCCTGCAGCGCGCGAAGCCATCGATGTGCTTCGTCCGAGTCCCAGCCAAATATCCACGACACGTTCTTGGGTGAAGCCTTCAGGTGCCGGGGCGGGCGAAGCAAACTGCCCGTGACGGGGCCAGTGAGGGTGTCTCTTTGCGCTTGTGCACCTGATCGAGAAATATCCTTGAGAAATGCGATCGGATGTCGGAGGAGTTTTGTGAGCTTATCCATCTGCGGCAGCCTGCGGTATGATTGTTGCTTTTGAGCGCTGATCCCAAATTCCTCTCTGGGCAGCCAGACGAGGGGGAGTCAGGGCCGTGGGCCGCGGCATCTTGGGTTCGGCGGCGATGATCCTATCGACGATGCAGCGGACCAGTGCAGGCCAGCCGCCGGCTTTTGGCAACTGAGGCGCAGTTGCCCGAACAGGGCCAAGACCCCTGCGGATACTGGCGATCATCGCCTTGATCTGGTCCCCCCCGGCATGGAAAAGGGTCAGCAGCAGGCGGGATTGGCCGGCGTGCTGGGCTACGCGGGCAACACCGGAGAACAACATGGGGCGGCTGGTGATTGCCTCCGGGCGTGCCTTTGGATGCGCCAGGCGGACGTACCGACTCCACCAGTTACAAATCAGTGCCACCTCTCGCGCCGAGAGCTTGCAGCACTCTAGGTCTTGCGTGGTGTAGCCGCCCCAGCCCCATTTATTCTTCAATTCGTCGAATCCATTGTCGCAGTCGGCTCGACCCCGGTATAACTGGCCCATGACCTCAAGCGAGTAAGTCGCGTTGGTCACCAGGACGGCCTGCTCCCCGACTTTGGTCGTCTCCAAACGGTCGAGGAAGCGCAGTTCTGGCGGTCGGATCTTCCGGCTTGTTTGGGCGACCAGACTGCGCCATTCCAGCGCCGCTCGAATCCCGCCGGGGACAGGTGGCCCAAGGACGAGTGGCGACGTTCAGTATGGTCGTAGCCGAGGTATGCGGCGCCCAATCCGTTTCTTAGTGACCGGTCGGCCCAGAAAGGCACCCCCATCGGACGTCATTCGCCGACGACCAGAGCGGCCCCGATGCCGCACGTCTGAGCACGACGAATCTCCGCCACGATTCCCACCTGTTCGGCCGTGCAAGCCGCCGGAGCCCTCAACCGCGCCGCGTAGAACCCACTGGCCGATACCCCCAGCAACTCGCACCTCGGCCGCACTGGATAGGAGCCGAGATGCGCGTCGATCCACGCGTACTTCACATCGACTCCTTGGCGAAGTGCGCTGCCGTTTTTTTAGGATCCTTTTCTCCATCCACAGCTTCGCAACCTCTTGCCGCAGTCGCGTCAGCTCCGCTTCCAGTTCGCTCACCCGCCCTCTCGCCGACACTTGGGTCGGTGCCTCGCCCCGACGCGCCCGCGCGACCCGGTTCGCCAACGTCTTCGCCGACATCTCCAACGACCCCGTTACCGCCAGAACACTGCGCCCGCCCTCGACCACCCGTTGTACCGCAGCCTTCCGAAACTCCGGCGGGCAACTCCGATTCACTCTTTTGATGTCCAACCTCCACCCGGTCAAAATACCCTACCTCGTGGCAACCATTTTTCGGGTACCCGATCAAAAGCCCGTTAGGCGACTTCCGGAGAGCCTATCCGAGACCGCTTGTCGAGGCGAAAACTAGTCTGACAGAGGGGGAGCGTCACCAAACGACAAGGTGCTCTCTAATGACCCTGCCTTGTTTATCGCAGCCTCCGCGTAAAACTCCTTAAAGTCATCCAGCAATTTTCTTGCCCTCGTCCCTGCTGAGGCATCGTGGTACATCATGTGAGGCTCGACACCTTTAATCTTGTCGGCGAGATCTCCATGCTGAACGTGCAGATTAACGTTCCTAACAGACGCTACCGGATTAAATTTCTTGGAGATGCGTGACGCAGGGTTGACTCCGGTGCTAGCTACAAGGGATTCTCGCACGGCGCGGTCCAGCACAATGTCTTCGAACCAGTATTCAGAAAGTGTGGTGCCTTCGGGCAGCGCTTGACTTTGTATCTTCATCGCCTCGACACGCTTCTGCATCTCCGCCACAAATCCCAAGTCCGGGAAACCGTGGCGAAGTCTTTCGAGTATTTGGTCACGCAGATCGCGCCTGACGACAATAATACTCGCCCGCCCGAAAAATTTCGCCCGGTTCAATGTCCACGGCCGAACAGCTTGATCGAGAACGATGGTATGCGCTCCGGTTTTTTTTGCGTAGTCCTCGCACAGCGTGTTAATCAGCTTGGTGGCAGCCATAACAACAGTCTGACGTCTTGACGGTTCTGCTTTTATTGCGTTCTCGAATTGATTCACTGCGTCGTCAAAAAGGCTGCCGAATGCTTCGCGCATTGTCTCGACGCTTCTCACCGCGTGTTCCTGAAAACTACTTTCTCCAACGGACTTACCTCTGATCAGTTCGAGTGATAATCGCAGCGCCTCGTCGGTGACCACACCCCCGGTTCTAATCGACTTAATTAGTCCAGCGAAGGCCGCGAATCCATTGAAAGGGCGCGTTTCGAATCCGGGAAACTCTACCACTCCGTCATGGTCGGTAAGCAAATCTACAACTGCTGATGACCCGGAGAATGAAAATCCGGAAGTTATTATTTTCCTTGGCGCCATATAGGTCTTCACTAAAAGGGCCGCTGGCGATATGTCGCCTTCAGGCAGTTTCGGTTCTGGCATCCGCCGCTTCCCGCATTCGAGTTTATCGCGAAAGGATTCGTGAGGGAACTGGTTCCGATCCACAAACGAGTCATCGGACTTGGCGCTCATCAGGCCTAAGGCACGACATGCGCGATCCTTGGGGAAGCGAACGACGAGACCCCCGGGGAGGAGCGGCAATTTTCCGCCTGCAAGAAGCACCGCCGGGTGCTGGCGGCTTGGGCGGCGGTGAGGTAATCCCAGGCGAACGCCTTCCTTGCGCGACAAGTATCGATGATGCTGGGGAGCAGCGCAAACGCTCGAGTTCCTTGCTCGCTGCGGGTCCCGAAGCTCAGGCGACGGGCGATGACCCAGTGGCGCAACAGACGTTCGGCCGCATTGTTGGTGAGCGGCAGCCTGGGGTCGAGCAGTAGCTGCCCGACCTGACAGGTGTGCCAGCAAGTGGCGTCGGCCAGACCGCGGGCCTTGCGTGGGAGACGCGCCAGGCAGCGAATGCGTTTGAGGTACGAACGGTAGACCGCGTCACCATCGCTCATCAGACCGCCTCCAAATCGGCCCGACAGGGCATTGACGAAGATCCCGGCGCTGCGTGCGCCATGAAATACACCACCGTCGGCACGGCGTTGAACACCCACAGCCGCACCAACTGGCCACTTTCTCGGCACGGCGTGTCGTCCAGGTGCAGCAGGCCGGCACTTTCGATCGCCTTCAGCAGCCGGTCTTCGACCGGCGCGACCTGGCCGGCACCTTGCCGTATGGTCTGGTCGATGAGTCCGGCGGACAGTTGCAGCCCAAGCAACTCGCAGAGGAGTTCCCGGACTTTGGCGCGCGAGAGCCGATAGCGCAGGCAGAGCATGACGAGCAGCCCGGCCGGGCGCGGCCCGGCATCTGCCGGGCATGCACCCGTGCGCCTTCCGATTCGAGCAGGACCACCGCACGCGGCGGCTGACGGCGACTGCAGTGGCCGCACCCGCACGCGGCTTTCCGGAACCGGTGCTGAGTCACCCACAGCCGCAGGCTTGGGGTGTTCGGATCGGCCGGCAGCACTTCGATTTCGGCGGTGCCTCCGTAGGGTTGGCGCTCCAGTTCGGCTAAGAAGGGCTCGTCACCGGCCGCGCATCGTTCTGGCCAACGATCGAGCACGACGTTGGCGGTCAGCGTCCAGGGTCGGTCGAATCCGGGCGCGCCTGGCTGCCAGGCAGTGCCACGCGCCGCGGGGCGCGCCGCGCCGGAAGGTTCCTTGGCCGCCGGCGCTCCGTCGTCGCTCGCTTCAGCCATCTCTACCGCTTCGCCGACCGCTACCGTCGGCGGCTCGTCCGGCGCAGGGTCCGCCGGCCGATCACGCTCCTCGCCCCGATGGGGCTGGCGATAGGCCGAATCGCTGCCGGGCGGAGGCGAACTGCTGCGGGAGTCCAGGTTCAATCGGCCCTCGCGCCGTTGCGACTGGCCAGCAGGCGCTCCGCCAACCGCCGCAACGCCTCTTCACCAAGCCGCGACAGAGCGTCAAGGTCGAATGGGTAAAGATCGTGGTCGGTCAGAAGCATGGCAGGACGGGCTCGGCAGCGCTCAACGACCCTCAGTCTAATACAACTCAAGCCCAGACCCAACGAAACCGCACATGGTCTCTCAGCTTACACCGATAGCATGTTGAAAAGGAGGCTTGCGCCGTTTGCCTGATCACCTCCCGATGGCCTGCCCCCCGGGCACAAAGCAGTTACAAGCGGTGTCGTCTGTCCGCTGGCGCCTCCGTGGGGGCGGGTGGCCAATCTGTTGGAGTGGGGGGTAGCCGCCTGATACCCGCCATCTGCGCGCGTCGGCGGCGGAAGCGGGCCCTCGCGGAGAACAGCGTCGATTCGGCAGGGTCATGCGTCAGGGCTGCGCCGTGCAGCGCCCAGTGACACCGGCCTCATGTCTGAGCTATAGTCGACCCTGGCAGAGCCTTCGAGCATTCTCCTTCTACCTCGGCTAGTTTGTCCTTCCAAGAGTACGCGAGTCCGAGGGATCTGCCATTCTGCGGCAGTTCTTTCACCAAGAGCAGCACACGACCTTGGCCGGGATGATCAGCAACGCCCGACATCGCGAATGTTGGCGTCTTCCGTGTCAAAGCGAGCACGGTCAGCTCCCGTACAGGGAAAGCGCCCCACTTTCCCCTCGCAAGTTGCTGCGCTTCTCGATAACTATATGATGTATTGAACACTCACAATAAGCAATGCAGTGTTCGAAGTGCCGTAACGGGGTAATCAGGATTGCGCCAGGAAAAGTGCGTGAAGCGACTCCAGTGGTCTGATTCCGCCACGAGGTTGAGGACCTTGTCCTCATTTTTGCAAGCAGGCACCAACACGGGGCGACATCAATTCTTTCGTGCTGGCAAGGCCCGCGCCACGAGACGGGCACAAGTGTATGAGGGATCTATATGCGAAAAACATCACTAAGATTGATCGGCGGACTGGATGCGCATGTTCGGAGGGCAGTGTGGCTGCTTGGGATCGTTCCATTTCTTGTGTCAGCGCGCGACGCGAGGACGGACGTGGACACCTTGCGCCGGCAGTGTGTGGCATTCGGGGGGCGGCCCGTCCTCGAGAAGGGCCGGCAGTACTGTGAGATCTTCTCGTCTAGACTGGAGAAGCTACCGCGAGGGGCCGAGACCGATTCGATCACTACACTCCCGCTTCTCATACGCTCTTCCGATATCACATTGGATTGCGGCGGCCGGTCTTTTGCGCCTGCCGATGACACGGAGGGCAGCGGTCTGCTGATTCGGACTCCGGAGGGTCAGCCGCCGATTTCCAACATCACGGTGAAGAACTGTGCTTTTCGTGGATTCACCAACGGTGTTCTGGTTGCGATTGACGCTTCCCTGAAGGAACGGCGCGAGGCCGTTGCCAATGCCACCGAGAACGAGCTACGGCGACGTTCCCCTGCTAACGTAAAGTTGCAAAACATCACGGCCGAACAAAACAACAACGGGATCTACCTTCATTATTACACGGTCGGCGTTACGGTGGCGGACTCGAAGCTCTTCCGCAACAAGAGCGTCGGTATGTATCTGGAGTACGGGAGTCAGGCGCACCGGATACTGAACAACTCTTTTGTCGAGAATGGATACTTGCACGATAATGGCGCCGCGAGAAAGGGGCTGAACAAGCGCGAAGGGCTTGCTATCGACGCGTCAGCGTTCAATGAGGTCATCGGCAATACCTTCGACAAGAATGCCGCTGGGGGGATCTTTCTCTACAAGAACTGCCATGAGCACGCCTTCGCGGCCTGTAGCGCCACCGAGAACAAACCGAAAAACGCTGCGCGGACCCAGCACAGCCATCATAACGTGATCAGGGGCAATATATTCCGTAATATGGATACGTACCCGGGGGTCGGCGTGTGGGTGGCGTCTCGCCAGTCGCGCGACATGTCGAGCTGGCATTGCGGCGACGCGCAACCCGAGGCCTATTCGAGATTCGATGTTTGGGAGATGAACGCGGACGGCACAAAAAAGTGGCCTCTCAAGAAGCACGTCCTGGATTTCGCCGAGGATAACCGGATCGAGGCCAACTTTTTCTCCCAACTGAGAAAAGGGGTCGTGGTCGAAGACGATCGGACGCAGATTGTTGGGAACCTGTTCATCGGGGATTTTGAATTCATCCAGGTAGGGACGGAGTTTCGCAGCACATTCCTGGGGCTCCCAGTGAGGGGCACGGAAATCAAGGGAAACACTCACTTCCTCCGCTCGAGCGGATTTGGCGACAAAGTATCGCTGCTTTTCGGTTCGGAGAATCTTACTTCGCTTTCCGACAACAGGATCGGTTGTGTTTCTCCGTGGGGAAGTGTTCATCGCTCCGGGGAGCAAATCACCGCCTATGCTGATAAATCTGCCATGGGCTCTTGTCGGTCGGAAGTACGAACCTGCAACAATGGCGTCTTGTCGGGAGACTTCGCATTCGAGAATTGCATCTCGAATCCGTCCAAGCAACCTAAGGAGAAGGAACGAGTAGGGGGGTAAATTGACGCGCATTCTTCCAGATATTGGGGCTCCCCCCCCCGCGAGGCCCCCCGATTGGCGATGCTTTGGGCGCCAAGCAGCTCCATTTTTTGGAAACTAGCTTTTTCTCCCTGGCACTATTTATCGAGGAATAGAATGAAGGTCGGCTTTTTCGTGTGGAACCCATTCCAGATTTTTCAGTTTGAATCAATAGTCAATAATTTGCCGGGAGCGTCGTATCTTCTTGAGAAAAGAAAAATTGACTATGACAGGTTATTCCCAAATGATTTCACTGACGCTATTTTAGCGCCGATCCGCCGCGTTACCCGCGCAGAGTTGGCTACCCTCGACGGCGAGTATGATGCCATCGTGTGTCAGACCGGCTTCACGGGCATAGAGAATTTTCAGAAGACAAGGCTGGTGGGTATGCAGTACAGCATGTCGAAAGAACGGCATCAGTATGGCCCCTGGAGAGCATTGTGCGACCTCAATCTGGTTTATGGGCAGTATTCGTTCGACCGTATATCGCCCTATAGCCCATGCGTAAAGGTAGGGAACCCCCGGTTCGATCGATGGTTTGAAGGACAGCTTGAGCAGACCAAGATCGACAAGGTACGCGCCCATCTCGATCCCGGAAAGAAAACCATCCTCTATTTACCAACCTGGGGAGATCTCTCCTCGCTGACCGACTTCGGTGATGCCGTTGCAGGACTGGGCAAGAGCTACAACGTGATAGCCAAGGTCCACCACAACACTGATTCCATTGAACTCTCGCGAAAGATGACGCTGACGGAGAGCGGTGTTCAGGATATCTTCGGAGCTTCCGACGATCTGCTGGTCCTGCTCCATGAGGCAGACCTCGTATTGAGTGATTACAGCGGCGCGATCTTCGATGCGATCAATGTTGGAAAACCTGTAATTCTGTTACAAAAAGACCCAGAGGCTCTCGCGCTTTTGGCGGGCGAGAAATTCGGGCTTGAGAGTATTGAGTATGCCCGTCGTGACATGATTGGGCCAGCAGTATCTTCGCCGGATTTGCTGCAAGAAGCGGTTGACTCAGTTTTTGGTAAGGTAGTCGACTATTCCCGCGAAAACCAAAAGCTCAAATCCGAGTGCTTTGCGATGGAGCGTGGGTGCGGTATGGCGGCAGCCAGAGCAATTGCAGATTTTATACAGAGCGAATGCAGTCGCCCTTACTATCAGCTCTATCTTCGAGATGAGCTTCGTGAGCAGCGAATTGCCGAGGCACGAGCCAAGAGAGCAACTCGGAAAAATGAAACCAAGACGCCCAAGTTGACGCCCCAGTTGACGCCCCAGAAAGACCCTGCTGCGACAGATATCGGACAGCAAGCTGCCGATAAAGCCAGGCTAGTGGCCAAGGCGCTCCTTGCTCCATACCAAATGTTGATTCAGCGACGCGTCATCGCTGTTGCCGAAGCGTCAAAACGCAGGAACACTCAATTCGAGCTGTCACCCTTGTCAACTGGTATTGTGAACACATTGCCCTCACACCAGATCCTGGAGTTGGCGAGGAAGTATGATAGTCCTGACACCCAGGCAGTCGCCGTTCTGTTATCAAGACTTGCCTATCAAAAGAGCAGATCGGTTGGTTTGGATGAGTATATTGCTGTTCTCGCCAAGTACGGCTGCAGAAGCCAGATGCAAGATCTCCTGCAAGAACTTCTTGACCTTCCGGTCAACAGGAGATACCGGGTTCAATCAAGGATAGAACGCATTCATGACTACTTGAAAGAAAAGCATGAGGAAGTGCTTAAAAGCAGAGAAGAGTCTCGTGCCTATATCGTAAGAACGCTGGCGGTCAAATCCAGCAGGAAAAGTAATTATAATAGAAACAGCTTAATGTTTACTGCTTTGATTGATAACCGCTGGATTGAGCAGGCTGCTTCGCTGATACTTACGGGAAATGTAACCGAAGCGGTCAAGCGGAGAGTAGCAGGCGGCGTCGCAAGGCCCAAAGAGCGCATGGAGCAATGGTATTTTCTTGGCGAGATCGCGAACTCTAATCAGCGCTCCAATTTGGGCTCCGGAGATTATCTATGTTTTTTTCAAGGTAAAGTAGGGTCGATTGCAGGACTTGCCCCGATGCCCGTCGTTGAGTTTTTCTTGCCGCCATACTTTTACAGCGGATATGTGACCGACGCGGAAGCGCACCGGCGAATCTGTCATATGCTGCGAAACATGATTTCCGGCTTTGTGAGCGCCGCTTTTGCTATCGTTCCTCGGCATCAGTTCAGGCTTACCGATGCGGCTCCCACGGGCAACTGGCCAGCTATTTCGTATCACACAACGGGTTCGCAGAAAGGGTGGTTTCATCTGAAAGATGGGCCAATTCCCGGTTACTTTAGCTGTGATCCGTTGGGATATGCTGGTTGGTCATCGCTCGCTAGCGAAATTCGGACCGACGACTTGCCGGCAACCGAGGAGCAGATAGAGGATACCTGGCACAGGCTACAGAAGGAAGTTGTGCTCGCACGCAAATCAAAGTATGGCCAGACCGAGGTTGAGTTCCGCAGACCCGGAAGACCGTTCATCTTCCTGCCAATGCAGATACTCAGTGATGCCGTGGCGCGGCTGGCTTATATTCCTGGGCTACGACTGCTCGAGATTCTGGTCAAAGAGTTGCCCAGACGCGAATACGATCTTGTAATCAAGCGGCACCCAAAATGCATCAATCCTGAGGTTGCCAAGACGATTGACCGACTGGCGCGTCGCGATGATGTGCACGTCGTCAATGCGTCAATACATGATATTCTCCCAGCGGCCGCGGCGGTCGTAACAGTCAATTCCGGAGTAGGTTTCGAGGCCTTGTTGTATGGCAAGCGTGTGATCACGACTGGGAGATCCGATTACTCGACGGCGACTGTGCTCGCGTCTACTGAAAGTGAGCTCCAATCGGCTTTGAATGATCTGGGTAGACCGGTTGATGTTCTTCAAATCAAGCGTTTCATGCACTACTATTGCTCGCAATACCTTTTCAGTTTCAGCGACGCTGCCGCGATAACAGCCCGTATTGAAATGATACGGGCGGACACGAAGTAGCTGATTCTGCTATCCGGGACCGCACATTCCGCACCCAAGTCCGGCCACGCCAGGGCATTTTTTGAGCGTAGATTTCGCTAGACATTTCACCCGGATTCTGGCACGCTACGCGTAGACGCGCCTGTTGCTCTAACTCGC
>Ga0058864_1083504_pt1 | contig 10471 bp, 8 predicted proteins | sample TNRReaAnaerobRNA_FD_61087 | JGI IMG/M metagenome (GOLD analysis project Ga0058864, IMG submission 61087) | Wastewater treatment Type I Accumulibacter community from EBPR Bioreactor in Madison, WI, USA - TNR Reactor, Time B -10min-Anaerobic_... | ecosystem: Engineered > Bioreactor > EBPR >... | reverse complement strand
GTCGAACTGGTGGTCGCGCTGTCCGCTGGCGGTGCTGCGGTCTCACCGGCAAAAGCCCTCGACTGGGTCTATGGCTACGCCGTAGGCCTTGATCTGACCCGTCGCGACCTGCAGCGTGCGGCCAAGGAGAAGGGCCATCCCTGGGACATGGCCAAGGGTTTCGATCAAAGCGCACCGATCAGCGCCATCCAGCCGCGGGCCAGCATCGGTCATCCCGAGCGCGGCGCCATCTCGCTCAAGGTCAATGGCCAGCTGCGCCAGAATGGCGACCTCGACCAGATGTCGTGGAAAGTCGCCGAGGTGATCGCCAATCTGTCGACCTACGTCGAGCTGGCGCCCGGTGACCTGATTTTCACCGGCACCCCGGCCGGCGTATCGAAGGTACAACGCGGCGATGTGCTGGAAGCGAGTGTCGCCGGCATCGGCGAGCTCGCGGTGAAACTCGTCTGAAAGCCATAGCGAGCTGGTCGAGCGCAGCGGCAGCATTGCCGCCGCCTTGCCGACCACGCCGCTGCGCTAGGAGCGGCAACTGATACGCCTGGTCGCGACGCCTGAAGACCATCGCATCGCGCAGCTTGCGGCGGCGGCGATCGGGCTGTCACTGATCGATGCGGCGATCCCGCTTCCCCTGCCGGGGGTCAAACCCGGGCTGGCGAACATCGTCACGCTGATTGTTCTCGCACGTTACGGCTGGGCGGCTGCCGCCTGGGTCACCGGCCTGCGCGTCTTTGCCGGCGGCCTGCTGCTCGGCTACTTCCTTTCGCCCGGCTTCTTCATGAGCCTCACCGGCGCGCTGTTCAGCCTGCTGACGCTGGGCCTGGCCTACCGCTTACCGAGACGCTGGTTCGGCCCGGTCAGCTGGAGCATCCTGGCCGCATTCGCGCACATCGGCGGCCAACTCGTGCTGGCACGACTATGGCTGATTCCCCACAATGGCCTGTTTCTGATGGTCCCGTTTTTCGCCGTCGCCGCGCTCGTCTTCGGTATCATCAACGGCCTGCTGGCAACGCGCCTGCTGGCGGAGCTGTCGGCTAACCAAAGCGAGGTCGAAAATGCCTGAAACCGTCTGTCTGGCCTTCACCGGCGCCTCCGGAATGCCCTACGGCGTGCGTTTGCTCGAATGCCTGCTGGCCGCCGACTGCCGCGTGCAACTGCTCTACTCACAGGTCGCACAGATCGTCGCCAAGCAGGAAATGGGGCTGGACTTGCCGGCACGCGCCAGCGACGCCCAGGCCACGCTGCAGGAACGCTATCGAGCCCTGCCCGGCAGGCTGGAAGTTTACGGTCGCGAAGAATGGTTTGCACCGCTCGCCAGCGGCTCCAACCCACCCGACGCGATGGTCATCTGCCCGTGCTCGATGGGAACCCTGGCGGCGATTGCCCAGGGACTGGCCAGCAAGCTGATCGAGCGCGCGGCCGACGTCGTCCTCAAGGAGAACCGCAAGCTGATTCTGGTACCGCGCGAAACACCGCTGTCCGCCATCCATCTCGAGAACATGCTGCGCCTGGTGCGCGCTGGAGCGGTCATCCTGCCGCCCAACCCCGGTTTCTATAACCATCCGCAGTGCGTCGAGGACATGGTGGACTTCGTCGTGGCGCGAATCCTCGATCAACTGCGCGTCGCGCATACGCTGATCCCGCGCTGGGGCGCCGTCGCCGGCGAATGAGCGCCGGAGTCGTTGCCGAACAAGTACGCCTCGCGCGCCGGCCTGCGGGCGCGCGCACCCCTGGAAATGCGGCGACATGGCACCGGTTCCCGGCCTGACCCCGGACGACGTCGCGCAGATCACCGCCCTACGTGCAACTGGAGCAGCGCAAGGTCGGCATTCGCGAGCTCCAGCGAGGGCGATCTGGCCGAGGAGAAACAGCAGACAGCGCTGCCATCTGCTCGCCGCCTACTTGCTCGCCGCCAGGGGCGTAAAGCGCGCCTGCTCGGCGGCCTTGCCGGCCAGGGTGATCGAGACGACGACCTTCATGTCGGGCGTCGACGCGTAGCTGGCGCTGCCTTGCATGCGGTTGTCACCGTCGGCGGTCAGCGTCGCAGTCGCTTTGTTCTTGCCGGCGAAAATCGTAGCCGTACCGGTCGCGCCGGCGGTCGCGATCTTGGCGCCGGCATGGTCGGTGACATGCACGACGACCGCGCTGTCCCTGGCTTCCTTGTTGTCACCGGCGACCACCAGCTCGAAGTGGTAGGGGCCAGCCATGCGCAACTGGCCGCCATTGGCCCCTTTCTGGGTATCCAGATACGCGTCGGAGTGAGCGAGCAAGGGCTGGCTGGCGAGAATGAAGGCGCTGCTGGCGGCGGCGAGAATCAGGGCTTTGATCGGTGGCATGGGAAACTCCTTGTGGGTTGAAACAGGTTCAGCAATCTCGGGGTTCAAAAACGCTCACTCTCGTGGGCGGCGAGCAGGCGCTCCAGCGCCGGCTTGCCCCACAGCCAGAACATCAGCGGCGTCAGCAGGCTGTCGAGCAGGGTCGAGCTGATCAGCCCGCCGAAGATCACCACCGCCACCGGGTGCAGCACTTCCTTGCCCGGCGCGTCGGCCGAGAGCAACAAGGGCAGCAGCGCGAAAGCCGCCACCAGCGCCGTCATCAGCACCGGCGTCAGGCGCTCCAGCGAACCGCGGACGATCATGTGCTGGCCGAAGGTCTCGCCTTCGAAGGCACACAGATTGATGTAGTGGCTGATTTTGAGAATGCCGTTGCGGGTGGCGATGCCGGTCAGGGTGATGAAGCCGACCAGTGCAGCGACTGACAGCGGCTGCCCGGAAATCCACAGCGCGATGACGCTGCCGACCAGCGCCAGCGGGATGTTGCCCATGATGATCAAGGTCAGCGCGGTCGAACGGTAGCGGCTGTAGAGGACCATGAAGATCATCGTCAGCGAGATCGTCGCCAGCAGGCTGATCAGCCGCGCCGCCTCCTCCTGCGCCTGGAACTGCCCTTCCAGCGCGGTAAAGTAGCCATCGGGCAGCGGTCTGGCGGCGAGTTCGCTGCGGATGTCGGCGATCACTTGCGACATGTCGCGACCGTCGGTGTTTGCCGAGAGCACGATACGGCGCCGCGAATTCTCGCGGCTGACCTGGTTCGGACCATCGCTCTCCTCGACGGCAGCGACTTTCGACAGCGGCACGTGCCCCCTCGGCGTTTCGATCAGCAGATCGGCCAGCGCCTGTGGGCCGCGCGCACTTTCCGGCAGGCGTACCAGCAGGTCGAAGCGACGGTTGCCCTCGACGATTTCGGTGATCCGCTCGCCTTCGATCATCTGTTCGAGGCTGCGCAGCAGATTGCCGGGCGCGACGCCGTAGCGCGCCGCCTGCTCGTAGTCGAGGTGGATCTTCACTTGCGGAATGAGCACCTGCTTCTCGATCTGCAGGTCGGTAACGCCGGGGATCTGCGCCAGCCGCGCGCGCAGTTCGGCGGCCAGGCCGCGCAGGGTGTCGAGGTCGTCGCCGTAGATCTTCAGCGCGATCTGCGCGCGCACGCCCGAGAGCAGGTGATCGAGGCGGTGCGAGATCGGCTGCCCGACATTGGACGCCGCCGGCAGCGTGCCGAGGCGCTGCCGGATGTCGGCGATGATTTCGGCCCGGCCGCGCTCGGAAGCCTTGAGGTCGACGTCCATCTCGGTGTAATGCACGCCTTCGGCGTGTTCATCGAGTTCGGCGCGCCCGGTACGCCGGCCGACCTTGGTCACCTCGGGAACGTCGGCGACGAGCTGCTCGGCGAGCGTGCCAATGCGGTTCGATTCGCTCAGCGAGGTACCCGGGTTGAGCAGCACATTGACGGTCAGCGTGCCCTCGTTGAACGGCGGCAGGAAGGAACGCGGGAAGAAGGGCACGCTGGCGGCGACCACCACTACCAGCAACAGCGCGCCGATCAGCAGGCCGCGGGCACGCGCGAAAGACCAGTGCAGCAGGCGCGCGTCGAGGCGCTTTAGCCAGATCACCAGCGGGCTGTCGCCGGCGTGCAGTTGCTGCATGCGCGGCAGGAGGTAGTAGGCCATCACCGGGGTCAGCGTCACCGAGACGATCATGCTGGCGAGAATCGAGACGATGTAGGCGACGCCGAGCGGCGTGAACAGGCGCCCCTCGATACCGGGCAGGACGAACAGCGGCACGAACACCAGAACGATGATCACCGTCGCGTAAACAATTGCCGAGCGCACTTCCAGGGTCGCCGCGGCGATCACCTCGACGACCGGGCGTGGCGTGCTGGCGGCGCGGTTGAGCTTCAGGCGGCGCAAAACGTTTTCGACCCCCACCACGGCGTCGTCGACCAGTTCGCCGATGGCAATCGCCAGCCCGCCGAGGGTCATGGTGTTGATCGACAGGCCGAAGTAGCGAAAGACCAGCGCCGTGGCCAGCAACGAAACCGGGATGGCCATCAGCGAGATGATCGTCGTGCGCAGGTTGAGCAGGAACAGGAAGAGAATCACCGCAACCAGGATCGCGCCGTCACGCAGAGCCTCTTCGACGTTGTTCACCGAGTGCTCGATGAAATCGGCCTGCTTGAAGAGAAAGGATGGCGCCTCGATGCCTTCGGGCAGGCTCCTGGCGAGTTCCTCGATGGCTTTCTCGACTTCGCGAGTGAGCAGCACGCTGTCGGCGGCCGGTTGTTTCTGCACCGACAGAATGACCGCCGGCTTGCCCTGGAAACTGCCGTCACCGCGCTTGATCGCCGGCGCCAGTTTGACGTCGGCGAGCTGCTTGAGGACGATCGACTGGCCGTTCCTGACCGTGACCACCAGGTTCTGCAGGTCCTCGATGCGCGCGCTGCGGCCGATCTGGCGGATCAGGTATTCGCGGCCCTGGACTTCGAGAAAACCGCCGCTGGTGTTGGCGCCGAAATCGCGCAGCGCGGCTTCCAGCTTCTCGCGCTCGACGCCCAGGGCCTGCAGCTGCGCGGGGCGCAGTTCGACCCGGTACTGGCGCACTTCGCCACCGATCGGGATCACCTGCGCGACGCCCGGAATGGTCAGCAGGCGTGGCCGCATCACCCAGTCGGCGTACTCGCGAACGGTCATCGGACTGACCCTGGCCGGGTCGGCAGGAATGGCGATGAGCAGGATCTCGCCCATGATCGACGAGATCGGCCCGAGCTGCGGAACGATTCCCGGCGGCAACTGATCGCGGACCAGGTTCAGGCGTTCGGCGATCTGCTGGCGATTGCGGTAGATGTCGGAACCCCACTCGAACTCGACATAAATGATCGACAGGCCGATGCCCGAGACCGAACGCACGCGCGTCACGCCGGGCATGCCGTTCATTCCCGATTCGATCGGGAAAGTGACCAGCTGCTCGACTTCCTCCGGCGCCATGCCGCCGGCCTCGGTCATCAAGGTCACCGTCGGCTTGTTGAGGTCGGGGAAGACATCGACCGGCATCTGGCGCAGGGTGATCGCGCCGTAGATGATCAGCAACAGCGAGATGCCGAGGACGATCAGCCGTTGCTTGAGGCTGGCGCGGATAATCAGTTCGAACATGTCAGCGCACTTGCGACAGCAGGCCGGCGCCCTCGATCACGACGCGATCGCCGTCGTGCAGGCCGTCGCTGATCGCGACCGTGTTCGCATCGAGCGCTTGCGGATGCACCCGGCGGGCGACAAAACGTTCGGCTTCGGTATGCACCCACACCGCCGTTTCGCCGGCACCAATGCGCGTCAGCGCCGAACGCGGCACGGCGGCGCCCTCGATCTCGTGCGCCGTGCGCACGATCACCTTGAGTGGTTGCCCGACGGCGACCAGCGAGTTCGGCGTGACGATGCGAAACAGCAGGGGCAGCGCCTGCTCACGCATCTGCCGGCCACCGCCGACAAAAGCGAGCTCCAGCGCGCTTTGCTCGGATAGAGCGCTGGCAGAAATCAGCGTCGCGCCAATGCCCGCCTGGTAGGCCAGTGCTTCCACCGCCAGGCGCGAGGGGTCGATGATCTCGAAAAGGATTTCCTTGGCATCGACGACCTGACCGGCGACCAGGCTGCTGGCGCTGATCACGCCGGCCGCCGGTGCGCGCAGGGGCTCGGCGCCGTCAATGCTGGCGCTGGTCGCCGCCAGGCGCTTGCGTAGCGCGCCGCGCTCGATGCGTGCGGCTTCGATTTCCTTGTGCGCCACTGCGCCTGCAAGCGCTTGCAGCCGGCGCACGCGCGCTTCGGCAATCGCCAACTCGCCGGCCAGTTCGGCCTGCTGCGCCCTCTGGTTACCCCGCTCGATGGCACTGCTGACCGGGCGCAGGTAGGCCAGGATCTCGCCCTTGCTGACTTTTCTGCCGGGGACCGGCATGCCTTTGGGGCCGGGTTCGACGCTACCGGCAAAGGTCGCCTGCACGCGGCCGCCGGTTTCCGGGTCGGCGATCACCTGACCGTTGAGTTCGATCGTCGCGGAGAGCGGACCGATGGCGACCTGCTGGCTGCGCACGCCGATCTGCCGCTGCAGCGGTTTGGGCACGAACAGGCTGCCGTCGGGCAGGCGCTGCGGCGATGTGGCGTGGCGCCCGCCGGCCGTGGCGCCGTCGCCCGGCGCGCTGACCGGCGCGGCTGCCGCGGCTTTGTTGCCCTGGCTGTGATCCTCGTCGCCATGCGCCAGCGCGGCACTGGCGAAGCAGGACAGCGTGACGGAGGCGAGAATGCTGCGCAAGTTCATGCCTGGTGGCCTCGCGGGGATCGGTGTTGCCGGCGGCGCCGGAGCAGGAGCAAGGCGGCGCCGGCGAGCAGCAGCGCGGCGGCCAGGACCCATACCGTCCATTCGCTCCAGGCATGGGTGTGCGGCGCAGCGGTGCTTGGCGGCGGCGAGGTATCGAGGACCAGCGACAGCAGATCGGCATTGTCGCTGGTCTCGATGCTGATGGTCAGCGGGTGCCTGCCCGCCGGAAAGTCGGCGGCAAGTGGCATGACGTAGGTGCCGGGTGAGGTTTCGCTGACCAGGCCTTGCACGCCGGGCACATCAGTTTCGACTTCGACCTTGGCACCTGCCACCGGCTCGTTGCTGGCGAAGCGATCGACATAGACCAGCAGTGTCCGGCCTTCGAGGACGGCGACGACTTCGAAATCGGCGGTGGCGGCACTGGCCCGCGGCGCGACGCTCTGGCTGAGCGCCGGGGGCGGCGCGCCATGATCTTCGCCGCCATGGCCAAAAGCCGAAAACGTGATCACCAGCAAGGCAGTGGCCAGAAGCTGCTTCACGGCAGCACTCCCAGGGTCTGATTGAGGCGCGAAATGGCCGCCGCACGGGCAATCTGCTGGCGGCCGAGAAAAGTGTCGGCAGCGTAGGCGGCAGCACGAATACGCAGCAGCGTTGCCAGGTCGGCTTCGCCCAGGGCGAAACTCTTTTCCGCCAGGCGCAGGCTGTCGCTGCTCAGCGTGCGCCGCTGCTCGGCGAGCGCGTACTGGCGCTCGGCGGCCTGCAAGGCTTGGCGGACACGCATGGCGTCGAACTCGACGCGGCTCTCGAGGCGCTGCATTTCAGCGTCGCTCTGATCGGCCTCGGCCTGCGCCGCCGAGCTTTCGCGGCGCACCAGAGCGCCTGAAGAAAAGGGGATCTTCAGACGGATGCCGATGCTGTCGCTATAGGCTTCGTTGAAATCGGCGCGTTCGCGAAGGGCGAGCAAGCTCAACTCCGGTGCGGCGCGGCGCGTCTGTTCGGCGACCTTGACCTTGGCGCGGGCACTGCGCGAGGCGGCGGCGGCGGCGATCAGCTGTGGGTGCGTCGCCGGCGCCTGCTGACTCGCCTCGCCAGGGACCGAACTGGCCGGCAGTTCGGCACTGACCAACGACGGTGCCGGTGCCCCGGTAAGTGCGCGAAAGACATGCTCGGCCTGCAGCAGCGCGCTGTCGGCGTCGATCGACTCGGCTTCGGCGGCCTGCGTTTCGATTTGTGCGAGGTTGGCGTCGATCCGTGACAGATCACCGGCCTGATAGCGACGCTGGACTTCGCTTGCCAGCGCGCGCGCCGTCTCCAGGCGACGCGCCCCCAGGCTGGCGCTATTGCGCGCTGCGGCCAGCGTCCACCACGCCTCGCGCAACTCGCGTTTGCCGCGATTGCTGTTCAGCTGGTCGTTGAGCGCGCCGACGCTGATTGACCCCGGCTCAGGTGTCAGGCCGGAGGCCACTTCCTGCGCCGCACGCGCTTCGCGCTCGCGGGCGTCCAGTGCTTGCGCCTGCGGATTTCTCAGCCATGCCTGTTCGAGCCAGAATCCCAGGCTGCCTTCCGGCGCCGCTGCAGGCGATGGAGCAGCGGCCACTCCAGGCAGGCTCAGCAGCAAGCCGAGCAGGCCGGCAGCCAGGCGCAGTGGCCAGCATACAGGCGTCATGACAAGGCTCGGAGAGTGCGCTTGTTCATCGACTGCTGGCTTTCCGTGACTGGTAAAAAACGCGGCTGGAAGCCTTGCCGCCAAGATCCTCGGCCCAGCCGCCACCACCACCGCAAGTGGCGCTCTTGAAAACCTCGACGCGCGGAACGTCCTGGGCGAATGCATGGGCGGACGATACGAGGGATACGAGGCGGGCGCGGCGAGAAGGCGAAATGACTTCATGACAAGATCCCGTTCCGGAAGACGAGTTGAACTGGCAAGTGACGTCTGGTGGGGCATTCTGCATAACTTGCCCGCACAGCAGGCTGACGCCCGGATTACATTCCTGTAATTTCTGGCGAGCGGCAATTCGGCCGCAACGGTCATTGGGATACGGCGCGTCCAGCGGCCGTAATAAATAGCTTACCGGTCGTAGGGTCGGAAATCAGCTCGAACGACCGCTTGGCACTTCAGGAGCAAAGCGCTCGCGCGCTAATCGTGGGCCGTGGTGGCGTGTGCAGTTGGGCGAAGCGCTGGCCCTCTTTGCTATGTTGCGGATTGGGGCAATCCTCCTCGTCCACGCTATGAGCAGAGCCATGACGCCTCGACTCAGCACGTCGCGCCGTTGCGGCAACAGATGATTGAGGACAGGTGGATGCGCAAGCTCACCGACAAGACACAGAGCGGCTAGCGGCGCTTCGCCGAGTGGTTCGCGGCCGTTGCGCGCCGCGGGTGCACAAAGGCCGCGCAAGGCGCTATGCTCGCAGGCTTTCCAGCCAGCCCCTTACCGGGCTCGTCAGAGACATGGCCATCATCCACCGTTCCACTCCCTGTCGCAGCACCAGTTTCCGCTCGTGGTTTGTGGTCGCCAGTATCGCCCTGTCTGCCAGCCTGCTCGATGGCTGCGGCGCCGACCAGCAGCCCGCCGGCAAAGCGGTTAAAGCAAGCGAAGCGAGCGTTCCCGTGGTGGTCGTCAATGCGCAGCGCAAGACGGTGCCGTTGAGCGTCGAAGGCATCGGGACGGTCGAGGCGATAGCCAGCGTGGCAGTGAAGTCGCGAATTGACGGGCAGATCGTCAAAGTGGCTTTCGCGGACGGCGACGATGTCAAGCCCGGGCAGGTGCTGTTCGAGATGGATCGCCGTCCGGCGCTCGCGCAGCTCAGGCAGGCCGAGGCGAAGCTGTCCAGCGACATGGCATTGCTGGCGCGGGCGCGGGCGCAGGATGCGCGTTACCAGGACTTGCTGCGCCAACGCTTCATTTCTGCCGATGGCTATCAGCAGTACAAGACCAACCTTGACAGCGCACTGGCCAATGCGGCAGCGGCTCGCGCCACGGTCGATAGCGCCCGGCTGCAGATCGACTACTGCACCATCCGCGCGCCGATCGCCGGGCGGGCCGGGCGGATCATGATCCAGCAGGGCAATCTGGTGAAGGCCAACGACGGCAATCCGCTGGTGGTGATCAACCAGCTGACGCCGATCTTTGTGAATTTTTCGGTGCCCGAACAATATCTGGCGCAGGTGCGCAGTGCCGGGGCCGGGGTGGTGAAGGTCGTCGCCACCGATGCCGACGGCAAGGCGGTGGAAGTCAGCGGGACGCTGGCCTTCGTCGACAACGCGGTGGACCCCGCCACAGGCACTGTCAAGCTGCGCGCCAGCGTGGACAACCGCGATAGCGGTCTGTGGCCGGGACAGTTCGTGCACGCGGTGCTGGCTCTTGGTGAGCGGGCCGATGCCCTGGTCGTCCCGGCGGACGCGGTGCAGACCGGCCCGAGGGGCAGCTACGTGTTTGTCGTCGGCGCCGATGGCAAGGCGCAACTGCGTGACGTCGTGGTCGAGCGCACCGCTGGCGCCGAGGCGCTGATTGCCGAGGGCTTGGCGGTGGGAGAGACGGTGGTCGTCGACGGCCAGTCGCGGCTGCTGCCGGGCAGCCCGATAGTAATCAGGGATGCCGCCGGGAAGTCCTGATGAACATCTCGCGGCCTTTTGTCTTTCGCCCGGTGATGACCGGGCTGGTGATGCTGTCGATTCTCGTTTTCGGCCTGATCGCCTACCGCCTGTTGCCGGTCTCCGACCTGCCCAATGTCGACTTCCCGACCATCACGGTCAGCGCCAACCTGCCCGGCGCCAATGCCGAGACGATCGCTGCCGCCGTCGCGACGCCGCTCGAAAAGCAATTCTCGACCATTCC
>Ga0058864_1528896_pt1 | contig 10662 bp, 3 predicted proteins | sample TNRReaAnaerobRNA_FD_61087 | JGI IMG/M metagenome (GOLD analysis project Ga0058864, IMG submission 61087) | Wastewater treatment Type I Accumulibacter community from EBPR Bioreactor in Madison, WI, USA - TNR Reactor, Time B -10min-Anaerobic_... | ecosystem: Engineered > Bioreactor > EBPR >... | reverse complement strand
TGCAAGTAAATGCAAATTGTTCAAAACACGGTGTATAAAGTGTTCATAAAGTCATTTGTCAAAGATGGCAATAAAACGAAATTTGAAGCGGTTTTTGAACCAATTAAGAAGTTAGAACTATTACTTTTGCCACTTGCATTAAACATCAACGTATGAAAAAATGTTTCCGTCTGGTTTTGTTTGGATTACTTGCAGCCTGCTTGCCATTTAACCCGTTAAATGCTACTGCGACAGCACTGGGTAGCCCCGATAATCAAGACATTGCAAAGGTGATGGACGGTGCAATTAATACACTTCCCATCCCTGGAATTCTTTGTCCCAACTCAGCAGTTGTTATCCGCTTTGAAGCCAGCGGAACCTTTAACAATGACAATATCTTTACTGCCGAGCTTTCAGATGCCAGCGGTAGTTTTGCTAATCCGGTAGTGATTGGCTCAGTACCAGGCCCTGGAACCGAGGTGCCTCCATTTATCTTTGGCCTTATTTCATCACCTGCTGGTACTGGTTACCGTATCAGGGTTGTTAGCTCTAGTCCGGCAGTTATTGGTACCGATAACGGCACCGATTTGGTTATTCAAAACGACATCGCCCCTGGTATTCCTTCAGTTACTGTAAACGGTCCAACCGATTTCTGCTACGGTTCAGCCACTACCTTTCTTACTTCAAGTGCTCCTTCCGGGAACCTTTGGTATCCGGGTGGAACCAATACCAACCCATTTATTGGTGTGGTTTCCTCAGGTTGCTATTATACATTGTTAACCGCACCTAACGGATGTACTACCTCCTCAGTACCTGTTTGTATCAATGTAAATACCCCCATCTTCACATTCCTTGCATATTCGGCCAACGATACCATTGTTACTACGGCAGATACTACTGTTACCATCTGTGAAGGCGACTCCGCCCAATTGGCAATCATTGTGCAGGGTGGCGAGCCTCCCTATGACCTCTTTTACACTTTTGACGGATTAGGTTCTGTTTTATCATTTAACGACGTAGGTGAACCTTTTGGGAATGATCATATTTACCGCTTCTATACTTCACTTCCTGGAATCTATTCAGTAATAGGTCTTACTGATAACTTCCCAACCAATTGCGGCTCTAACGGAAACTCCGGTATTGTTACCATTGAAACGGCACCTCCTCCGGTAACTGCATTCTCCTATAACCCTTTCTGTGGCTCACCCTCACAGCCCCCTATTCCAGCACCCGGTTTCTTGGGTGGTGGTCTGTTTGAATTTGAGCCAGTACCAGGTGATGGCGCTACGGTTAACCCTTCAACAGGAGTTGTTACCGGAGCACTTACCGGTGTTACATACACTGTAAAATATACCGTACAAGGGCCTAATTGCGAAGCATCTTCCAACACATCGTTTACTGTGAATGATTCGGATGTGGTTGCCTTTACCATCCATCCTTTCTGTGCCAATGCCCCTTCAACAGCACCAGTTGGAGCACCCGGATTCGTAAGCGGTGGAACTTATGCTTTTGATGTTGCACCTGGCGATGCAGCAACTATCAATCCGGTTACCGGTGTCATTTCTGGAGCAACAGCACTTGCTTCTTATACTGTAAGATATACCTCTCCTGCCGGCCCATGCCAGGCTACCAGCACCAGCACTGTGAATACCCTTGAAGCTCCTGCTATTACAGGTGATGTTACCAATACTTTGTGTGGCGACAGCACTGGCGGGGTTGCAACAAACGTTACAGGTGGAGTGCCTACATATACATATAGCTGGTCAGCACCAGGCGGAAACACTTCTGAGCTTCAGAATATCCCCGCTGGTTCTTATACCCTTACTGCCACTGACCAACAAGGTTGTAAAGCCACAAAAACATTTACAGTTATCAATACCAATCAACCGGTGTTGGGCATGGTCCCCACCAATGCAACCTGCGGAACTTCCAATGGTGAATTAACCCTGACAATTACTGGTTCAACAGGGCCTTTTAGCTTCTTGTGGAACGACAATGCAATTACCCAAAACCGTAGCGGACTATCGGCCGGAACATATACAGTTACCGTTTATGATTCAACTACTGCTTGTACTGCAAGCGCCTCAGCTACTATAGTAAATGAAGGCGCCCCGGTTGCAACTGTAAATACCATTACCCATACGCTCTGTGCGCAGTCACTCGGATCTATTGATTTGAATGTTACCGGTGGAACAGGTACAATCACACATAGCTGGAGCAACGGCGCAACTACAGAAGATATCTCAGGGCTTCCTGCCGGAACCTACACCGATACAATTCGTGACGACAACAATTGTCAGGTGCTGATTTCAGCTACGATTATCAACGAAAATGAATTTACTGCTACAGCCCAGGTAACTAATCCAACCTGCGGTAATCCGAATGGAGGCTCAATAAATATTACAGTTGATGGCGGACAAGCACCATTTACCTATGAGTGGACTCCAAACACGCAAACCATTACCGAAGATGCAGTAAATCTGCCTGCCGGAACATATACCGTGAAAATTACTGGTGCTGCCCAATGTTCAACTACCGTAGTAGCAACAATTCAACCAGCAGTAAAACCAGGGTTAACTTTCAACAAAATCGATGCAACCTGTGGTAACACAGATGGCGCTATTGACCTCACTGTTACTGGAGGTTCTGGTACTTACCTGTATGAATGGTCAAATGGAGAAACTACCGAAGATATTGATACACTTGCCATTGGAACTTACAGCGTGGTAGTAAAAGATGCAGCTGATACTACTTGCAAAACAAGTGGAAGCATCACAATTATATATGGAAATCAACCTATATTAGACATAACTGCTCATCCAAGCGCCTGCGCCCAAAATGCCGGCGCAATTGAAATGACAATTAACAATGGCTCTGGCCATTATGCGATTGAATGGACTGGCCCCAATGGATATACCAATGATTCAGCTAATATTAACGCGCTGATGGTTGGGCTTTATGAGGTAACAGTTTATGATTCGACAACTACCTGTACTGTAACTGGCGGCGCTGAAATTATTTTTGAAAATGCTCCCCAGGTTACTGCTACTGTTGTAAATACCCGTTGTGGCCTTAACAATGGCTTAATTGATGTAATCATTTCCGGTGGTGTAAATCCTACCGTTACCTGGTTGCCAGGTAATGAAACCACCGAAGACTTGGTGAACCTCCATGCCGGCTTCTATGAAATTATTGTTCGGGATGATCAAAATTGTGAAACACGCAAAACGTTTGAAGTTGCTGCCAGCTTACCTCCCCTTGCAAGCCTAATATTTACGCAACCAAATTGTGGACACGATACAGCGCACATTGACCTGAGTCTTCTTGAAATGACTTCTCCTATTATATATGTATGGAGAAAAAATGAGGTAACATTTGCCAATACTGAAGATGTAAGTAATCTCGGGCCAGGTACCTACCGTGTTACCGCTACTGATGCAAATGGTTGTGTGGTAAGAGATACAGCGATTCTTGCCTACGAAAACCTTCCGCAATTAGATGGAACAATTACCAATACTCCTTGTGGATTGGCTGAAGGAGCTATCAACCTTGAAATTACCGGCGGAACACCTGCATATACTGTTACATGGACAGGTCCCAACGGATTCGCTGCCAGCACCGAAGACATTAGTAACCTTCCGGCAGGTTGTTACAATGCAACTGTAACCGATGAAGCTGGTTGTGAAGTGAGTTTGCAACAATGTGTTCAACCAGAAAATGCACCTGTAATTGCTTTTGCAATTACTCAACCTTCGTGTGGCCTCAATAATGGAGCAATTACTGCAAGTGTTTCTGGTGGTGTAGCACCTTACATCCTTTCATGGGCACACAACATGGGAGATACTACTTCAACCCAGACAAACCTTGCTGCAGGGGCCTATTCTGCCACTGTAACTGATGCCAATGGATGCGAGATTACCAGTGTTGCGAATCTGGTGAATACAGGTAAACCTTCATTGACTGCCACCCAAATTAACACTACTTGTGCTAATGCTACCGGCTCAATTGACTTGCAGGTAAGTGGTGGAAAAGCACCTTATACCTACACCTGGTCTCCTGGTAATGAAACTACTCAGGATATCAGTGCTCTTGCTTCCGGAACATACGCTGTAACAGTAACTGATTCAACTGGATGTGAAGTAACTGGTACCTTTAACATTACCAATACTGATGCCCCTCAAATTAGCCACACCTCAGTAAATACCACCTGCGGAAATGCCGAAGGAAGTATTGATATTACAGTGAGCCCGCTTGCAACCTATACCTATACCTGGTCTGGGACGGGAGTGGCCCTTAATGCAGAAGACCAAACTGGCCTCGTTGCCGGAACTTATAAAGTTGTAGTGGTACCAGATGGCAGTCAATGTTCTGATTCACTCGAAATTACTATTGAAAATTCAAACCAATTTACAATAGCCGGACATGTTACCAACGCTACCTGCGGACTTGAAAATGGTGCCATTGACTTGACTATATCCGGCGGGCAAAGTCCGTTTGAAATTACCTGGTCATGTGTTGATGCAGTTACTGAAGACATTAGCGAAATGCCAGCAGGTGTTTGTGAGGTAACCATTAAAGATGATGCAGGTTGCGAAGCCACAAGAAGCTTCGAAATTCTGAATATCGCAGGCCCAACCGCTACTGCTTTGGTTACAGATGCAAGTTGTGGTGCCTGCAACGGTGCATTAGATGTTAATGTAACTGGTGGTACAACTCCTTATACTTTCCTCTGGAATGATTTGGCTACCTCAGAAGACAGAACAGATCTTTGCGGTGGTTCTTATACGCTTACACTCACCGACTCGAATAACTGCTCTTCTGAATTTACCTTTACAATTAATAGTGCTTCAGGCCCATCAATTGCCTTAACCGATACTACCCATACCGAATGTGGTGAAAGCTTTGGTGCTATTGATGTAACTGTTACAGGCGGTGAAGGAGCTTATACCTATAGCTGGGCTGGTCCTGGCGGATTCAGTGCTGCTACCGAAGATATTACGAACTTAATCGCCGGCAGCTATGAACTTACAGTTACAGATGAAAACAATTGCAGTACAACTTTGGCGGTAAGTATTATAAATACCAACGAACCCAGCCTTTCGTTTAACGTAACTGATGCGCTTTGCGGTCAGGTAACCGGTTCAATTGTTCTTACAGTTATTCCAGCTGGAGGTGGTTCAACGCCAGACCCGGACCCAAACACATACGCATGGACAGGTCCTAACGGATTTACAGCTTCTACCAGAGACCTGATGAATGTACCTGCCGGAAGTTATCAGGTTACGGTTACAAGTGGCGCTTGTGTTGTTAGCGGCTCTGCCAGCATCAATAATACAGATGCACCAACAGCAAGTATCTCAGCTGACCGTGATACGATCTGCGAAGGGGAGTTTGCTGAATTAACTATCACCCTTACCGGAACAGCTCCTTTTACCTTTAAATATACTGATGGAATTGCAGTAAACACAATTGGTGCTTACAACGATACTACCTTTACCTTCTCGGTTGATCCTGCAAACTCAACCAATTATTCTATGGTATCAGTAGTTGAAGATGAAGACCCTACCTGCTTTGGAAGTTTCCCTAATGCTTCTGTGTCTATTCATGTAAATCCAAGGCCGGTGAGCCCTGTGATTTCCGCATCAGGCCCTGTATCTTTCTGTACAGGAGATAGTGTTACACTAAGCTCAAGTTATCAGACAGGTAATGTTTGGTCAACCGGCGAAACCGGACAAACTATCGTTGCCAAAGTATCCGGAAACTATACAGTTTCCATTACCAACGAATTCGAATGTGTTGCTACCGATACAATGGCTGTAAATGTGATGACCATTCCGGTAGTAAATGCCGGATCTGACACTACTGCCTGCCAGGGTATTACTGTGCAGTTCCAGGGTACCGGTGCTTCTGATTACCTCTGGAGCCCAAGTATCGGCCTTACAGGTACAATTATCGCTAATCCCTTAGCATCTCCTCCTGTAACTACTACCTATACCTTGACCGGTACAAACGCCTGTGGCGCTGATACCGACACCATTACCATCACTATTCTGCCGGTAATTGATGCCAACTTAGGTGCCGACCGTACAGTATGTGCTGCTGATACAGTGAATCTTGGTGTTGCCAATGTACCAGGTGCTGTTTATGCTTGGGGGCCTGCATCTGCCATTCAGGGAGCTACCAATGGCCCGTCAGTTACAGTGTTGACTTCTGATAATGCCGATGTTTACCTTACTACCACCAACCTTAATGGTTGTATTGATACAGATACGGTGCGCATTAATGTAAATCCGCTTCCGCAGGCTCCTGTGCTTTCAACTGAAGGAAGTCTCGATGTCTGTGCCGGTCAATCAGTAGTGATTCACTCAACCATTGGAACCTTTGTACGCTGGTACCGCAACCAGGAACTTATTGCTGAGAATGTTTTAGACCTTGAAGTAAACCAGGCCGGAGATTATACCCAGGTTGCATACGGTGGTACCTGTCCGGTAACATCTAATACCATTACCCTGAGTGTTAAAGCAAACCCGTTTGCAGCTATTCACCTTTCTGGTGCAAATGTTATTTGCGAAAGTGAATGCATCACGCTTGAAGCCGACAGTGCCAATGGTACTATCAACTGGATTACTCCAGCAGGTTCAAGTTCAGGAGATACCGTTCAGGCCTGTGAAGCCGGAACATACATTCTTGAAGTAGCAAGTAACGGTTGCGTTATGCGTGATAGCATTGACCTGATTGCCAAATCCAAACCAGAACCACCTGTAATTAGCCCTTCCGGCCCGATAGCCATCTGCGAAGGACAAACTGCTACGCTTACAAGTAGTTATAGTGCCGGAAACCAATGGTACCAAGACGGAGCGCACATGTCAGGATTTACTTCTAACTATATCCTGCTCAACAGCGCAGGGTTCTACACAGTGCGCTATACTGATGAGTTCGGTTGCTCTTCTTTATCAGAGGCTGTTGAAATTACTGTGAAGCCTGTTTCACCACTGTTTATTACAACAAGTGATACTGTAATCTGCTCCGGTTCAGGTAAAGAAATTACGCTGACAGCTTCAACAGGTTTTGTTGATTATCAATGGTCTGACGGCCAATCGGGCGCAAGTATTACCATTACTACTGCAGGTGAGTATGAAGTAACCGGTACCAATAGTGTTGGATGTACTGCAACCGCACAGGTTGAGATCGAAGAAGGTCCGGCAATTAAACTGAGTCTTTATAGCCCGGTTCATTATGACGATTACAACATCACCAAGAAAGGTGCAAAAGATGGTTCTATTGACCTTACTGTTGACGGAGGAACAGCACCGTTTGCATACTTATGGGCCAATTCAGCAGACACGACCGAAGATTTGAATGGTGTAAAAGCAGGAATGTATGTTGTAACAGTTACCGACCAGCTCGGTTGTATCGCTACCGATTCAATTAAACTGAAAGAGCCTGGAGACATTAAATTACCGAACGGGTTTACACCAAACGGCGATGGATACAATGATTTCTATGTGATAAAAGGTATTCAGGGTTACCCTGGAAACAAGGTTACCATCTTTAATCGCTGGGGAAATATTGTATATAGCCAAACAAATTTTGTAAATAATTGGGCTGGTGTAAGTAATGATGGTAACTTATTACCGGATGGTACGTATTTTATTGTCGTGGATCTGAATGATAACAACAAACTCATAGAAGGATTCATAGATATAAGAAGAGAAAAATAACCGTAATACCCTTGTAAACTAAATCAACAATGATGAAAAAAATTGCTACAGTACTCAGTATACTGGCTTTCTCACTAAGCACTTTTGCTCAGCAGGAGCTGCAGGTTAGCCAGTATATGTTCAACGGTCTGTTTCTTAACCCGGCCTATGCAGGTAGTCACGATTATTGGGGAGCCACCGCCTTGCACCGCAGCCAGTGGGTGGGCTTCCCCGGAGCTCCCCGCTCAAACATGTTAGCCGTTGATGGCCCTATCAAAGATAAAAATATGGGGCTCGGCTTTCAGTTTATCAATGATGGCATCGGTCTTATGGCGACCAATGAACTTGCAGCCAACTACTCTTACTATATTAAAGTAAATGAAAAAGGTCATCGCCTTGCCTTTGGTATCAGAGCCGGCATCAGAAATGAAACATTTAATGCCTCAGGGCTTGAAAATGTTGATATGACTGACCCGCTCTACCAGGGAAACCAGAGCTGGTGGATTCCACGCTTTAACTTCGGGATGTATTATTATACTGAACGCGGTTATTTAGGCATATCTTCTCATAATCTGCTTTTTGCTGATGCACGCCATAAGCTCGATTCAGATGCCGGTCTTAAACGCCATTTCTTCATTAACGGAGGTTATGTATGGGATTTGAACAGCTCCGGAAGTGTGAAGTTTAAACCTTCTTTCCTGGTAAAATACCAGCCCGCGGCCCCTATTCAGGCTGATATCAATGCACACTTCCTCTTTGATGACAAGTTTTGGGTAGGGGTTTCTTACCGCACAAATGCTGCAATTGTGGGGATGATTGAATACCAGTTTACGCCAAGGATACGTGCCGGATATGCCTACGATTACACTACTACGGCAATGCGCCAGTTTCAGGGAGGTTCCCATGAAATCATGCTTGGCTACGACTTTATTGCCAAAATTTCTAAGTTTAAACATCCACGCTACTTCTAACCCTGCTATTCAAGGATACTATGAAAAAAACATACAGCATCATATTTCTTAGTTGCGGCATCCTCCTGGGTGGCTGCGCCAATATGTGGGTGAAAAAAGGTAATAAGCGTTTTGATGCGGAAGCGTATTCAGAAGCTGTAACATATTACCAAAAAGCCATTGATAAGAAACAAGTTCCGGAAGCAAAGGTCAAATTGGCCCAGACCTACCTGAAACTCAATAACTCCAAAAAAGCCGAAGAGTTATTTCGCGAAGCGGTTACCCTTCCTGAAAGCGAACCCATCAATCAGTTCTATTTCGGCAAAGTACTTATGCAAAACCGTAAGTACGAGGAGGCTGGAAAAGCTTTTAGAGAATACGCAAAATCTGTTCCGGATGATAAACTTACCCAGAACATGATTGCAGCCTGTGACAACTGGCGTAAATTCGAGGAGGGCTTAGATACCTGCGCTTATACCTTTAAAAAGATCGAAACCAAAGGATTTGCTTCTGCTTATGGCGCATCTCCTTTTAATTTCGGTTTTGTTTTTGCAACTGAATCAGTAGCTGAAACCAAGAAGGCAACTGATAAGTACACCGGTCAAACATATCTCGACTTGTATTATTTCAAGAAAGACCCTAAAGCCGGCTCATGGTCTACCCCGGTATGGCTTACAGGTGGTGTTAATTCTGAGTACCATGATGCTTTTGCTACCTTCACTGCCGACGGCAAAACAATGTATTTCACCCGTAGCAACGAAGCGAAAGGAAAAGCGAAGAAAAATGCAAAAAATGAGATTACCCTGAAAATCCTCAAAGCCAGCCTGATTGATAACGAATGGACCAATATCGAGGAGTTCGCATACAATAATGACGATTTCTCTAATGCCCATCCTGCATTAAGTCGCGACGGAAAGTACCTGTACTTCTCTTCTGATCGCCCGGGTGGTTTTGGTGCTACCGATCTTTATGTTTGTACATGGGATGGAAGCAAATGGGGCGAACCTGTAAATCTTGGTGCAACTGTTAACACAGCTGCAAGAGAAGGTTACCCCTGGTTGTCAGCTGATAACACACTTTATTTTGCCTCAGAAGGGCACCCTGGCCTGGGCGGTTTAGATGTGTTTAAATCAAAAGGCAGTGGCAACTCCTGGTCGGCACCTGAAAATATGAAGGCACCCGTGAACTCTTCACGTGATGATTTCAGTTATTCAATTGATGATGATGGAAAATTTGTAAATGTTTCTTCTTCACGCAATGGCAATGACAACGACCTGAAAGGAAACGACCAGATGTATGAAATCTTCTACAAAGACCCAATCGTGAAAACTACTGTCTGTGTTTTCAAAAGCGACAGTGTAAGCCGTTTCGCCGGTGCAATGGTGCGTGTTCAAAACGATGCTACTGCTGAAGCTGATAGCGCCCTTACTGATTCACAGGGGAATGTTACTTTCTGGCTAAAAGGAGAAGCTGATTACACTATCAGGGCCAGCTCAAAGAAATTCTTTACCAACTCTATCAACGTTTCAACCAAAGGTAAATATTGTAAAGATGCCATCGTTACTTGCGATGAAGGCAAGAAAATTTACCTTGATGAAGCTGATACCACTGGTACCAAAGAATACAACATCGGAGATATATTCTATGATTTCAATAAGTGGGATATCCGGAAAGACGCTGAGCCAAATCTTGACAAGCTCGTGAAATTACTCCGCGACAATCCAAGCTTTACTGTTGAAATGGGTTCACATACCGACTGCCGCGGTACGGATGAATACAACCAACGTCTTTCTGAGAACCGTGCGAAAGCAGTAGTAAAATATTGCACCAACCGTGATATCAAAGCCAAACGCCTCCGTTACAAAGGCTATGGCGAAAGTGACCCACGTGAGAAATGTGTTTGTGAGCAGTGTACAGATGAACAACACCAGGCAAATCGCCGTACTGTGTTTAAAGTCATCACTGATAAGCCTGCCGCACCTGCCGCAACTCCGGAAAAGAAAAAATAATCAAAACGTGTAGAAACGTTTGTA
>Ga0058864_1033667_pt1 | contig 10855 bp, 4 predicted proteins | sample TNRReaAnaerobRNA_FD_61087 | JGI IMG/M metagenome (GOLD analysis project Ga0058864, IMG submission 61087) | Wastewater treatment Type I Accumulibacter community from EBPR Bioreactor in Madison, WI, USA - TNR Reactor, Time B -10min-Anaerobic_... | ecosystem: Engineered > Bioreactor > EBPR >... | reverse complement strand
CAAAATCTGAGTTTTTCTTATTGATCGAAACAGAAAAAATGTCGAAAATGAATCTTCTTTTTTCAGGTGTTGCCGTGGGTTTGTTACTCTTGAGTTTCACACCCGCTGTCAATGCCAGCACATGTGAATATGGGTGCTCTCCGGGATTTTTCTTCTCGAACTGCACTGGCGGATGCGTTCAGTGTTCCAGCGGTTTCTACTGTGCAGGTAATCTTTCGATGCCTGAGCCTTGCGTGGCTGGTAAACACAACCCCACGAGCGGAAGCTCCACGGATGCCGCTTGCGTCGACTGCACGGCTGGTACGTACAGTGCGGCCGGTGCTTCAGCTTGCTCTCCTTGCTTGCTGAATACGTTCTCTGGGGCCGCTGCTGTCTCGTGCGATGCCTGCGCTGCAGGTTCGATTGCCAACGTGGCCCACACTGCCTGCGCGGAGTGCCCCCTCGGTACTTGGGCAGACAACGTTACATGCAGCAACTGTACAGCTGGTTTTGCTTGCCCTTCTCGCACCAGTGCGACGGAGGATGCTTGTGATCCTGGTACGTACTCCTCCAGCGGCCTTGGCTATTGCTTGGGCTGCGCTGCTGGACAGGCTTGCCCCTCCACAGCCGTTGGTTGCTCGAACGCAGCGAACTCCACGCAGTACGCTTGCCCCCTCGGTACATACTCACTCGAGAATGCGACGAGTTGCACGTCCTGCCCTCCGATGCACTACTGCAACGTGACCAGCTCTGACACCGCCTACGAGTGCCCGGAAGGTTTCTATTCTCTTGGTGGTTCCTACAATTGCACCATCTGCCCTGCAGGTTACTACTGCCCCACTACCTCTACCGATGGGCATCCGCTTGTGTGCGGACCTGGTGAAACGAGCGCTGCAGGTCAGACTGCCTGCCAGGTGTGCCCTGCGGGGTACTCCTGCCCCAATGCCAACACCCGCATTCCTTGCGTGAGCGGTACCTACTCCACTTCGAATCAGTCGACGTGCTCTGTCTGCCCTCCCGGTAGCTACTGCCCGTCCCCTGCTCTCGCCCCCATCCACTGCCCCGCAGGTACCTACTCTATTGGAGGTGTGGTCTCTTTCTGTACTTCGTGTAACTCCACCGCGCTCACGGCCTACTACCAGAACGAAACGAACAAGACCACGTGCAACGTGTGCCCCGCTGGCTATCAGTGCCCTAACTCATATGCCAGCCCCGTTCCTTGCCCCCAAGGTTATGTGTCGGATGGTGGTGACTTCACCTGCATTCCTTGCACAATCAAGCTGAATGTTTCTTCCTACACGTCTGGTGAGGGTTCGACAACGTGCCAGGTCTGCCCCGCGGGTAACTACTGTCCTACGTATGACGCGTCGCCAATCACTTGTCCTTTGGGTTCGTACTCGGGACCTGGTTCGTACAACTGCACCATGTGCCCGGCTGGTTATGCCTGCTTGGACCCCGCGCTCCCTCCTTCTGTTTGCGGTGCTGGTACGTACACGATGACCGGCATGGCCTACTGCCAAGTCTGCCCCGTGAACCACATGTGCGCCAACCCATCCCAGCCCCCTGTTCTTTGCGACCTCGTCGCTGGTTTCTACGCGCCTGTTGGTGCCACCGCTTGCACAGCTTGCCCTGCCGGTACGCAGTGCGGCTTAGACCCCAATACCAACAATGTGTCGTTCAGCGTCTGCCAAGCAGGTACCTACCGCCTGTCTGGTGCGAGCCTCTGCAAGCTCTGCCCTCCTGGCTACATGTGCCCCTACCCCGATTTCGCCCCCATCCGTTGCCCATTGGGACTGTACAGTGTTCCCGGACAAGTGGAGTGCATGTTTTGCCCCGCTGGTCGTGCCTGCCTCAATCGCACTGCACCCGTGCTCTGCGCCCAAGGTCAGTACAGCGCAGCCGGAGACACTGCCTGCCACCCCTGCCCCCCTGGCTACCGATGCCCCGTCCCGTGGATCATGCCCATTCCTTGTCTGCCTGGTGAGTTCACCGAAGGAAATGCGACCAACTGCACAGCTTGCCCTCGTGGTTGGCAGTGCCCGTCGCAGACCCAGTTCCAGGGTGCTGCCAGCCCTTGCACACCAGGTACCTACAGCACAGGTCAGCAGACGTTCTGTGTGGAGTGCCGAGGAGGTTACTATTGTCCGTCGACGATATCGTCAATTGCCCACGCTTGCTCTCCTGGTTACTTCAGTCGTTCGGGATCATGGAACTGCACGTACTGCCCTGCAGGCTGGGAATGCCCGCACCTCAACGCGGATATTGTCGCCCCTGGTCAGTGCTTGCCCGGTTTCTTCTCGACTGGTGGACAGCAGCGGTGCACGCAGTGCCCTGGTGGTTTTGCGTGCGCCACAGTGGACCGCAGCATCATGACAGTGTGTAAGAATGGTACCTTTGCGTACCCTGGCTCCACGGCCTGTATTACTTGCGCTGCAGGTCACTACTGCCCGTCCAGTGCCCCGCACCCCCACCAGCCATTGTATGGTGTGTATGGCGTTGGTGTCCAGGTCCCTTGCAAGGCAGGTGAGTTTGCAGCGGCTGGTGCCACTCAGTGCACCAAGTGCCCGGTTGGGAAATATTGCACTTCGACGATTGCATCAGATGGTGGCCAGGCGGACTGCCCTGCTGGGTATGTCACTGCGATCGGTGCCGTGTACACGACGATTGGTGCGACAGGCTGCATCGCCTGCCCCATTGGTGCTGCTTGCGCCAGTGGTGTCATCACATCCACCTGCGGAGCTGGAACATACTCGTCCGGCGCGGTTTGCATCACCTGCCCTGCTGGTTTTGCCTGCCCCACGACGACGGATCCTCCGACCCCTTGCCAGGCTGGTACGTACAGCACTGTCGGTTCCGTTTCTTGCCTCCCCTGCGCCGCTGGTTACATTTGCGGTGTTCAGTCTACCACGCCGACCCCCAGCGGTTCCGAGTGCCCGTCCGGTAGCTACTGCCCCTCGTCATCGACTGCCCCCATGCTGTGCCCTGCTGGTACGTACGGTGTTGGTGTTGGTGGAACAAGCAGCCTCACCGCTTGCATGGACTGCCACGCTGGCTTCTACTGCCCTGCTGGTACCGCTGGTCAGGGTGCGTCCAACCAGTGCCCTGCTGGTTCGTACTGCCCCCCTGGGTCGCCCTTCCCCACACCTTGCCCTGCCGGTACCTATTCCAACGATCTTCTGGCCACCACCCGTGCTAGCTGCACGCTGTGCCCTGAGGGCTACTTCTGCCCTGCCGGTACTGCCAGCTTTGCGCTGAACCCTTGCCCGCCCGGTTTCTACTGCCCCCCTGGTACAGGTTCGGGCTTCGAGAACGGTTGCCCCATTGGTACCTACACCTCCGAGTACAAGCTCACTGCTGCTTCACAGTGCTTTGAGTGCCCCTCCGGCCACTACTGCCCGTCTGTGGGTCTGACCGCTCCCACCCCTTGCCCTGCTGGTACATACCAGCCCGAGCCCAGCAGCCCCATCTGCCGTCCTTGCGAGGCCGGTTGGGCCTGCACACAGATTGGCATGACCAACTCCTTCGCGACGCCCTGCCTGCCTGGACACTTCTGCCCCACTGGAACGGCCTCTGCCTACGCCAACCCGTGCCCTGGTGGTACGTACACCTTCAAAACCAATTTGGGGTCTCGTGATCAGTGCGAGGTTTGCTGGCGTGGTTACGCGTGCCCGTCGGGAACCGGCTACTCTCCGAACCCGGTTCCACTGACGTGCGCAACGGGCCACTTTTGCCCTGGTGTCCCGCCCCCGGCCAACGGTGTGTTTTATTACGCTGGTTCCTTCACTGGTCCTTCGACAACGACGCCCACACAGTACCCTTGCCCACCCGGCAGCTACACCTCCGCAACTGATCTCTATGACTCGGCGCAGTGCTCTCCCTGCCTTGCCGGTAGCTACTGCCCTGGTGGCGGCAACGCCCCGCAGGGTCCTTGTGGCACAGGCCACTACTGCCCCATCAGCTCCTGGTTGGTTAACCAAACCGCCTGCGCTGCGGGTAGCTACCAGCCCAGCACGGGCGGTATCAGCCAGAGCGACTGCCTGCCTTGTACTGTCGGACAGTACTGCCCCACGGGAACTTCCTACCAGATTGCTTGCCCCGCTGGCTCGTACACTCCGTTCAACCGCACCACTGGTCCTGGCCCGTCCCAGGTGATCGATTCGACTCTCTGTCTGCTCTGCCCAGCGGGTTACTACTGTGCTGCTGGGTCTGTGAAGCCCCAGCACTGCCTGCCCGGTACCTACTCGGACAGTGGTTCCTCCTCTTGCACGACCTGCGAGGTGGGCCGCTACTGCCCACAGAATGCCACGACCGCTGATCAGAAGGAGCGTCTGTTCTTGTGCCCCGCAGGTTTGTACTGCACCGCTGGTCTGAACCGCATTCCGTCTGCCCAGTTCGACGCCTGCCCCTCTGGCCGCTACTGCCCTCTGGGTACGTCCCTGCCCGTTTTGTGCGTCCCTGGCACATACAACCCTCAAACCGGCCGTGCCTCCATCACTGACTGTCTCCTGTGCACACCTGGCTCCTACTGCTCTGTCAGCGGCGCCTCGGCCGTGTCCGGTGAGTGCGACCCTGGTTACTTCTGCCCTGCTGGTTCCTCTGCCTCCACGCAGGAGCCCTGCCCCACGCGCTACTACCGCTCCATCCCCGGAGGTGCCAGCGAGGACTATTGTTCTGTCTGCCCACGTGGCTACTACTGCCCCGAAGGTACCGCGGATCCCCTCCCCTGCACACGCGGTTACTACTGCGTTGCAGGTACCGACACCCCCCAGCCTTGCCCCATTGGTACGTTCGGTAACGCCACAATGCTCATGAGCCAAGATGACTGTTCCGCTTGCACTGCTGGTTACTACTGCGATGGTCTGGGTCTTGCTCACCCTACTGGTCTCTGCGATCCCGGTTACTACTGCATCAGCAATGCCTACACGTCCGCGCCCCCTGGTCTGCCGACTGGTGGTCTCTGCCCCAAGGGTGGTTACTGCCCCCCTGGGTCTTCGTTCCCTACTGCCTGTGCGGAAGGTACCTTCAACAACTACACTGGTGGTTCCACTCAGGACGATTGCACGAGCTGCACCCCTGGTAGCTACTGCTCTGGCAGCAACTTGCCGTACCCAACAGGCCTCTGCGCTGCTGGTTACTACTGCACAGGTGGAGCCTCCCTCCCGACCCAGTTCGTGACCCCTGCCGGTTACTTCACATTGGCCGGTGCCTCTGCCCCGGAGGAGTGCCCTCTTGGTACGTTTAATCCTTCCCCCGCACAGGGTGCTTGCACAGCTTGCATTGCTGGTTACTACTGCCCCACGACTGGTATGGTGACGTACCTGCCTTGCCCCCCTGGTGGTTTCTGCGTTGCGGCTTCCATCTTGCCTCGCGCCTGCCCTGCCGGTACTTACAACCCCACCACGACGCAGCAGAACATTTCCAACTGCATTGCCTGCCCCCCTGGTAAGTACTGCCAAGAGACAAACATGACGAACCCTTCCGGACCCTGCTTGGCCGGTTTCTACTGCAAGCAGTACTGCATTACGTCGACCTGCGGTCAATATGCCTCCAACTACGTGGCGCATCAGAACACGCTCCCCACTGCCTATGTCAACAACTATGGCGGTCCGGCCCCGTATGGTTTTTACTCGCCGGCAGATACGGCTTATCCCATTGCCTGCCCTGCCGGTTCCTTGCGAGATGCACTTCAGGGTATGTCGATTGACGACTGCACTCCTTGCCCACCGAGCTACAATTGCCCTCGTGTCGGTATGTCCTTCAACCTCCCCGCGAACAAGCCCATTCTGTGCGACCCTGGGTACTACTGCCCCGGCCGTATCAACGCCTCTCAGATTTACGGTTGCCAGGACGGTCTTTGCAGTACTTCTCAAGGTGAGACCTGCACGCTCGACTACGTGGACTGCGTTGGGGATACTCCCGGGTACAACTACTTTTTGAACACCTTTGGTCCTCGTGCCTGCGCTCGTGGTTTCTACTGCCCCCCTGGCAGTGCCCGCCCGACCTTGTGCTTTGTGTACCCTGGTGGTCAGACGACGTACCAGAACCGCTACGCCCAAGACACCTGCTTGGTCTGCCCTCGTGGGTACTGGTGCGACCCTACCAACATTCTTTCCGTTCAGCTGCCCCAGGACTGCCCCGTCGGCCGATTCTGCCCCCCTGGCACATCGCAACTGCAGCCCCACTGCCCCATTGGTTCCTGGAGCGACCGTAAGAACCTCGGCAATCAGACGGAGTGCAAGCGCTGCACCCCTGGCCGCTACTGCCCCTACACTGGTACCTTCACCCAGACGGAGATTGCGATGCCCTTCTGCTTTGGTGGTTACTGGTGCGGTGGTGGTAACGTCAACGGTTTTGGTGTCGTCGGTCGCCTTGGTGGTCATGGTGGGCCTTGCCCCCCTGGCCACTACTGCCCCAACGGTACGGCCTCCAACGTGTCCCATCCCTGCCCTCCTGGTACCTACAAGCCCCTTCCGTTCGGTTCGTCTCTTGGTGCTTGCGTTGTCTGCGACCCTGGTATGTACTGCTCGGGTAGCGGTAAGATTGCCGTCACTGGCAAGTGCGCCACAGGTTACTACTGCCCACGTGGTTGCAGTGATCCCTATTGTACCAACCAAGCCTGCACCCAAGGTCTCACTGTCTATCAAACCGGTCTGGTCGGAGGACCTTGCCCTCCTGGTCACTACTGCCCTGTATTCCCGACGCGTGGTTCTGTGATGCCCACTCCCTGTGCGGAAGGCACATACCAAGATTGGGTTGGCCAGGATTACTGCAAGGGCTGCCCTCCTGGATGGATCTGCGGTACCGGCAACCCGTTGCCTGTGCGTTGCGGATACGGCCGTTACTGCCCCGCCAATACCTCTGCCAGCAACGTTCCCCGCTGCCCACCTGGAACCTACAATGCCTATGTCAACGCCCAATCCTTGTCCGAGTGTAACCTCTGCCCTGCTGGTCGCTACTGCCCCTACTACCAGATGAACTCCTCCTGGGCCTTCTGCGAGGGTGGCTACTACTGCACAAGTGGTGCCATGACCGCTATGGCCGCACTTGGTCCCCAAGGTGGTGTGGCTGGTATCTGCCCCAAGGGTCACTACTGCCCCCCTGGCACCAAGTTCAACACGTCCAAGCCTTGCCCCCCTGGTAGCTTCAACCCCGTCAACAACACCAACAATATCACGTCTTGCCTCTCTTGCACGCCCGGTTACTACTGTAATGGTTGGGGGAACTTCGCTGTCACTGGACAGTGCTCGGCGGGTTACTACTGCCCTACAGGCTGCACCGATGCGCAGTGCAGTAACAAGCCCTGCCACGGCAACTGCGCCCACCCCACCCCGTACGACGCACAGCCTTATGCCTCCGGTGGTATCTGCCCCAGCGGGCACTACTGCCCAATTGGGTCCCCTGCTCCTATTATGTGCGTTGCGGGTAAGTACGCCCCGGACAGCGGTATGGCCCTCTGCATTGCTTGCCCCGCTGGTAGCTGGTGCGGTGTCCGCACCAACCTGCCCAACGCTTGCCCCAGCGGTTACTACTGCTTGGAGAACACAACGATGCCAAACCAGTACCCCTGCCCGGCTGGTACCCTGAACCCCACTGTGAATGGAACCGCACTCACTGCCTGCCTGGCTTGCTATGCTGGTAAGTACTGCAACCAGGCGGGTTTGAACGAGACGAGCGGTGACTGCAGCCCTGGCTACTACTGCCAGAGCGGTAACGTATTCCCGAACGGTACTGTCGGTGTGATGGGTGGCGTCGGTGGCATCTGCCCCGTTGGTCACTACTGCACACAGGGCACGCCGTCCTCGACCACGTTCCCCTGCTCCCCTGGAACGTACCAGCCCCTCCTCCAGACCACGAATGTTTCCGCTTGCTTGCCCTGCACAGGCGGTTTCTACTGCCCCAACTCCGCCCAGAGCGCTGCGACTCACATGTGCCGCGCTGGATACTACTGCCCCTCTGCTTGCGTAGATGACACCTGCTCCAACTTTGGCTGCTCCAGCAACTGCGCTGTCTCTGGCTGGAACGGCGGTATCTGCCCTGCTGGTTACTACTGCCCTGGCACGCTCACTCGCGGTCAAATTCTCCCGTCGCCCTGCCCTGCCGGTACCTACAGCCCGGCCACCGGTGCCACCTCCTGCCTCCACTGCCCCCAGGGTCACTACTGCGCCCCCACGACTGTGACACCGAAGCCCTGCCCATTGGGTCGCTACTGCCCCACAAAGACCACTCAGATCCAACCCAACTGCCCGATTGGCTCGTACAATGATCAGTTGTACGGGGCCAACCTGACGGACTGCACACGCTGCGCTGCTGGAAAGTACTGCGCTCGCCGTGGTAACAGCTCCTTCACGGACTATTGCTTCGCTGGCTACTATTGCGTCGCTGGTGCGGCGACTGGTTATGGCGGTTTGGGTCCGCTTGGTGGTCAGGGTGGCAAGTGCCCCACTGGCCACTGGTGCGGTGTCGGCACCATCACCCCCACGCAGAACCCTTGCCCCCCTGGTACCTACCAGCCGTTGACTGGCCAAACCAGCTCCGCGGCCTGCCTTGCTTGCCTCCCTGGATACTACTGCGACTCGACAGGTATGCGAAATGTAACCGGCCCTTGTGCTGCAGGTTACTACTGCCCCACAGGATGTATTGATGAGCACTGCGCCACTGCACACAACTGCGTGACCCCTGGCCCATGCCCCAGCCGTGCGTGCCCTGTCGGCAACAGCTGCCCTCAGAAGCAACTTGTTTCGCCTGTCCTGACCGTCGTCCACGGCGCCACCCGCACGAGCGGTGCGACTGTCCCAACGCCCTGCGCCCCCGGTTACTTCTCCACCTCCACTGGCCTCGCTGGTTGCCAGCAATGCCCCGCAGGCTTCTACTGCCTCATTGGCGATGAGAACAACCCGAACCCGATCACCTGTCCTGCGGGTGCCTTCTGCCCCCCAGGCACAGGCTCCGTGATTCCTCAATGCCCTGCTGGTACCTTCTCCAACAATGTGGGTCTCAACTCGTCCTTGCAGTGCACGAGCTGCACACCAGGTCGTGTTTGTGCCTCCAAGGGTATGACCTCTCCCGGTGGAATGTGCGCGGCGGGTTACTACTGCCCCGGTGGAGCCCGTGACGTCTACGGACGCTACGGTATCCTCGGCGGACCGGTTGCTCCGTTCACCGCGGACAGCCAAGGCCGACTCCTGTGCCCCCCTGGTTACTACTGCCCTATCGGCGCGACTACACCTCTGCAATGCAGCCCTGGTACCTACAACCCCCGCACGGGTGGTATGAACGCGACCAAGGCCTGCATCCAGTGCGATGGTGGCAAGTACTGCGGTGGCTCTGCTCTGACGAAACCGACTGGCCCTTGCATTGGTGGCTACTACTGCCCCCGTGGCTGCATTGATATGCGCTGCTACTCCAACGTGGCCCGCGGTATCAGCGGTGGTGACTGCACAGCTGGTCACTATTGCCCGAATGGAACAGCGACCCCCATCCCTTGCCCAGCTGGTACCACTGCCACGGGTGCTGGTGCGAGCACGTGCCCTCTGTGCCCTGCTGGTTACTACTGCCCGACTCCCGGTACGGCGACACCGATCATCTGCCCCGCTGGCCGCTTCTGCCCCGCTGGAACGACCGCCACGATCCCACAGTGCCCCCGCGGAACCTTCACGAACCAGACTGGTCTCACCGTTGAAACACAGTGTACCCTCTGCACGGCTGCCATGGCTTGCACGGTCGTCGGCCTCACGGAGCCGGACATGTGGTGCGAGGCTGGGTACTTCTGTGAGAGCGGTGCCGCACTCACGAACGGTACGGTTGGCACCCTTGGTGGTGCTGGCGGCGTGTGCCCTGCTGGGTACTACTGCCCCTCCCCAACCTCTGTCCCACAGGCTTGCCTCCCTGGCACCATGAACCCCTTCACTGGTGGCAACGCAACGTCGTCTTGCATTGACTGCACGGCTGGACACTATTGCGAGGACTCGCACATGACTGCAACATCAGGACCTTGCACGGCTGGATACTATTGCCCCCCTGGCCAGTCCTCGGACTCGCCTAGCAGTTACGAATGCCCTGCGGGCTACTTCTGCCCTTCAGGTACCGCCACACCTCAAGCCTGCCCCGGTGGTACGTTCAACAACGCCACTGGCGGTACGGGTGCCTCCTCCTGCAAGGCCTGCCCCTTGGGCATGTACTGCCTTGCGGCAGAGAGCAGGAATGGGACTGGTCTGTGCTCTGCAGGTTGGTACTGCAGCGGTGGTGCCAACAGCTCCACCCCTGCCACGCACGGTGGCCGCTGCACACCTGGACACTTCTGCCCGGAAGGCTCGAGCTCCATGACGAGCTGCTCCCCTGGTTACTACTGCGGGACGAACGGCCTTGGCACACCGACTGCACAGTGCTCGCAAGGGTACTTCTGCACGTCTGGCGCATCGGTCCCGAACCCGACCGATGGTGTGACGGGTGATGTCTGCCCTGCTGGCCACTACTGCCCCATTGGTACTGGTGTACCACCTCCTTGCCCTTCTGGCACCTACAACTCGCTGGCTGGTCAGTACAATTCGCATGCCTGCGTGTCCTGCCCCGCTGGCCTCTACTGCCCCAATCCTGGTCAGACCACTGCGACGCTCACTTGCTCCGCTGGATTCTACTGCCCTCCTGGCCAGAGTGTCCCCAACCCGGCTCCATTTGCCTGCCCGAAGGGTTACTTCTGCATTGCCGGAAGTGTTCTCCCCACTCGCTGCCCCGCTGGTTACTACCAGGACCTCACCGGTCAGAGCTCGTGCAAGACCTGCCCTGCAGGCTACTTCTGCAACCCCGCCAACCTGTGCCCCAAGACGAACTTCACGACCCCCACTTCTTGCCCCGCTGGCTTCTACTGCCCAAGCGGTAC
>Ga0058864_1100088_pt1 | contig 10877 bp, 8 predicted proteins | sample TNRReaAnaerobRNA_FD_61087 | JGI IMG/M metagenome (GOLD analysis project Ga0058864, IMG submission 61087) | Wastewater treatment Type I Accumulibacter community from EBPR Bioreactor in Madison, WI, USA - TNR Reactor, Time B -10min-Anaerobic_... | ecosystem: Engineered > Bioreactor > EBPR >... | reverse complement strand
GGCGATTCAGATAGCGATCATTTTGGCTACACCGCTGGTAGCGGTAGCCCTGTCAAGAAGGCATTGGCTGCCTGCGTGGTTAAGCCCCGTAGTACTTTGTTACGTCATTGGCATTGTATTGGGCAATGGGCAGTTTTTTCCTCTTCGAAACGATATATCCCAGCTTACTTCCGAGCTGTCAGTTGCATTGGCGCTGCCTCTATTGCTGTTTGGCACCCAATTGCAGGCCATGCGCCACAGCGCGGGCAAATCACTGCTGGCTTTCGCCCTGGTCGCACTGGCGGGGCTAATCAGCATGGCCATTACCGGTTTCTTTTTTTACCATACGCTCGATAACGGCTGGATGGTATCGGGTATGCTGGTGGGCATGTATACCGGCGGCACGCCTAATATGCAAGCTATCGGACTGGCTCTGGGCGCTGATAATGAACTACTTATTTTAGTTAATGCCGCCGATATTTTTTGCGGAGGCATATATCTATTGTTGCTGCTGTCGGTTATTCCCCGGCTGACTGCCAGGTTTTTGCCTGCCTACCAGGGAGAAAAAGAAACTATCGAAGAGGCCCCTACCCTTCAGTCAGCCTTTAGCCTCGGGGCCGGCAAAGCCCTGGCCTTGTCTCTGGGCATCAATTCGGTCAGCCTGGGCTTAGCTTATTTACTCTTTGGCAATTTGTCGAATTCCGTATTTATTATTTTAAGCATTACCTCCCTTAGCGTGGCGGCTTCCTTGATCCCCTCTGTTAGAAACTGGCCGGGCGGCTTTGAACTCGGCGAGTTATTCCTGCTCTTGTTTTGTGTAGCACTCGGCTTGCAGGCTGATTTTAAAGCTTTGCTTTCCAATGGTTTCGACGTCGTTGTCTTTACCGCTGTCGCCCTGTCGCTTACTATCATCGTAAACTGGATATTGGCCTGGTTGTTTCGAATTGACAGAGATACTATGCTAATCGCATCCACCGCGGGAATATACGGTCCTGCATTTATTGGTCAAGTCGCTACCGTAATTGGCAATAAAAGACTGATATTTACGGGCGTCGCGCTGGGGCTGCTGGGTTATGCCGTGGGCAACTACCTGGGCATCGGGCTGGCCCTGGCTTTAAAATACTGGTTACTGAATTAAAATTGTAACTGTTTAGTAGGGTTTAGTGCATGCGCAGTTTAGCGATTGGGTTTAGTTAACTAAACATACAGCTAAACCCTAACGCTAAAACCAATCGCTAAACCCTCCTAAACAGTTACTTAACATCACCCAATATATACTTACATCATGATCAAGAAATACTTGCTCTACGCTTTTGTGGTCATACTATCGTTGTCGGCCTGTACAGACGACCCCGACGACATGATCACCCCGGTAGAAGACCTGGCTACCCTCAACCTGGCCATGGGCAACCCCAGCGATGCACAAACCGATGACACATACGAAGACAATTACCTCATGGAAATCCCGCAATACGCGCTCTCATACAGCCGTCAGCGGGGTACTGCCAACTGGGTGAGTTGGTACCTCAACGAAGAGTGGCTGGGCGACGTCACTCGCCGCGACGACTTCAGGGCCAACGAATCGCTGCCGGCCGGCTGGTACAGGGTAGACGAAGACGACTACGACTACAGCAACAACGGATTTGCCCGGGGCCACAACTGCCCCTCTGCTGATCGCACCCGCTCGATAAATGACAATTCCAATACCTTTTTCATGACCAATATGATTCCGCAATCGCCCAAGCACAACGGCGAAATGTGGAATGAACTGGAACAATACTGCCGCGATCTGGTCAATCAGGGCCACGAGCTTTATATCGTCATGGGAAGCTATGGCGTGGGCGGTGTGGGCGACAGCGGCTACCGCGAAAAACTGGCGGGCGGCAAAATAACCGTACCCCGATACATTTGGAAATCTATCCTTGTGCTACCTACCGGCTCCAATGACCTGGAGCGCATAGACGAAGAAACGCGTATCATCACCGTATTGACCGAAAACAAAAACAGCGCTTCGGGCCAGCCCTGGGGCAATTACCGGGTATCGGTAGACGAAATAGAAGCCGCTACGGGATACGACCTCTTTTCCAAATTGCCCGAGGAGGTGCAAGAGGAAATTGAGGCGATCGTAGATGACGGCCCGGTAGGATAACCGGGCAGAGGGCCATTATTGCTTATTGGCTTCCGTTTTCTTCTTTTCGATATCGGCCTGCAGTTTGCGCAGGGTTTCTTCGGCTTGTTTGATTTGAGTCTGTAGCTCGGTCAGCTTTTTTGAAGACTCCTGGGCGGCGACGTCTGTGCGGCGTTTCTCCTCCTGAATTTTCAGGTCGGCTTCCTTGCGGGAGGCAACCACCTCATCGGCATAGGTTTTCTTCGCGGTATCAGCTTTTTGTTTTTCCGCAGAAATCTGGGCGGCGGTTTCCTCTTTCACCTTGGTAACTTGCTGCGCAGCCTGTTGTTTGGCATTATACACCGTTTCGGAGGCTTCCTTTTTTGCCGCATTAATTTCAGCTTGAGATTGCGAGCGAGCGGTTTCCATTTCACTGGCAAATTGCGCTTTTTTTGCTGCGTTTTCTTTCAGCATACTTTCGACTTCCACTTGCGATTTATTGCGGGTTTCGGCGATATGTTGGCGGGCTTGTTGTTCGGCTTCAAATACCTCCTTGCCGAAAGCTGCTTTTTTATTTTCGGTTTCCACGCGAGCCAGGTTGATCGCTTCGGCGGCTTGTCGCTGGGCGGTAGCTACCTCTTGTGCGGCGGTCTCACGGGCTTTAGACACTGCGGCTGTCGATTCTTCGCGCACCCTGAGTACTTCCAGTGCCTGGGATTCCTTTTCGCGGGCGGAGGTTTCGCGGGCGGCTTTGATCTCATTGGCCACCTGCTGGCTAACGGCTGCAATTTCCTGGGCGGCGCGTTCTTTGGCGATAGACAATTCGTCGGCAATATTTTGTCGTTCTAATGAACTTTTTTCGCGTGCCTGTTTTACCGCTTCGGCTTCTTCGCGATGGATGCGGGAGACTGCTTCGGCAGACAAGCGTTTGGCTTCTGCCACCTGATTGGCTGATTCTTGTTTTACCAGCGCTTCCTGTTCTTTAGCTTTTGCAATTTCGCGGATAGCATTTTCGCGAGCGGTAATCACTTCTTTTTCGGCACGTTCGCGGGCGGCGATGACTTCTTCTGCTGACATCGTTTTGAGTTCCTTTTCCTTGGCCTTTGCTTCTTCAATCGCCTTAGCCGCTTCCTGCTGGATTTGCTGGATTCGGTCTTGCGCTGTTTTTTGAGAATTCATCACTTCGCCGGCGTATTGTTCTTTCGCGCTATTAGCGGCTAGATTAGCGGCTTCCACCTGGGCTGCCGCGGCTTCGCGGGCTTTTTGCACCTCGGCCTGCGCGCGTTCGCGGGCGGCGAGTACTTCCTGGGCCGACTGTTGTTTGATAGATTCTTCTTTGGCTTGCGCTTCTGCCAATGATTTGGCCACCTGTTCCTGCACGCGGGTAATCTCCTGGGTGGCTTTTTCTTTGGCGGCCAACACTTCCTGTGCAATTTTTTGTTTTTCAGCGTCAGCACGGGCGCGTGCATCGGCCACCTGGGCGGCCTCCTGCTGGTTGATTTCCTGAACCGTTTTTGCGGCTTTTTCTTTAGCCGTAACCACCTCCTGGGCGGCGGCCAGCTTTTCTTTTTCAGCCTGAGTTTTAGCGGCGGCCACCTCTTCTGCCGATAACTTGCGAGTTTGAGTCACCTCTTGCTGGGCCTTATTCTGCTCGGAGGCTACTTGCTGGCGCACGGCATTGATCTCTTCTGCAGCTTTTTGGCGGGCAGCGGCTACCTCTTTTGCGGAAGCTTCCTTTTCTCTGGCTGCGTTTTCCCTGGCAGCAGCTACTTCTGAAGCGCTGGTTTCCTGGGCCAGCGTCTTTTCTTCGGCGGCTTTGCGACGGGATTCGGCCACTTCAAGGGCGAGTTTTTCTTTTTCAAGGGCGGCGTTTTCTCTTATTCGCGCTACTTCGTTAGCAGCATTTTCCTGGACCTGCAGGATTTGCTCTGCGGCCGTTTTTTTGCTGGTCACCACATCTTCTACTGTTTTTTCGCGTTCACCTTGCGCTTTTGTGCGCGCTTCCTGGATCATGGCAGCCGTCTCTTCGCGGATACGTTTGATTTCGGCAGTAGAATTATCGCGGGCGGAGGCTACTTCATCCGCATATTGCAACTTAGCCAATTCGAGTTTTTCTTTTGCCACTTTTAATTCCTGGGCGGCCTTCTCGCGGGCAGCGGCAATTTCCTGGGCGGATTGTACCTGGGCTTTTTGCACTTCCTCGGCGGCTTTTTGCTTAGCTTCCAGTACGTTCATCTGAAAATGTTCGATTTCCGTATCCGCTTTTTGCTTGGCCTCCATCACCTGCGCCGCTATCTGCTTTTTCGATTGCTCGATCTCTTCCTGTGATTTTTTTCGAGCTTCCAGCACTTCATCTGCGTATTGTTTTTTTTGCTGGGCGGCGTTTTCGCGCGCGAGGGCTACTTCTTGCTGCAGTTGCTGCTTGATCTGCCCTGCTTTTACTTTTTCTTCTTCAATTTCAGCCCGCAATTTGTCTTTGGTGTCCTTCAGCTCTTTGCGGAGAGCATTCAGTTCGTCATCGCTGAGCGAACTCATATCCACCGGCTTTTTTACATTAGTTTTGGTGGCGCTTATGGGTTTTTCCTTGCCATCAGTGGTAGGTTTGGCAACCTCAGTGATATCGACCTCTACCACTTTTGATTTATCGATCATTTGCATAAAACAGGTAGCTGCTTGCCGCAATTCGAGTTGACGGTTGGGGTTAACTGTAAACTTGCGCATCTCGTTGCTGATATTGTTTTTGATGTATAAAGTCGCAATATCAGACGAGCTAAACCATTGTACGGCAGGCAAATCGAGCTGAAGAATATTTTGATGCACAGGCGTGCCTTTGTCCTGGGTCATTTCACCCATTCCGATAAAACGAAAACTGCGCCGGTTTTGGCCCATATCTAATACTATAAGTTCATCCTCCTGGTTGAATTCGACGCCGGCTTTGGAATACATCTTGGCAATTATCCCCCTGTCGTCACTCATTATTTCAATACTATAGGAATAATTGCCCCGCACCACGAGGGTCACAGGGTGGCTTTTCAGGATATGGGTGCCTCCCACTACTTTGTTTTCCGCTATCCAAGCGCCACAATCCTGTCCGAATAGCCATAGCGGCGAAAACAGGACAAACCAGCTCAGGAAGAGTGCCTTATTTCTCATAATAGGGTGTGTTGAGTTTATATCAGGTAATATAGTCCTTTTTTGTGGTTTATGGAATGTAGCGGTTTAAAAAGTGTGTCGGGGCAATGTAAATATGGCAGTTACCGCGATTGCTCAAAGGAAATATGGATTACAGCAAACGTATTTGAGCCTAATAACGGATGTAATGCGCATTTTATTGAGAGCCCGCGTCCCAGCACTGTTAAAATTCGTATCTTTGTTAGCAATCAGCAGTCAGGCCTTAGCAGTTAGGGCTTAGCTGCTAACCGCTAATTCCGATATAACTATGAACGCAGAAACGCTGGCAGGTTTCATCAAAGAACCGTCGCGCTTGTATCAGGTATCATACCAGGAACTAAAAACCCTGGCTATGCAATATCCTTATGCGCAAAACCTGCACCTGTTGTTGTTGGAAAAAAGCCTCCTGGACCGCCATTCCGAAACCGGCGATAATTTGGAAAAAGCAGCGGCATATATGCCCGACCGTACCTTATTGTTTAATAAATTAAAAGCTTACGAGACAAGCGAGATCCCCGACAACTCCTGGCTCACCCACGAAGGCGAGGTATTGGTATTAAAAGACCTTCATACCCTGCCGCCGCTGGTGAAGGCCCCCCTGCCTGCCGAAGAGCAAGAGCCCCCCCGCTTGCAAATGGAATGGTCGCTACCGGCTATGCCTCCTGCCGAGGAGATAGAAGAAGACGAAGAAGATACACTGTCAGTACCGATAATCGCTTCACCTGCCCCACCCCAAATGGACACGCCGGCCCCTGCTCCTGCTCCTCCCGACCGCAGTTACCTGGATGCCGTCGCCTCCATAGCTGCAAGCGGAATACCGGCCGCCTTCGCCATATGGCACGCCGCGAAGGAAAAGCCGCAGCCAGTTGCCGAACCCGAACCCGCTACCCAACAGAAGTCCCCGGTGAATGCGCCCTTATCTAAAAACAGTTTTGCTAGCTGGCGGCGTATGCAACACCCCTCGCTGCCACGCCCTACACTTGCGGCAACACATTCGGAGCCAGAGCAGCCCGCACCAATTGAAAAACCCGCAAAAACCCGCGCCAAAGAAGACCCGATAAAAGCAATCGTACACAAAAGCGTGGCCGATAATGAGGGCCTGGCATCCGAAACACTGGCCGATTTACTGGCCCGGCAAGGAGCCGTCGAAAGGGCCGTCAAAATGTATGAGCGACTAATATTGATATTTCCGGAAAAAAGTACGTACTTTGCGGCCAAAATTGAACAACTGAAAAAAATATAGCAATGCTGACGTTTATCATTATTCTGATCGCCCTGGTTTGCGTGATGCTGATGCTGACAATCCTGATCCAAAACCCTAAGGGCGGCGGAGTAGATTCTTCTTTCGGAGGCGCACAAGCCAACCAAATGTTTGGCGCAGCCCGCCAGGCCGATTTTATCGAAAAATTGACCTGGTATCTGGCTATCGCACTGTTTGTGTTGTGCATCGTAGCCACCCTGGTCGTCGACAGTAGCAACAGCGCCGCAGAGCAATTGCTCTCGCAGTAAGCGCACGAGCCATACCGTTTCTAACTGAAACAAGAAAAGTCATCCCGATGATTTGGGGTGATTTTTTTTTGATTGACATTTTGTCCTGCCTTGTCAGATGAAAATTCGGCAATTCTGCCACTAATGGTCAACTCAACTGCAATATTGTCATTCTAACCGGATTGGCACGAGTTGTGATAACTATGGTTGGTCAATTCTTGTATTTGTTAACTACCATTATACAAAAGCTTAGCTTTATGAAGCCCATCAATGACAGAGTAGTCGTTAAACCCGCCCCCGCAGAAGAGAAAACCAAGGGCGGTATTATCATTCCCGATACGGCTAAAGAAAAACCGCAGCGCGGCGAAGTAGTTGCCGTAGGCCCCGGCAAAGACGGCAACCTGATGACCGTTCAGGTTGGCGATATTGTGTTGTATGGCAAATACTCCGGACAAGAACTCCACTACAACGGAGAGGACTACCTCATCATGCGTGAAGACGATATCCTGGTGGTGATTTAATTTGTGAACAGTGAACAGTGAACAGTGAACTGTGAACAGACGCCGGTAAAGACGATATCCTTCCGTTTTGTTTTCCCGGGTAGTTGTTTGCTACAGTTTTTTTTTGATTAAAAAAAATTCAATTGCAATGGCAAAGGAAATTAGCTTTAATAGAGACGCAAGAGAAAAACTCCGTTTAGGCGTAGACGCACTGGCTAACGCCGTGAAGGTCACCCTCGGCCCCAAAGGCCGCAATGTGGTTATCCAGAAAAGCTTCGGCGCTCCGCAAATCACCAAAGACGGCGTGACGGTTGCTAAAGAAGTAGAACTGGAAGACCAGGTAGAAAATATGGGCGCCCAAATGCTCAAAGAGGTCGCCTCCAAAACCGCCGATGTGGCCGGCGACGGCACTACTACCGCTACCGTTCTGGCACAGGCTATGATTAGCGCAGGACTCAAAAACGTAACGGCCGGCGCCAACCCCATGGACCTCAAACGGGGCATCGACAAGGCCGTTAAACACGTCGTTAAAGACCTGAAAGAGCAGTCGGAAAAAATTGGCGACGATTTCGAAAAAATCCGCCAGGTAGCCGCCGTTTCTGCCAATAACGACGAAGAAATCGGCAAATTGATCGCCGACGCTATGAAACGCGTATCTAAAGACGGCGTTATCACGGTAGAAGAAGCCAAAGGCACCGATACCTACGTAGAAGAAGTGGTAGGTATGCAGTTCGACCGCGGCTATTTGTCGCCCTACTTCGTGACCAACCCCGATGACATGACGACGGAATACGAAAATCCGCTCATCCTCATCCACGACAAGAAGATCAGCAATATGCAGGAAATCGTGCCTATCCTGGAGAAAACGATCCAGACCGGCCGCCCCCTGCTCATCATTGCAGAAGATATCGAAAGCCAGGCCCTCGGCGTATTGGTGGTAAACCGCCTGCGCGCCGGCCTCAAAGTGGTGGCCGTGAAAGCCCCCGGCTTCGGCGACCGCCGCAAAGCTATGCTCGAAGATATCGCCATCCTCACCGGCGGTACGGTGATCAGCGAAGAGAAAGGCTATAAACTCGACAACACAGGCATCGAACACCTCGGCCAGGCTGAAAAGGTGATCATCGACAAGGACAATACGACGGTTGTAAACGGTCGCGGTAAAGAAGACCAGATCAAAGCCCGCATCGCCCAGATCAAACAACAGATCGGCGCTACGACTTCCGACTACGACCGCGAAAAACTGCAGGAACGCCTTGCCAAACTGGCCGGCGGCGTAGCAGTACTCTATGTGGGCGCTCCTACCGAAGTGGAAATGAAAGAGAAAAAAGACCGCGTAGACGACGCCCTGCACGCTACCCGCGCAGCTGTGGAAGAAGGTATCGTGGCCGGCGGCGGCGTTGCCCTGGTTCGCGCTATCAACGCTATCAAGAATCTGAAAGGCGCCAATGAAGACGAAACAGTGGGCATGCAGATCGTCCGTAAATCACTCGAAGCTCCGCTGCGCACAATCGCCGAAAATGCAGGCGTGGAAGGCTCCGTGGTACTGCAAAGGGTACTCAACGCTAAAGGCAGCGTAGGCTACAACGCCCGCACCGATAAATTCGAAGACCTGAAGAAGGCCGGCGTGATCGACCCCACCAAGGTGACCCGCATCGCGCTCGAAAATGCCGCTTCTATCTCCGGCATGGTGCTCACTACCGAATGTGTGATTAACGATAAAAAAGAGAAAGAACCCATGCCGATGCCCGGTGGCGGCGGCATGAACGGGATGATGTAATTTATTTTTAGAAAGGTTTAGGAGGGTTTAGTAGGGTTTAGTAGAGTTTAGTAGTTTTAGGAGGGTTTAGAAAAAACTAAACCCTCCTAAACTGCCGAAGGCACTAAACACTTCTAAACCCTTTCTTATATATGACCATGCACTGCAAAACCTGTCAAACTCCGCTGGAAGGCCTCTACTGCCATAATTGCGGACAAAAAACGATAACGGGGCACATTACCGTAAAATCACTTGCGGCCTCTTTATTTCATATCATTACCAATCTAGAACAGGGATTTACGTATACCCTTATCGCACTTTTTATTCGCCCCGGACAAGTTATTCGCGAATATCTTGAAGGCGCGACCCGGCGCTATTATCACCCCCTGCGCTATTTGCTGGTACTATCGGGATTTGCGGTGCTGATGGCCGCCACGATCGATATGGAAAAAATACTGATGCAATCCAGCCAATTCACCGGCGTCGCATTAACGCCGGAAGCGGTGGACATGCAAAAGAAGACCTACGAAGTAGTGGTTAAATATATGTCGCTGGTTTATGTAGCCCTGATACCGCTAATGAGCCTGGGTTCTTATTTTATTTTTAAGCGGTATAAGTTCAACTACGCCGAGCATATGGTGGCCAATTCGTACTTATACGGCCAACTTTCGCTGCTCTCTCTCCTAACCGTCAATTTATATCGCATCCCCGATTGGATTTCGATGGGGGGGCTGATCAGTTTCTTCGCTACGCTCCTGCTCAGCGCCTGGTTTTATAAATCCTGGTTTGGGTTGCGCTGGTTGCGCGCGGTTCTGCTGACCGTTATCGCATTGCTCCTTAGTTATGTATTTATCGGGATGTTTGCGTCTGTGTTTTCTATCCTTTTTGTCGTAGCGTGAGCGTTTACCGCTCACAGCTTAGTGCCTTCGGCAGTTTAGCGATTGGGTTTAGTTTTTATATAAAAAAAACATATACATGTATTGTAACGGAAAGCCATTCTGATGTATTAAGGTAGGACATGTGCAAAAGCATAAATATTTTCCATCTATTCAATCAACGTCATGAACGCAGTACAAAACCGGGGTATTTACTACCCCCAGGATGAATGTCCGGGCGCCGATGGGCGCGTAGTGCACGGTATGGCTGCTGTGCTGTTGTACGGACCTGCTCCGGCATTTCCGGCGTTGGCGTTGATTTTTCCCCGATGGCACAGCTAAGTTTCCTGATTTGCGGTTGTATTCAGCTGCAAGCATAAAAAAAACGGGCGCCTCATCAGCCGAATTGATCGACCGGCGAGGCGCCCGTGAAGAGGTACCCGGAGCGGGGCTTGAACCCGCACGGCCGCGATGGCCACAGGATTTTCTTACCATCTACAGTTTTCACTGCACTCGGCAGACTGCTGAGTTTTGTGGTCTGGACTATCCCTTCGCCGTATCCTATTTTGGACTTAGGCGCCTCCCATCTAGTCTCTACACCTTCCTCACGTAATCATGAGGCTTGGCTCGGGATTGCCAATTCCAAATGGAATAAAGGTTTCCCCGAATTTGAGAGGTTCTACTCCCGAAGTTTCCCTCGGGGCACTCAATTTTTTAAGTCCTGCGTGTCTACCTTTCCACCACCCGGGCTTGTAGACGTATAAGTTTGCCCTTTTGACAAACCTGAACAAATATAAATAAAAAAAGCGCCATTGGGCGCTTTTTTTTCTGGAGCGGATGACGAGATTCGAACTCGCGACCTCAACCTTGGCAAGGTTGCGCTCTACCAACTGAGCTACATCCGCATTTTATTTTTTGCTGGCTGCGAGGTCGCAGAAAACGAGATTCGAACTCGCGACCTCAACCTTGGTCCCGGCACTTGTGTCGGGACGCTCTACCAA
>Ga0058864_1556451_pt1 | contig 11209 bp, 14 predicted proteins | sample TNRReaAnaerobRNA_FD_61087 | JGI IMG/M metagenome (GOLD analysis project Ga0058864, IMG submission 61087) | Wastewater treatment Type I Accumulibacter community from EBPR Bioreactor in Madison, WI, USA - TNR Reactor, Time B -10min-Anaerobic_... | ecosystem: Engineered > Bioreactor > EBPR >... | reverse complement strand
CTTTTTTGTACAGATTTGATAAATTTACATATCGGATATTTGAAATTTTAGAGAGACAAGGAAATTGCATGAGTAATACCGAGATAAATGAGATAGAGCAATTAGCGAATCAGGAGTACAAATATGGATTTGTAACTGATATCGATGCTGATACATTTCCTCCGGGTTTAAATGAAGATGTAGTCAGGGCACTTTCTGCAAAGAAGGAAGAACCTGAATGGATGCTTGAACTTAGATTAAAAGCCTACCACCAATGGCTCAAAATGGAAGAGCCAAAATGGCCAAATGTTAACTATCCTCCTGTGGATTTCCAGGCGATAAGTTATTATTCGGCACCTAAACAAAAAAAGAAACTCAACAGTCTTGATGAGGTTGATCCCGAGATATTAAGTGCATTTGCAAAACTTGGAATCCCCCTCGCAGAGCAGAAGATTCTGGCAAATGTGGCAGTTGATGCCGTGTTTGACTCAGTTTCTGTAGCAACCACTTACAAAGCAAAATTAAACGAACTTGGAATCATTTTCTGCTCGATGTCTGAAGCTATTAGAGAGCACGGCGATCTTGTAAGAAAATATCTCGGATCGGTGGTTCCTGCCGCTGACAATTTTTATTCAGCTTTAAATGCTGCGGTTTTTAGCGATGGTTCATTTGTTTACATCCCCAAGGGTGTCAGATGTCCAATGGAGCTTTCCACTTATTTTAGAATAAATGCAGCCAACACAGGCCAGTTTGAAAGAACGCTGATTATAGCTGATGACTATTCTTATGTAAGTTATCTTGAAGGTTGCACTGCTCCAATGCGTGATGAAAATCAGTTGCATGCAGCAGTTGTTGAACTTGTGGCGATGGACAATGCCCAGATAAAATACTCGACAATCCAAAACTGGTATGCCGGTGATAAACAGGGCAAAGGCGGTATCTACAATTTTGTAACCAAACGAGGAAATTGTAAAGGTGTTAACTCAAAAATCTCCTGGACTCAGGTAGAAACAGGTTCTGCAATTACATGGAAATATCCAAGTTGCCTCTTGACAGGGGATAATTCAATTGGCGAATTTTATTCGGTTGCGGTTACAAACAACTTTCAGCAGGCTGACACCGGCACGAAGATGATCCATATCGGGAAAAACACCAAAAGCACTATTGTTAGTAAAGGAATTTCTGCCGGATTCAGCAACAACACCTACAGAGGTTTGGTAAGAATAGGCAAAAAAGCTGTTAATGCCAGAAACTACTCACAATGTGATTCCCTTCTGATTGGTGATAAATGTGGTGCCCACACTTTCCCTTATCTTGAAGTAGGCAACCCGGGAGCAATTGTGGAGCATGAAGCAACCACCTCAAAAATTGGTGCGGATCAGATATTTTATCTGAACCAGAGGGGACTTGCCACCGAAGACGCTGTGAGTATGATCGTAAATGGTTATTGTAAAGAAGTATTTAAAGAATTACCGATGGAGTTTGCCGTTGAAGCTACCAAACTCCTCAGCATAAGCCTTGAAGGCAGTGTTGGTTAATATAAATTAGAAAGAACTTAAAAAAATGATTGAAATAAAAGATTTAAGAGCTGCCATTGATGGCAAGGAAATTTTAAGAGGTGTTAATCTTACCGTAAAACCGGGTGAGGTTCATGCCATCATGGGACCAAACGGTTCAGGGAAAAGCACACTTGCTCAAGTTCTCGCAGGAAAAGAAGATTATGAAGTTCTTGGAGGAAGTGTAACTTTCAACGGTAAAGACCTTTTTGAACTCAAAGCAGAAGACAGAGCAAGAGAGGGAATGTTCCTCGCATTTCAATATCCTATTGAGATCCCCGGAGTTTCAAATGTGAATCTCTTAAAAACCGCTGTCAACGAGATCAAAAAATACAGAGGTGAAGAGCAGATAGATGCTCTTGATTTTCTTAAAATGATCAAAGAGAAAATGAAACTTGTAGAGATGCCACAAGATTTGTTGAACCGTTCTGTAAATGAAGGTTTTTCAGGTGGTGAGAAAAAGAGAAATGAAGTTTTTCAGATGGCAGTGCTTGATCCTAAACTCGCGATTCTCGATGAAACTGATTCCGGCCTCGATATCGACGCATTAAGAATAGTTGCCAACGGTGTAAATTCATTAAGAAAACCAACCAACGCATTTATCGTCGTAACCCATTACCAGAGACTGCTCGATTACATCGTCCCTGATTTTGTTCATATCCTCTACAAAGGAAGAATAATTAAATCAGGCGACAAATCCCTCGCCCTCTTCCTGGAAGAAAAAGGATATGACTGGGTAAAAGACCATGTTGATGAATTTATTGCAGTTTAAGGCAGGGAATAAATGAGTAATACAACTGAATTCAAAAAATGGTATTCCGAGAGCTTTAAGAAGTTTGAGGAAAGCCTGAATGGAGAAACGAAGCTTCCGCTTCACCAGACGAGAAGAACCGCACTGGAAGAGTTCCAAAATGCAAAATTTCCGACTGTAAAAGATGAGGAATGGAAATACACAAATGTTTCGTCGCTTCTTAACCACAAATTTGTTGATGTAATTGGCAAATCATTTGACAATGGAAATGTTGACCTTGAGAAATATCTCTTCAACAAGAGAAACTTTTACACAATAGTATTCATTAACGGCGTTTATGATGAAGTTAATTCTCAGGAACTTGATGAACCGGGAATAACACTTTGTAATCTTAAAACTGCAATTAAAAAATACCCGGAAGAGATAAATCTCCACATTGGCAAATTTGCCAAAGCTGAAGACAGTATTTTCACTGCCCTCTCAACAGCCTGTTTGAACGACGGGGTATTCCTAAAAGTAAAATCAGGCAAAGCCCTCGACAAACCTGTTCAGGTGCTCTATGTAAACTCGGGTGGTGATAATCTTTTGATTCAGCCCCGTAACCTTTTTGTGATCGGTAAAAACGCTCAGGCAAAAATAGTTGAATCATATTATTCTGAAGGTGAAAGTGAATATTTTACCAACAGCGTAACCGAAACTTATGTTGACCAAAACGGTATCCTCGAACATGTGAAAATACAAGAAGAGAGCCTCAAAGCATTCCACATTTCGACCACCGAAATAGATGTGGAAAAAGAGAGCATCTATTCCTCCTACAACATTAATTTCGGCGGAAACCTCGTGCGTAACGACCTCAACGCCCGTTTCCATGGTGAATACGGACACTGCACACTTAACGGGTTGTACCTCGCCGACGGTGAACAACATATTGACAATCATACTCTCATCGACCATGCAGTGCCAAATTGTGAAAGTCATGAGATGTATAAAGGAGTGCTTGACGACAGCAGCCGTGCCGTGTTCAACGGTAAAGTGCATGTGTGGAAAGACGCCCAAAAAACAAATGCCTTCCAGGAGAATAAAACTGTAATTCTCTCTGACAGCGCAAGAGTTGACACAAAACCTCAACTCGAAATCTTCGCAGACGATGTAAAATGCTCCCATGGTGCAACAATCGGTAAACTAAGCGAAGAAGGACTCTTTTATCTTAGAGCCCGCGGAATAGGCGAGGAACTGGCAAAAACAATGATTATTAATGCATTCGCAAACGATGCTGTTCACACCATCTCAATAGCAGATGTCAGAGACCGGATCGAAGAGCGGGTGGCAATAAAACTTGCAAAAAATTGAAGTTAAAAAATGACTGAAGAAATAAACGGGGCGGCATACAGCCATTTTGATCCGGAACTGTTCAGGAAAGATTTTCCTGTTCTGCATCAAAACATTCACGGCAAGCCGCTTGTGTATTTAGACAACGCCGCGACCACACAAAAACCACAAGTGGTAATTGATACAATCGCAGAATATTACAAAGGCTACAACTCAAACATCCACCGTGGTGTTCATCAGTTAAGCCAAAAAGCAACCGACGAATACGAAAAGGCTCGTGTTAAGATTCAAAAGTTTCTTAACGCACCAAAAAGCCGGGAGATAGTCCTTTTAAGAGGAACAACAGAGGCAATTAATCTTGTTGCTTCAAGTTATGGCAGGAAGTTCATAAAATCTGGTGACGAGATAATCATCTCTGAGATGGAACACCACTCAAACATAGTTCCATGGCAGATGTTGTGTGAGCAGACGGGTGCAGTTCTAAAGGTTATTCCGATGAATGATCTTGGTGAACTAAGGATGGACGAGTATAAAAAACTCCTCACTGAAAAAACAAAAATTGTATCTGTTGTGCATGCTTCAAATACTCTTGGAACAGAAAACCCTGTTGAAGAGATTACCCGTTTAGCGCACACAGTCGGTGCAAAAGTTTTGATCGATGGCGCTCAAGCGGTTCAACACTTTAAAGTGGATGTACAAGCAATAGGATGCGACTTTTATGCCTTCTCGGGACACAAACTCTACGGACCCACCGGTATCGGAGTTTTGTGGGGAAGGGAAGAACTGCTCGAAGTGATGCCTCCATATCAGGGAGGTGGCGATATGATCCTTTCAGTTACATTCGACAAAACTGTTTATAACGAAATACCATATAAGTTCGAAGCAGGTACACCAAACATAGCCGATACCATCGCTCTTGGCACAGCAATCGATTATATCGAATCCATCGGAATAGATCAAATTTCAACATATGAAAGTGAACTCTATTTATACGCTGAAGAAACTATACTGCCCATTGATGAAGTAACTCTTATCGGTTGTGCTGAAAAAAAGGGGAGTGTATTCTCCTTTAAGTTAAAAGATGTGCATCCACATGATGTTGGAACCATTATGGATATGGAGGGAGTTGCGATCAGGACAGGGCACATGTGCACACAACCCGTAATGAAACACTTTGGTGTTCCGGCGCTCTCAAGAATCTCAATCGGGCTCTACAACACAAAAGCCGATATCGATCGTGCAGCAGAAGGAATAAAAAAAGTTTTGGAGGTATTTGCCTGATGAATGAAGAATTAAAAGAGATTTACCAACAGGTAATTCTTGACCATAACAAAAGCCCAAGAAACTTCCGAAAGATTGATCCCTCCACCCACTCGAGTGAAGGATTAAATCCTCTGTGTGGTGATCATGTGTTTATTTATCTGGATATCCAGGATGGAGTGATAGCAGATATATCCTTCGATGGAAACGGATGTGCCATATCAAAATCCTCTGCGTCAATAATGACCGCTGAACTCAAAGGAAAAACAGTGGAAGAAGCTGAAATAATCTTTAACCAATTTCATGACATGGTAACGGGCAAACTGACAGATGAAGAAGAAATTGAGAATCTTGGAAAACTTTCAGTCTTTCAAGGTGTAAGGGATTTCCCTGTCAGAGTAAAGTGTGCTTCACTGGCATGGCATACAATGCATGCAGCACTTCACAGCGAAACAGTAGTAACCACGGAGTAAACAGATGGCATTAATAGAAATTGAAGAATTGCAGGAACGCGTAATTAATGCACTTAAATCGTGTTATGATCCTGAAATACCCGTGGATATCTGGGAACTTGGTTTAATATACCATCTCAAATTTGACATGGAACGAAATCTCATAGTCGAGATGACTCTTACAAGTCCGATGTGTCCCGTAGCTGAAAGTCTCCCTTCAGAAGTAGAGGCTAAATTAAGGACTGTTGAGGGATTAAATGATGTCAAAATAAAACTTGTCTGGGATCCACCATGGGATAAAGACATGATGAGCGAAGTCGCTCAACTTGAACTTGGATTTTTATAACAAACAACCTGTCAAATAAGGACAGAGATCAAACCCTAATAGCAAAAGCTAACAAGGAGCTATAATGTTAAATACACTTAAATCACCACTATATGACGAAGCAGCTGTACAGCACATGAGGGATGAACTCGTGGCAGTTGGTTTCGAAGAAGCAAGAACCCCCGAAGCTGTTGATGACGCCATTCTTAACAACCCCGGAAAATCTGTATTCGTTGTAATCAACTCAGTATGTGGATGCGCTGCAGGGTCAGCAAGACCAGGCGTATCTCTTGCGCTTCAGCATGATACAATCCCCGACAAATATTATACAGTGTTTGCAGGTCAGGAACGCGATGCAATAGATCGCTTGAGATCCTATATCAAAGGATTTCCACCCTCTTCACCATCAGCCGCACTATTCAAAGATGGAGAGCTTGTTTATTTCCTGCCCAGACTTGACATAGAAGGAAGAACCGCAGCTGAAATCTCACAGGATATTATGGTTGCTTTCGAAAAACATTGTTCTGCAACAGGTCCATCCATTCCGGCTGATCAATTCGAAAAAGTGTTGTATGCCAAAATGTGCGGTTCTAAAATTCCTCTTTACAAAGGATAAATTTTTCGAATGAAATTCAGTTCACAAGAAGAATACGGCTTGAGACTCTTACTAAGGATAGCAAAATCATCCTCTTCTGCAGGAATGACAATTCCTGAACTTTCCGAGGCAGAGGGTCTTAGCAGCGCTAACACTGCAAAATTGTTGCGGCTTCTTCGAATGGGTGGATATATCGATTCTCTAAGAGGGATGCGGGGGGGCTACAAACTCTCCCGCACACCCGGTCAAATATTAGTGGCTGATGTTTTAAACGACCTCGGAGGCAGACTTTTTGACAATACCTTTTGCACCGATCATTCCGGCAACGAATCCTCTTGCACACACGACATTGATTGCTCTGTCAGAGTGCTCTGGGGCATGATCCAAAGAGTGGTTGACGGTGTCCTCAAACAAACAACCCTCGACGATCTCATGCACTCCGAAACGCGTGTTCATCAAAAACTCTCTCCACTCGTCACCGACTCCATAGATGCCTTCACTGCCGTCAAAGAAATGAAAATGATTATTTAATGCAATAATCCAATAATGCAGTAATCCAATAATGTTTAGGGGGAACGGATATATACTGATTAGACGGAGTTACGCAGATGGGGATTTTAAACAATCAAAAAACGCCCGAATGGGGTATCCTATGGGTAGAGGTCCAAGAAACGAAGAATTTGGCCCCGGATGGGGTCATGTATGGGTAGCAGGTGTCGTATGGGTAAAGAAAAATCAAAAAACGCCCCGGCAGGGGTGCCCTGTGGGTAGAAGAATTTGAATCGGTACCGCCAATTCATTATCCCCGGCGGGGATTTGATATTCGTAGCCATGCTCATCTCCAACCCCAAAATTATCCCCGGCGGGGCCAAATCTTCATTTGTTGGACATTCTCTACCCATACGGCACCCTGCCGGGGCGCATTTTGATTTTGAAATTATTCTACCCATAGGTGACCCCTCCGGGGCCAAATTCTTCATTTGTTGGAAATTCTCTACCCATACGGCACCCCTGCCGGGGCGCATTTGGATTTTGCAATTATTCTACCCATAGGTGACCCCTCCGGGGCCAAATTCTTCATTTGTTGGACATTCTCTACCCATACGAGACCCCATCCGTGGCCAAATTCTTCATTTGTTGGATATTCTCTACCCATACGGCACCCCTTCCGGGGCGCATTTATATCGAAGAACATATCACCAGCCCACAGGCAGGCTTGATACTTCTCTAACGGTTAATCATTCTGAATAGGGCAATCGGGACGATTACCCCTCAAGACTCTCACGCCCTTTCATTCTGCAGAAGGCAATCGGGACGATTACCACTCCTCACTCTTACGGCATAAAATCCGCTTAGAATTATCCCTTAATCATGATAAGGATCATTTTGGTTTTTTCGAGAGCGACAAGACCATGAGGGATGTTGGCAGGCAATTTGATAATTGTACCTGTTTCAACGATATAAGGTTCTCCACCAATCTTTATTTCCATTTTTCCTTCAACAACATTTACAAGTGCATCATAAGGTGAAGAATGTTCTGTGAGATTCTCGTCTTTGTCAAATGCAAAGAGAGTTACATTTCCCGAAGGATTTTTTAATAATTGTCTGCTTACTATTGATTTTTCTGAATAGTTAATTAATTCAGATGCTATTCCGTTTAAGTCTGTAGTTGACATGATTGATTCCTTTTTTTTGAGTACTTGAGTGACTCGAGTACTTGAGTAACTCGAGTGAATTGAGTTCTAAAGTTCTGAAGTTCTGAAATTCTGAAGTTCTGAAGTTCTAAAGTTCTGAAATTCTGAAATTCTGAAGTTCTAATAATTATCCAAACATGTGATCAAGTTTGTGTTTTGCTTCGGGTGACATTTTATGGGGTGTCCACTCCGGTTCCCACACGAGATCGATAAAAATTCTTAATTCTGGAAATGCCTGTTGAAGTTGTCTTTCAGTCCATTCAAGAATACTGTCGTGCATGGGGCACCCGGGTGTAGTCAGTGTCATTTTAACAAGAATAACATCTTCTCTGATTATCACTTCGTAAATTAAGCCCAATTCGACAATATTTAGACCCAATTCGGGGTCAATAACTTTTGTCAGTTGTTCCAGTACTTCTTCTTTAGTTGCCATTTGAATCTTTCTTGACATAAATTGAAACTATGTTATATGAAAACAGGAGTGCTCCTCCGAGATAGAGGATCAAGCCACCAAGCAGTACCTCACCGATACCTAAAATTAATCCAACCAATATTATGAACAATGCTGAATTGGTGAGATAATATTGTGTTTTGGTGAGACTGTTGTTGAGCAGGTCTTTGAGGAGTGGAACTTTGCTAAGCCCAACCTTGCTGCTGTAATAATGAAACCAGATGAGGAACGGGATGATTTTATACATCTGTCCAAAGATCAGTTGGGTGATAAATCCAAAAATAAAGATGAACCCATATATGATGTTAGGGTTCATATCACCATAAATCCCTTCACCACTGCTGAAGAGTAAGGAGATTCCGAGTGCCAGTCCAACTACAAGCGCCGTGTATGCAAAAAGGGAAAATTTGATTCCAAGATCAAGATTCTTTTTCATTCTCTTTTTAATGATGAGCACAATCTGATAAAAGAAGAGAATGAATCCCAGAGCTATCATAGGAGCAAAAATATAATCTGATACTTCTGAGAGACCAAAAATTCTGAAAAGCGAAAATCCCGTTACGCCTGCATTTAGAAGGATAAAAACTCCCCAGGCCGGTTTAACGGAGTAACCGTGTGAAAGGGTGAACATCGGAATCAATTTCATAGAAACACCGGCGATTACCATTCCGATCCAGCCGGCTACCCCGAGGTGAGCATGTACAGTCAAAAGGGACAGATGATCTCCGGAAATGAAAGGGAAACCGAGATTAATAGCAAGCAAAAGCCCCAAAAGCACAGTGAGGAAGAGATAAATATTTGATGCTATTAAAAAGATTCCCGTTAAATTTCTTTTTTCACCTTTGCCAAGCGTGATTCCAAGATTGATGAGGAAGAGAATTATTGCAAACACGAGCATACTTCCGCCAACCACCATCATCGTACCAAACTCAAACAGATAAAAGGATGTCACGAGCAGAATCATTCCCGCGAGGTGGAAGAAATATTGTATATAAGCTAATAATTCGGAATGGAGTTTCACTTTCATGATAATCGAAATCAGTTGAAAGATTGCGCCAAAGATTGTAAGTGCGATCCACCCCAGAATTGTAAGGTGAGTTACCGCTAAAACAACAGGAGAAAAATGATGACCACGCAACCCGCCATAGTCAACGATCATCATCAACACCGCTGCGATCAACGACACAATAGCCGTCAAAAAATAGAGGGAGACGAGTTTAAATGACGGGGACAGTTTTGTTGCGAATCCTGGTACCATTTTAAAGTTTCCTGGTTATTACCACTTTATAATAGTTTTCGTTGATTTTGTTGGTAACAGCTTCCCAGCCAATTTCGTCAAGTTTTTCATAAAGCATCATTGGTTCGCGGTGGTGGTGAACAAGCAGTATCGATTTTTCATCCATATCACGAAGTTTTTCGAGAATTACCATCATCGGCTCAGGAGGTGTAAGTTCCCTGACATCAATTTCCACTACGGTTTCAATTTTTGAAATTGTGGGAGATTCCTGAGATGGTGCTTCGAATCCTGCATCAGATTTGAAAAAATAAACATTAAAGATGCCGTCAACATTTTCAGTAAAATGATTGAATCCTCTTTTCCCAAGTACATTGTAGAGGGGAAGTGGTTCAAAAGTATTTATCAGGTGTAATATTTCTCCGTCTTTAAGGGTGTCAATATTTTTCATTATCAGGGAAAAAGGGTCAACACCCGAAGCAAGAGAGGGTCTTACATCAAGTTCAAGTTTTGGTGCTGAGTTAATAAAATCGGGTTTTGTTGTTGTATTCATCATTTATTCCATCGTAATTAAGCTGAGAGTTTTGATTTGTTAATTTCTTCAGTCGCTTCCATTCTAAGTTTAATTTCATCGTTGAAGAGGTTTTCAATTTTTTTTACTGATCTGTCTTTGATGTCTTCAAGGCTTGTGGACGAAAAAAGTTCATAAACCATCTGCCTTAATCCATCCCATTCATGATGAACGGGACAGGGGTTATCGGGGTTACATCGTTTAAAGCCAAGGATACAAAAATTAAAGATATCGAGTCCATCGAGTGCGTCAATGATATCGATAAGTTTAATTTTTGAAGCGGGTTGAACAAGTCCAAATCCACCACCATTGCCTCTTCTTGAATCGACAAGCCCGGCAGTTACCAATTCTTGAAGTATCTTACCTGTAAAATCTTTTGGGATAGTCAGAACGGATGATATCTCACCCGTTGAGAGTGTTGCACCATAAGGGAGTGTCGAAAGCAGCAAAACTGTCTGTAAACCGTATTCACATTTTTTTGAGAAAATCACTTTGTTCCTAAAAATCTTTCTTTTTGAATTTGTAGAGAGCACCACTTAGTGGCATCAATGTCCAAAGTGTCAAGGCAGTGATAGAGACTACAGAGCCGGTAATTGACTGAAAATAATCCTGGAAAATTGCCCCGGTGTAGCCCATCAACGCAGAAGCATCCAAATGGATGAGGCAGAAGATTCTCGCCAGATCAATTGGATTAAATGAACTTATTATTAGCAGAGGCAGTTCGAGTGGATAATCTGCGAAGAAAACGGAGATTCCCAAAATAAAACCATCATAAAGCAGAGCGAGCAAAAACCAGATTGTTATCGAGAGTCCAAATCCTTTTGCTTTATCATCCTGCAATATTGCAATAAAAAAAGCGAGAGCGAGAAAGATTAGTGTAATAAAAAAGCTGGATGAAAGAAGAGCTCCTATTGCGGGAAGTGATTCAACATCGAGATTTGAAAAAATTAAAAAAGGAACTGTGATCCCTATTAACTGGGAAAATACCAATGGGAGTGCCACACCCAGCCAG
>Ga0058864_1091389_pt1 | contig 11275 bp, 11 predicted proteins | sample TNRReaAnaerobRNA_FD_61087 | JGI IMG/M metagenome (GOLD analysis project Ga0058864, IMG submission 61087) | Wastewater treatment Type I Accumulibacter community from EBPR Bioreactor in Madison, WI, USA - TNR Reactor, Time B -10min-Anaerobic_... | ecosystem: Engineered > Bioreactor > EBPR >... | reverse complement strand
ACCACTATCTTCCCTCCGTATTTCGTGGCGGGCGCCATCTTCTCTGGTTTTGCGATGGTACAAACGCTGATGCTCATCTCGCGCAAAGTGCTGAAATTGGAAGAATACATCACTTTGCAGCACATAGACAGCATGAACAAAGTGATCCTTGTGACGGGTACGATAGTTGGTGTAGCTTACTTAACCGAGCTTTTCATCTCCTGGTACTCCGGCTACATTTATGAACAATACGCTTTCTACAACCGCGTACTCGGCCCCTACTGGTGGTCGTATGTGGGCATGATGGCTTGTAATGTGCTGTCTCCCCAGTTGTTCTGGAGTCGCAAAATCCGCCGCAGCATTTGGTGGACCTTCGTGATGTCTATCTTCGTGAACATCGGTATGTGGTTTGAGCGCTTTGTGATCATTGCCACCACGCTGGCCCGCGATTACATCCCCTCTTCCTGGAGCTATTATGTACCGACTTGGGTAGAGATCGGCATCTTCCTGGGTACTTTGGGATTGTTCTTCACGCTGTTCCTGATCTTCACCCGCGTAGCGCCGGTGGTAGCAGTAGCGGAAGTGAAATCCATCCTCAAAGCCGGCGGCGACCAGTATGTCGGCCCGAACGCCAAGCCACGTCATCACCATCACGGGCACGACGAGGTAAGCACCGAAGCACACCATTAATTCAACTTTGAACAAGCTACAACCGAGCATACAATGAAACAGCAAAAAGAGGTAATTTACGGCTTGTACGACGATGAGGAAATCCTCCTCCACGCCGTCAAGAAAGCACAGGCCAATCACATTGAAATCATGGACGTGTTTACGCCGTTTCCGGTTCACGGCTTAGACAAAGCCCTGGGTTTGGAAGAAAGTCGCTTGCACATTGCCGGCTTCGCTTACGGTCTGACCGGCACGCTGACGGCATTTTTGTTCATGACCTGGGTTTTTACTCGCGACTGGCCGATCATATTTGGTGGCAAGCCGTATTGGTCGGTACCAGCATTCATTCCCATCACGTTCGAGTTGACGGTGTTGTTTGCTGCCATCGGAATGGTGGTGTCGTTCTTCACCGTATGTGGTCTGGCGCCTGGTCGTGTCAATCCCACGTTGGATGATCGCATCACTGACGATAAATTCTGTATCGCTTTTGATGCGGCAGGTGCAGGCGACGAAGAGCGCGACCGCCTTCGGACATTCCTGAGCGGAACGGGCGCTTCTGAAGTAAACATGAAGACGATTTAATTCGCCATAAAAAAGAGAAGCTTAGATGAAAACCATTAAGCAAATAGTTTTTGTGTTGGCCATTGCCGTCATGGTGCAGGCCTGCAAACCTGCCGGCGGCGAGTTTCCCGGCACCGAATACATGCCGGATATGGCACACCCCATTTCTTACGAGGCCAATGCTTACGACGCCTATAAGTACCATACATGGGACGAGCAGAGCGTGATGACCCGCAAAGAATTGACCGGCAGAATGCAGCCTGTGAAAGGTACGGTTCCGCGCGGTTATGCAGGTGTTTATTTCGCTTCCGGCGCTGATGCGCAGCAAGCTGTGATGGACAATTTGCACGGCGTAGGCAACAACAACGCCCAGGCCATTCCGGTAAACGGCAAAGTGCCTTATTATTATGGCAATACGCCCGAAGAGCGCTTGCGCGCAACAGCGGAGATCATTGAGAATCCATTCCCTATCACAGCCGCAGGCTTGGCGCGGGGCAAGGATTTGTACGTTATTTTCTGCGGCATTTGCCACGGTGAAAAGGGCGACGGCCTGGGGTATTTGGTTCGGGATGCCAACCCGGCTACCGGTGATGCGGGCGGAAAGTACCCGGCAGCTCCGGCCAACTTCCTCAACGCAGATCTTTCTGTGGCATCCAATGGTCGCTATTACCATGCCATCATGTACGGTTTGAATGTTATGGGCGCTTATGCAGACAAGCTCTCTTATGAAGAACGCTGGCAAGTGATTCACTACATTCGTTCTTTACAGGCTGCAGCAAACAGCGCCAAGTACGACGAGGCCGCCAACACGCTTAATCCGGCTTTTGGCACTCCGATGAAATTGGTGGCTAAGAGCAAAGCTACGGCTGCTGCCGAGCCGGCTCCAACAACAGACACCGCTGCTCCGACAGGTTCGGCGCAACATTGATGTAAATTTTATTCAAAAGACACTTTAATACGATTCGAACAATGGATCAATTCGTATTCGACGCAAAAAAAAGATGGGTATTGGGCGGTGGTATGATACTCGGCCTGCTGTGCCTTGTCATCACCTTCTTTGTGGATGATCAGTTTCACACCCGATTCTGGACCAATTTCCTGCACAATTCGGTATTCTTTACGGGTATCGCGTTCATATCCTTGTTCATCATTGCTGCTTTTACCACTGCTTTGGCAGGTTGGAGCACATTGGTGAAGCGGATTTGGGAAGCCTATTCGCTGTTTATGATTCCCGGCCTGATCCTCATGTTGGTCATTGTGGCCGGCGTGTGGGGGCATTGGCATCACCTTTACCATTGGGCTGATGCCGAAGCTGTGAAGGAAGACCAGATATTGTTCGGCAAGTCGGGCTTCCTCAATAAGTACTGGTACACCTTCGGTACGCTGATCATAGTAGGCGCCTGGATTTACTTTGCGATGCAAATTCGCAAGACTTCTGTGGCAGAAGACAGCAATGGCCCCGGCGAAAACTTCAGCTACCACCGCCGGATACGCACCCTTTCGGTTGTTTTTCTTCCGATTGCGGGCTTCTCCAGCGCAGCCATGATCTGGCAGTGGGTGATGTCTTTGGACGCTCACTGGTACAGTACCTTGTTTGCCTGGTATTCTGCCGCCAGTTGGTTTCTGGCTGCTATGGCCTTGACGATTCTCACGGTGATCTATCTAAAAAGCCAGGGTTATCTGTCGAACGTGACAGAAAATCACCTGCATGACTTGGGTAAGTATCTCTTCGGTATCAGCGTTTTCTGGACTTACCTGTGGTTCTCGCAGTACATGCTGATCTGGTATGCCAACATAGGCGAGGAAACGATTTATTTCCGCGAGCGTTTGGACAACTACAAACCGCTGTTTTTCCTCAACCTGATTTTCAATTTCGTGGCGCCGTTCTTTGTGCTGTTGCGCAATGACACCAAGCGCAAAATCGGTACGATGGTGTTTGCTTCGGTTGTGGTGTTCATCGGCCACTGGCTCGATTTCTTCCTGATGATCAAGCCGGGCGCCCGCATCACAGCGATGGAAGCTGCTGCCCACCATGCAGGCGAGGCGGCGCATCATGTAGAGCATGCCGTACCTTTTGCCATTGGATTTTCATTCCCCGGCCTTTTGGAATTGGGTACTATGGTCGGATTCCTGTGTTTGTTTCTGTACATCGCATTCTCGCGCATGACACAGGCATCCCTTACACCGAAACATGATCCTTATCTGGAAGAAAGTTTGCATCACGAAGTGGTGTAATGTATAAACAATTTGCCTGTTGCGGTATTTAAGCCACAGGAGGATTTTCAATCAGTTTTACAACATTCAATATTTACAATAATGACGGTCTTACTCGGTCTTCTCATCGTAGTTCTCCTTGCCGTAGTAGTCGTGCAGATCGGCAAAGTTTCTGAACTGGCTACTAAAATCCGGGGTGAAGAAGAAATGCAGGATATTGTGAACAAGCGCCAAGGCTTCTGGGCGCTCATCTTCATGATTGTGTTTCTGATAGCAGTTACGGTTTCAGGCATTTATTACAAAGACTGGTATCTGGGCTTTGGGCCACACGACGCCGCATCCAAACACGGCGGTTCGATAGACAGCTTGTTCAAGTGGACCTTGCTGACTACGGGCATCGTATTTTTCATCACCCAGATTTTGTTGTTCTACTTCGCTTATCGTTACAGCGGCCGCCGCTCTCGCAAAGCAGCTTTCGTTTCTCACGACGACAAGTTGGAATTGGTATGGACTGCCATTCCTGCCATTGTGATGGCATTCTTGGTGATTGCCGGTCTCGATACCTGGAACGAAGTAATGGCGGACATCAAACCCGGCGACGACTACATGGAAATCGAAGCAGTGGGCGAGCAGTTTGGCTGGACCATCCGCTACCCGGGTAATGACGGAGCATTGGGAGAGCGCAATTACAAATTGATATCCGGCGACAACCCGGTGGGTCAAAACTGGAAAGACGAGAAGAATTTAGACGATTTTCATGCCAATGAAATCGTGTTGCCCGTGGGCAAGCGAATCCGTGTGCGCATCACCTCCAAAGACGTGTTGCACAACTTCTATCTGCCTCACTTCCGTGTGAAAATGGACGCTGTGCCGGGTATGCCTACTTACTTTGTATTCACTCCGAAAAAAACCACGGAGGAATACAGAAACGAACTCAGCAAATACGCTATTTATCAGGCGCCAGCCGACCCAGCTGATCCAAATGGTGATCAGCTCTGGCAGCGTTTTGAATATGAATTGGCTTGCGCCGAACTGTGTGGCAAAGGCCACTTCAGTATGAAAAAAGTTGTGAAGATTGTTTCTGAAGAGGAATACAAAGCCTGGGCCGAAACGCAGAAGTCATTCTACTTTGGCCAGGTGCGCGGCAGCGCCAACGACCCCAATACCGACGTGTGGTTCCCGGAGGAAATCACAGAACGCAAAGCCACTTTTGAGGCCAATCTGGACTCTGCGAGAACAGCTTCCAGCGCCGATAAAAAAGTGCTGCGCTTTGAGTATGTAAATTTTGAGACGGCTTCCGCCAAATTGACGCCGGCTTCCAAATATGAACTCGGCTTCTTAGTGGACGCCATGAAGAAGTATCCCAACATGAGCGTCGAAGTTGCCGGACATACTGACAATGTAGGCGAAGCAGCCGGCAACCAGACATTGTCTGAAAGCCGTGCCAAATCCGTCTATGACTTTTTAGTAGAAAAAGGTGTTCCTGCGGGTAGAATGCGTTCCGCCGGTTATGGGGATGCCCGCCCGGTAGATACCAACGACAGCGAGGAAGGCCGCGCTAAAAATCGCCGTACCGAATTCCGTATCATTACGCAATAATTTAACATCCAGACCAATACATAAATTTTCAGCAAATGGCTACGAGTACCGTATCAAATTCAACCATGCACGATGAGGATGTGCTGATTCAGGAGTTGGGCTACGATGACCACTTCCACGATCACCATCACGGCGATAAGTTTAAGTCGAACTTCATCACGACTTATATCTTTAGCATGGACCATAAGATGATCGCCAAGCAGTTCCTGATTACAGGTATGTTTTGGGCGGTTGTCGGCAGCTTGATGTCTTTGGTGTTTCGTCTTCAATTGGGTTTCCCCGAAGAGAGCCTGCTGTGGTTGAAACCTTTTTTAGGCAAATGGATTGTGGTGAACAATGGCATCGGCTCGTTGTCTCCTGAGTTTTATTATGCCTTGGTGACCATGCACGGCACCATATTGGTATTCTTCGTGTTGACGGCCGGTTTGAGCGGCACATTCAGTAACCTCTTGATTCCGTTGCAGATCGGCGCGCGCGACATGGCCTCGCCTTTCCTCAACATGTTGTCTTACTGGTTCTTCTTTTTGGCCGGCATGGTGATGTTCCTGTCTTTGTTTCTCAGCACAGGGCCGTTTTCAGGCGGTTGGACAGCATATCCTCCATTGAGCATCCTGCCGCAAGCCTCTACCGGCTCCGGTGCGGGTATGACGATGTGGGCCATGAGTTTAGTATTCTTTGTGGTGTCGGTGTTATTGGGAGGTGTAAACTACATCACCACGGTGCTCAACATGCGCACCAAAGGGATGAGTCTGTGGCGTATGCCGCTCACGATCTGGGCGTTTTTCATCACTGCTATCATTGGTTTGCTTTCATTCCCTGTATTGGTTTCGGCCTTTTTGCTGGTCATTTTCGACCGCACGTTCGGCACCAGTTTCTTCCTGAGCGAAATTTACATTGGCGGCCAGGCATTAGAGCACGTTGGCGGAAGCCCGGTGTTGTATCAGCACATGTTCTGGTTCCTGGGCCACCCGGAGGTATATATCATCATTCTTCCTGCGATGGGTTTGGTGTCGGAAGTACTTTCGGTACATTCCCGTAAACCTATTTTCGGTTACAAGGCGATGGTGTTTTCTATTATTGCCATTGCGTTTCTGTCATTCATTGTTTGGGCGCACCACATGTTTATGTCTGGGGTTAACCCTTTCATTTCCAACTTCTTCGTGGTGTTTACGCTCATCATTGCCGTGCCTTCGGCGGTGAAGGTATTCAACTGGATTTCCACTTTGTACAGGGGTAATGTCCGGTTCAATGCGGCCAGTTTGTTCGCCATCGGTTTCGTTTCTATGTTCATCTCCGGCGGTCTGACAGGTATCTTCCTCGGCAACTCCGCCATTGACATTCAGTTGCACGATACCTACTTTGTGGTGGCGCACTTTCACATTGTGATGGGTGTGGCGGCGTTCTTTGGCATGTTTGCGGGTGTTTATCACTGGTTTCCCAAAATGTACGCTCGTTTTATGAACGAAACGATGGGGCGTATTCACTTCTGGGGTACGATGATTGGTGCTTACGCCATTTTCTGGCCGATGCACTACACGGGCATGGCCGGCGTTCCGCGTCGTTACTATTCATTCGACACCTTTGAAACGTTCCGCCATTTCATCGAACTCAACCAGTTCATTACTTATGCTGCCATCATCACTTTCTTGTTTCAGGTGGTGTTCATCATCAATTTCTTCTACAGCATTTGGAACGGCAAGAAAATGACGACGAAAAACCCCTGGGGTGCTTCTACACTGGAATGGACGACGCCGATCCATCCGGGCCACGGCAACTGGGAGGGCAAAATTCCTGCTGTTCAGCGCTGGCCGTATGACTATGCAAAAAATGGCCGGGAGTTCATTCCGCAGATTGAGCCGATGGCCGAAGGTGAAAAGGACGGTGGGCATTGATAATTGTTGAGTAAATTCTGAAAAAACAGGGTAGGGAGAACAGTTCTTCTACCAAGTAATCATAAAAAAGTGACGGTAAAAGCGGCAACGTATAGTGTGGCGGGGTTGGTAGTCCAAAAAGTACAGGATTACAAGCTCCTGGTGAAATTCAGGCTGTCGTTCACAGTGGTTTTCTCTTCTGTGATGGCATTTCTGATAGGAAGTTCGGGGCCGATTGACTGGCCTTCGATAGGCATACTGGCGTTGGGAGGTTTTTTGGTCACTGCTGCTGCCAACACCTTGAACCAAGTGTTGGAAAAAGATTATGACCGGCTGATGAAACGCACAGCCGATCGCCCGTTGGCAGCCGGGCGGATGAAAGTATCGGAAGCTGTTTTGGCTGCGGGATTTATGTGTTTGTTCGGCATTACGCTGTTGGCATTGTTCAATCCCTGGACGGCATTTTTGGGAATGGCCGCCATGGTGAGTTATGCCTTCGTGTACACACCGCTCAAACGACTGTCGCCGATAGCCGTAACAGTAGGTGCTGTTCCCGGCGCTTTGCCCACGATGATAGGTTGTGTGGCGGCTCAGGGAGAGATCACGGTTTTGGCCTGGACGCTGTTCGCCATACAGTTTTTGTGGCAGTTTCCACATTTCTGGTCTATCGGATGGCTGGGGTTTGAGGACTACCGAAAGGCAGGATTTCGCTTCATGCCGGGCCAGGATGAGCCTCACCGAAGCACTTCCCGCCAGGCATTCGGATACGCCCTGTTGCTGGTTCCGACGAGCCTCATCCCTTACTGGATCGGCGCTACCGGAGTAACTTCAGCCATCGTGACGGTCCTGTTGGGTTTGGGGTATGTGGCTTTGAGTTGGATGTTCATGCGCAGGCATGACCGCAAGTCGGCTTTGAGTCTGATGTTTTATTCGTTCATTTACATTCCGCTGACGCTCATCGCGTTATTTGCCGATAAAATTTGATCAACATGAATGCAGGTACAGCACCGCTGGAATACGGCAGCAAGAACAAGATTCATCCCAGGAAATTTGCGCTCTGGGTTGCTTGCGGCAGTATTACCATGATGTTTGCTTCGCTGACGAGTTCATATTTGGTTCGTCGGGCGGCCGGCAATTGGCTGGAGTTTCCGCTCCCGCAGGTGTTTTGGTACAGCACAGCTGTTATTGTGGCCAGCAGTGTGGCTTTGCATTTTGCTTACATCTCGTTCAAAAACGGACGCGAGCAGGCATATCGCTGGTTGTTGAGCTTAGCCTTTGTGTTGGGATTCGCTTTTCTGGCGCTTCAATATCAAGGTTGGGTGGCGCTCAAAAATATGGGCGTAGCCATCAACACCAATCCTTCGGGATCATTTGTGTATGTTATTTCCGGCATTCATGCCGCGCATATATTAGGAGGTATCGGCGCATTGCTGGTGGCATTATTGCACGCCTGGAGCTTGCCTTACAAGGTGACTCCGCAGCGCAAGTTGCGCTTTGAAATGACGCTGACGTACTGGCATTTTGTTGATTTCCTCTGGGTATATTTGTTTTTCTTCTTTATTTCACAATCGTAAACACGCAAAATCGGATAACCGATGGCTTCAAAAACGGATCATCTCGAACTGGAACACGAAGTACACGACGGCAAAGAAGACTGGTCGGGTGGCAAAGAGCCTATGAACGTCAGCTATGGCAAGCTGATGATGTGGTACTTCCTGTTGTCGGACGCTTTCACCTTCGCCGGCTTGCTCATTGCCTATGGCGCGCTGCGTTTCAGCAGCCCAAGTTGGCCTAGCCCAGACTTCGTATTCTCTACCTATCCTTTTGGGGGTGCGGAGTCTCATCTGCCGCTTATTTTTGTTACCATCATGTCGTTTGTACTCATCATCAGTTCTGTGACGATGGTGCGTGCGGTGCAGGAAGGCAAACGGGAAAACAAAAGCGGCGTTGTTTTCTGGCTTATGATGACGGTCTTGGGAGGCGCATCCTTCTTGGGTTGTCAGGCCTGGGAATGGACCAACCTCATTGTTAAGGAGAATATGTCGGTGACGACCAATCCCTTCAGTGTACACAATGCAGGCGGCGTATATTTGAATGCCGATGGCTCAGAGGCTAAGAATGACGATGGTTCGCCTGCCAAATTTGTATCCGGCGACGGCTACCTCATCCACAGAGCTACGGTGCTCAATGACGGCGATCCTCGCGGACAGGCATCGCATGAAGCCGGCGGCCACGGAGACGAAGCCGGCGGTCACCATGAGGTGTTCGTTTACAAAAGTCAATTGCCCTTGGACGAGGCCGGCCAATACATTGACGAGCGCGGCTATATCCACAAAAAGTTCAAAGTGACAGAGGGCGATAACGCGGGTAAAGTGATGACGGAAGAATTTGGCCCCAAAGCTTTCGGCGCCCTGTTCTTTTTCATTACCGGTTTCCACGGTTTCCACGTTTTCTCAGGGGTAGCATTCCTGCTCATCATTGCCATCAATGCAGCTTCGGGCTTGTATGTGGCTCGTAAAAACGGCTATGAGATGGTAGAAAAAATTGGTCTGTACTGGCACTTTGTGGACTTGGTATGGGTATTTGTTTTCTTGGTTTTCTACCTGCTTTAATCCATTTTTGAACACTCTGAAAAATACATCATAAGATGCATCTCAGCTACGAAGAATCCAAAAAGCACGTTGTCAAAGGTTTGCTCCTGTTGGCCGGTATCACTTTGATTGAAGTGTTCCTTTCTTTGATCGGCAAAGGCGACTTGCTTTCCAGCATATCTGCTGCGGCTCCCAAAGTGACGCTGCTTGTTACCGGCTTGCTCATCATTGTGCTCTCCATTTATAAGGCATACTACATCATCGGCGACTTCATGCACATGAAATACGAAGTGCGCGGCCTGGCCATGTCGGTGCTGTTGCCTACGCTGTTGCTCGTATGGGCCATCATTGCTTTCCTGCAGGAAGGCGGTTCCTGGGGCGCTCGGCGCGAATGGGTGCGCGAAAAAGACAAAGCGCCGGCAGAGCAAACTGCCAAGCCCAAGCAGCAGGGCATGTTGCCCGGCGAAGAAGATGCCTGGTATCGGGTGTTTTGAGTTGCAATAAACGAATTCGCTTTCGGGCGCGTTATACATAAGAACTATCGGTTGGGAGGCTTCAGTAATTGAGGTCTCCCGCTGTTTTTTTAAATAATTAAAGAGCAGGGCATATGTTGTCAATAGAATTCAAATACTATCGCGAGCATCAAAAAGAACTGAGTCAAAAATACTTAGGGAAGTTTTTGATCATTAAAGATTGCGAAGTTCAGGGAGCTTATGATGATCACATCGTTGCCTATGAAGAAGCCAAAGAAAAGTTTGGGTTGGGTAATTTCTTATTACAACATTGCCTGCCGGGAGAACTGAATATTTCCAGAACCTTTCACTCTCAAGTTATTCTAAGTGAGTAAAAAAATTCCTCCCTCGTTTACGGCAAAATCTAATGGACGAGCCAATGTCATTATTACCCCGACAGACATTTTTCCTGCCAATACGGATGACCATGTCAATGTAGCCGCTATATGGGATACCGGAGCTTCGGGGTCTGCTATTACAAAGTATGTGGCAGACCAGTTGGGGCTGACTCCCTCCGGCAGAACCATTGTACACACCGCCAATGGAGAGGCTGAACAGAATACATATATGGTGGATATAGGGCTTCCCAATGCTGTCAAGGTAAGAGGATTGATCGTTAATGAAGTCCCGGCGTTATCTGGTCAGGCTGAAGTATTGATCGGAATGGATATTATCACTTTAGGAGATTTTTCCATTACCAATTACAACGGAAAAACCTGCATGTCTTTCCGAATTCCCTCCATGCACGAAATAGATTATGCCAAAAATCCAGATTTGGTAGTTGGCGTTTCAGAACCAACCGTCAGCTCTATTCGTGTTGGTCGAAATGACAAATGCCCATGCGGCAGTGGTAAAAAGTATAAGCATTGTCACGGAAAGTCTTGATACTTTTCTGCTTGATTCTTATGTTCACGATGAAATGGCTTACTTACAGCGTAATAGCGCTGACCGTCTTATGGGTACTCGGCAACCTCTTCACCGGGCCGTTGCAGCATTGGTTTATTTTCAGACCCAAAAAACTACCACAGAACCACGAGTATCAATTCGAGGCGCCCTTCGAGGAGTTGTTCATCGAAACGTCGTATAGAGGTCGGCTCAATACCTTGTGGTTCAAAGCATCCGGCGATGTGCCCGCCAAAGGCCTGGTGTTGTTCTACCACGGCAATGCGGGCAGTTTGGAACGTTGGGGGCATTTGCACCATTTTTTTGCCCGGTACGGCTACGATTTTTTGGTGTATGATTATCGCGGCTACGGGAAAAGCACCGGCAAACGCAGCCA
>Ga0058864_1040657_pt1 | contig 11287 bp, 12 predicted proteins | sample TNRReaAnaerobRNA_FD_61087 | JGI IMG/M metagenome (GOLD analysis project Ga0058864, IMG submission 61087) | Wastewater treatment Type I Accumulibacter community from EBPR Bioreactor in Madison, WI, USA - TNR Reactor, Time B -10min-Anaerobic_... | ecosystem: Engineered > Bioreactor > EBPR >... | reverse complement strand
GGCTGGGCGGAGCGTCTGACCGCAGCGATCAGTGGAACTGACCGTCTGCGTGAGCCTGGAAATGACCGCGGACGTCCAGTCGCCAAACGGAAGATGGCACCCCCGTGTTGGACTGGGCAAATGACACATGATATACATTGGTAACTCGTGACATCAGGACTGCCGAGAGTGGAAAACACTGCGGAAACAGTAGCGATCTATTGGGACTTCGAAAATCTCCATGCCAGCCTGGTCGATCAGGAGCACGGTGCCGGTACCTATGAGAGCAACCGATTCCGACCACAAGAGGAGATCCTTCAGATCTCGACCATCATCGAATTTGCGCTATCGGTGGGGCCAATCGCCATCAACAGAGCCTTTGCCAATTGGGTATCGTTCAACCGGTATAAGACACAACTTCTCGAATCGGCAATAGAGCTGATACAGGTTTTTCCGCCTGGGGCGAACGCCAAGAACGGCGCAGACATCAAGCTGTGCCTTGATGTCATGGATGACATGGTCCGCTTCCCTCACATCTGCACGATCATTGTTGTGGGTGGCGACAGCGATTACATGCCCTTGTCATACAAAGTGAAGGCGGCTGGACGGACGCTGATTGGAATTGGTAGCGAGCGGTCGACCAATCGCCACTGGGCGCGCAGCTGCCATGAATTCAAGTTCTATGAATCCCTGCTGAGCCCGACGCCGACGCCGACTACACCTCGCCCGACACGGGAATCGGTGACTGCGGCCGAGCCAACGGCCCCGGCCAAGAGTCTGATGGAGTCCTCAACCGGAACAAGTGGGTTGCTCACGCAGGAGGACGAGGAAGAACTCTGCGAACTACTGGTCATGGCCGTAAGCCCAGCGGCGCGGCAACAGGCGGCGCGTGATCTGGTGATCAAGGCAATCACACGGCTGTCTCAAACGCGCGGTGAGACATGGATCCAAAAGGCACGCTTGCGCCCGTTCATTCAACGCATGGATCCCACGTTCAATGAATCGACTTTCGGGTTCCGCAGCTTCATCGAAATGATGGCGTCGATGAGCGACATCGTTGAGTCCCGCAAGGGCAGGTTTGACCACGAACTTCGCTTGCGTGGCGGCACACCGTGTCCTGAACAGTGATCAGCGGTCCGAAGTCACGTTGAACGTCAAAGTAGAGGAGTCGCCGGATCTGCCGCACTTGAGGCGGCCGGAGGGGCAGCGGCAGGAGGCGCACTGCTCTCGACCATCGTCGTGACGCTGATGACGCCGCCGCGAACGCATCGGGAGTGGGCGGTCGGGGTGATCAGTACCGTGGTCACCGGCATCGGCGGCGGGGGTCATGGCCGTTTAGTATTTCCGGCTGCAGGAGTGGGTGGATTCGATGATCGGACTCGTTGCGCTGGGCGGTCTGATCTTCGGCTGTGGTCTGCCGGGGTGGGCGATCGTGCGCTGGGTCTTCAACTTCATCGAGAAGAACCGGGATGCCGCGATCGGTGAGGCCGCTGCATGCGCTGTCAGAGGTCGGACTCGATGGGCCGGAAGCCGCACGGGACATCAGCGAACTGCGCAGTCTGCTCGACGCGTTCAACGAGGCGAAGAAGACAGCGGGGCTGACGATCGTCCGGATGCTGGTCACCGGGCTGGTCATGGCAACGCTCGCGGGGGCGTTCGTGAAGTGGAAGGTGTTCGGGGGTGGGCAGTGAGCATGAAGGCCCTATGTCGTTTCCTGTGGTAGTACGCTTCTACCAGAATTTTCCGGAAGTTCCCAGGCCGCTGCAGCTGGGCCGCTCGAAACTCTTTCGCGAAAGATGGGAGTTTGGGGTTTCGGACGCTTGCGCTTCTTCGTCACTAGTGGTAGTCTTACTTGCTGCAGCATGGGAGACTGCAGACTGCCGTTGGGAGAAACAGCCGCGATGAAGGACTTTCGCCTCTCGTTTGTTGTTACGATTATCTGTCTGACGGTTGCTGGATTCTGGGGCGCCCAGTCGGGATACGGTGTTGCTGGAGCCATCGTTTTGGCGGCCATTCTTGGCGTGATGGAAGTTTCCCTGTCCTTTGACAACGCTGTGGTCAACGCCTCCGTGCTGAAGGACATGGACGAGAAATGGCAGCAAGTCTTCCTTACCGTCGGCATCGTGATCGCCGTCTTCGGAATGCGCCTGTTCTTTCCCATCGCTATCGTGGCGGTGGCCACCGGGCTGGGCATGGCGGACGTGACGGGCATGGCTCTCAATCGTCCCGACGATTATGCCCGCCATCTTCAGGCGAGCCATGTCGGTATCGCCGCCTTCGGCGGCGTGTTTCTCTTGCTCGTATTCCTCTCCTTTCTCTTCGACGAGAGCAAGGAGCTGCACTGGCTGGGTGCCGCCGAAGAACGGCTAGCCAAGCTGGGCAAGCTCGATTCGATCGCCGTCGTCGTTGCCCTCATGGTGCTGTTGGCAATGCAGCAGTTCCTGCCGGTCGACGCCACGGACCGTCTGACGATGTTGGTCGCCGGGGTGGGAGGAGCAGTGCTTTTCGTGGCTGTCAGCAGTCTCGACAGCCTTTTCGAAAGCGAGGATGAGGGGGCGGCGGCCGTAGCCAGCGCCAAGCGCAACGGTTTGGCCGGTTTCCTTTACCTTGAGGTTCTGGACGCCTCGTTTTCCTTCGATGGTGTCATCGGTGCCTTCGCCATCACGCGCGACGTGGTGATCATCATGCTCGGGCTTGCCATCGGCGCCATGTTTGTCCGCTCGCTGACGGTGCACCTGGTCCGCAAGGGAACACTGGACGAATACGTCTTTCTCGAGCACGGCGCCCACTACGCGATCGGAGCGCTCGCCGCGATCATGCTCGCCGGTATCGTTTATCACGTCTCGGAGGTTATCACCGGCCTCGTCGGCGTGGGCTTCATCGCATTGGCCCTGATCTCGTCGATTCGCTACAAGCGCCGTCGGGCCGTCGAGCCCAGCACAGCCTGAATACCACGCACGGAGAAACGCAACATGGCAGTCAGCTTGGCAAAAGGGGGCAACGTCTCCCTCTCACGCACATCGCCCAACCTCAATCGCATTCTCGTCGGACTGGGCTGGGATGCCCGATCCACCACCGGTGACGGCTTCGACCTGGACGCCAGTATGTTCATGGTCGCCGACACCGGCAAGGTCAGGCGCGACGAGGACTTTGTTTTCTACGGGCAGCTGTACTCTCCTTGTGGATCCGTGGAGCACAGCCCCGACAACACGACCGGGGACGGGGACGGGGACGACGAGTTCATCAAAGTTATGCTCGATCAGGTTCCGGCAGGAGTGCAGCGCCTGATCGTCACCGTCACCATTCACGACGCATTGGCACGCAAGCAGAACTTCGGCCAAGTCAGCAATGCTTACGTACGCATCGTCAACCACGATACCGACCAGGAGATCGTCCGTTTCGACCTTTCAGAGGATTACAGCACGGAAACGGCATTGGTCTTCGCGGAAATCTATCGTCATGGCGGCGAGTGGAAGTTTAAGGCCGTCGGCCAGGGCTATGCCGGCGGACTGGAAGCCCTGTGCCGCCAGTACGGCGTCCACATCGCCTGACCCGGAGGAGATTCCCATGCGCCGCCTGCCTGTCTATCTCGTTCTCGACACCTCCGGCTCCATGTCCGGCGAGCCCATCGAAGCCGTCAAGAACGGCCTGCAGGTTCTGGTCTCAACCCTGCGCCAAGATCCCTACGCCCTGGAAACCGCCTACCTGTCCGTGCTGACTTTCGACAGCGCCGCGAAACAGATCGTCCCATTGACCGAACTGGCGTCGTTCCAGATGCCTAGCCTCACGGCCGGCGGCACCACGGCCCTCGGCGATGCGCTCGCGCTGCTGGGGCAGCGCATCGACGCTGAGGTGGAGAAGACCACCGCGGAAAAGAAAGGTGATTGGAAGCCGCTGGTGTTTCTCATGACCGATGGCTCACCGACCGATGACTGGCAGCGCGGCCTTGCCGGCCTGCACAAGGCCAAGACCGGAATGGTCGTCGCCTGCGCCGCGGGTCCCAGCGGCGATTCAACCGTGCTCAAGCAGATCACCGAGGTTGTTGTGCAACTGGACACGGCCGATTCGGCGACGATCAAGGCGTTTTTCAAGTGGGTCTCGGCCTCGGTGTCCTCCGGAAGCCAAAAGGCCGACTCTGGCCAGAAGGAAGTCACCGGACTGGGCGATTTGCCGCCTCCACCGCCGGAGGTTAACGTCGTCATGTAGTCATTCTGTTTGTTGGGGGGGCGTCATGGCAGTGAGCTTGAAGAAGGGACAAGGCGTCAGCCTGCGAAAGGACCAGAACGACCTGTCGAAAGTCACCATCGGCCTCGGATGGGACATCGCACAGGCGAAGTCGGGCGGACTGCTCGGTTCCATGTTCGCCAAGAAGGAACCCGACTATGACCTCGATGTCGTCGCCTTCCTTTGCGGCGGTAGCGGCAAGGTCAACGACTTGGGTAAAACCGAGAACGGCCAGCCGACGCTGGTGAACGGCGACATTGTCTTCTACAACAGCATGCAGCACCACACCGGCCAGGTGGTCCTCACCGGCGACAACCGGACCGGCGCCGGCGACGGGGACGACGAGCAGATCATCGCCAATCTGAACGGCTTGCCGGATAAGTACCAGAAGATCGCCTTCGTCGTGCAGATCTACAAGGGGATCGAGCAGAAGCAGAGCTTCGGCAAGGTCAAGAACGCGTTCATTCGGGCCGTCGATCGCGCCGGCAAGGAAATGGCGCGCTTCGATCTGTCGGGCGGCGAGGGATTCGCGAACTGCCGCTCGATGATCTTCGCCGAACTGGTTCGCGAAGAAGGCGGATGGAAGTTCAACGCCATCGGCCGCCCGTTCGAGACCGACAGCTTCGTGCACATCCTGCGCGACCACTACATCTGACCGATAGCCCATCGACATGAGTTCGCGGCGCCTGCCAGTCTATGTCCTGCTCGACACCTCCGGCTCGATGAAGGGCGAGCCGATTCAGGCCGTCAATGTCGGCGTCAAGGCCATGGTCAGTGCATTGAAGCAGGATCCCTACGCCCTCGAGAGCGTGCACCTGTGTCTCATCACCTTCGACATCGAAGCGCGGGAGCTGGTGTCGCTGACGCCGCTTGAAGACATCAGCGTTCCGGAAATCACCACTCCGGAGTCCGGCGCAACCATGCTCGGTGCCGCCCTCGAACTGGTGATCCAGCGCTTCGAACGTGAGGTGATTCGCACTACCGCTGAGCGCAAGGGCGACTGGCGCCCGCTGCTGTTCGTGATGACGGATGGCAAACCAGCGGACATCCAGGCTTATCGGAATGCTGTCGTCGCCGTCAAGCGACTCAATTTCGGAAACATCGTCGCTTGCGCGGCCGGGCCAAAGGCGAAGCAGGAATTCCTGCGCGAACTCACCGACACGGTCGTCAGCCTCGACACCACCGACAGCGCGGCTTTCGTGGCCTTTTTCCGCTGGGTTTCCGCGAGCATTTCCTTTGGCAGTAGCAGCGCCGGCGCGACCAGTCCGACCGTCCTGCCGCCGCCTCCCGCTGAAGTGCAAGTCGTTTTTTGAGGAGTCCGCCATGTCGCGACGCCTTCCCGTGTTCTTCCTGCTCGATGTGTCCGAGTCCATGGCGGGAGATAACTTGCAAAAGATGGAGGACGGGCTGGGGATGATCGTGCGCTCCCTCCGGCAGGACCCCCACGCGCTGGAAACCGTTTATATTTCCGTCGTCGCCTTCGCCGGCATCGCCCGCACCATTGCGCCACTGGTGGACTTGGTGTCGTTCTATCCGCCCAAACTACCAATCGGGAGCGGCACATCCCTCGGTGCCGGGCTAAACGCCCTCATGGCGGAAATCGATCGCACTGTGGTCAAGACGACGGCGGATCGCAAGGGGGACTGGAAACCCATCGTCTACCTTTTTACCGACGGCAAACCTACCGACGCCGCGGACGCGGCGATCGAACGCTGGCAGCGCACCCACGCGCGCAAGGCCCACCTGATCGCAGTCGGCCTCGGCCGCTACGCTGATCTCGCCATCCTTCGGCGACTGACCGAAACCGTTCTGCTCTTTGAAGAATCCCACGAGGACGACTTTGCCAAGTTTGTCAAATGGGTAACCGCGTCGGTGACCAGTCAAAGTCGCAGCGTGGGTGACAGCGAATCCGGCGCCGTCCCCATTGCCGCCCTGGACGAGACCATTCTGTCGCTGGCCAAGGATCCGGCGACGCAACCGATCTCAGGCGATCGCGACTGTGTGGTCATCGTCGGCCGCTGTCAGCGCGCGCGCAAACCGTATCTCATGAAGTTCGATCGCATGTCGCAAAAGGTCGAAACGCGAGACTTCGCTCTGCAGGCGAACCGTTACGATCTCACCGGCTGCCATCCTGTCGACGAATCGTATTTCGAGTGGTCGGACCCCGGGCGCAGCAACCTGACGGTCAACACTTCCGAGCTGTTTGGCGTACCGGGTTGCCCCTATTGCGGCAACCCTTCCGCTTTCGCCCAGTGCGGCTGCGGCAATCTGATGTGCGTGAGCGGCCCCGGCGAGGCGGTTTGTCCGTGGTGCAACAAGTCAGTCCGTTTCCACGCCCCGGCGGGATCGGACGAGGGGTTTGACGTCCGGCGTGGCAGGGGGTAGGGATGTCGCACACCCATCGCCGCAATTTGGAAAGCCTGGTCAGGCTGGCCGTGAGGCACATCATCGACCCCGAAGACCCAAAGCTTCTCGTGACCCACGAGGTGCTTGCCGAATTTGTGCAGCGCGACGAGGCTATCCTCGCGGCCGAGCAGTTCGTACTCGAGGTGCGGCGGATCTGGGATACCCACCCAAAGAAGGTATCCTTTCCCGACTTGGCGGCCGAGTCGACCGCTTCGGATACGGAGTTGCCGAGTTCCTCGACGGACTCGAAGGCCAGCGTCCCGCCCGCTTCCGCTCCGGCCTCGGAGCCAGTGAAGACTTCGGATCCACTCGCGGACCCTCCGCGTGCCCAGCCGGGGCCGCCTCGGACGCCGCCTCATACGCCCGCCGCGACGCGGCCAAATGATCCCGCACCCCATCCTGGCGCCATTCCGACGAGCAGGCAGAACACAAAGACGCCACCGCCACGCGTGAGTTTCCGCACCGAACGCAATGCACGGGTAGGCGAAGACTACGACGCATCCGTGCAAACGTCGGCCCGCGACGTCGCGATCGTCGGCGTGAAGGTGCCCCAAGGGCTAGGAGTTGTCTATGACCTCTCCACGAAAAGACTCAAAGGAAACCCGACGGCGGCTGGCGACCATGTCTTAGACGTGTTCTATCGAACAACTGGCGCGGACGCCGTCTCATCGCCGGCTGTTGGCGAATGCCATCTTGTGATCAACCCGGACCCGTGGTCCATCTGGCAAGAAAAAGATCCCGCTGGCACGGAGCCCGATCCGAAACCCCATACCGACAGGCGACTGCTCGACTGCGCCGGGGAGCGGCGAATTGCAGCCGCTAGCAAACGGGGCCGTTCCCATGCCCATGTGGGAGGCTTTCGCGACGACGACTTCTTCGTCGATGTCGTCGATGGATGGAACATCCTCGCCGTCGCCGACGGTGCCGGAAGTGCAAAGCGGTCACGCCGCGGTTCTCAACTGGCGGCCGACTGCGCTGGTGGCTATTTGAGCAAAGCCCTCGTCGGCGAGTCCGGTTCCGTTCTGTCGACCGTGGCGGAGAAATGGATTACGAATCCCGAGGGCACACGGCAAGCAGCGTTCAACCTCTTCAGCCGAGCTGTCTACGAAGCCGTGCTGGTGATCGACCAGGAGCACAAGGCCGCCGGCGTACCCGTTAAGGAGTACGCCACCACCTTGCTTCTCGCTATCCATCGCCCCCTGAGCAGCGGCAACCTGATCGTCGCCTACTGGGTCGGCGACGGTGCCATCGGCCTTCTGCGCGATGGACCGGCAGTCACCCTACTAGGCGAGGTCGATTCGGGCGACTTTGCCGGCCAGACCCGCTTCCTCGACAGCACCATGTACAGCCACGCCGAGATGGACAAGCGCCTCCGCGTCGAGGTCGTTGAGGATTTCCGCGGCCTCGTGCTAATGACCGACGGCATAAGCGACCCGTGGTTCGAAACCGACAACAACCTCGCTGACCCGTCGCGCTGGGAGGCATTCTGGTCCGACCAACTTGAGGCCTGCTTGAATAGCAGCGAGCCTGACCTACGCCTTCTGGAATGGATGGATTTCAAGATCGCTGGCAATCATGACGATCGCACGCTCGCGGTTCTGTGGTGAGGGACACGGCTTAGTCATGGACACCCGTGCGCATCCACGCCAAGCCGTCGTGATGGCGGGGGCGTACACTTTGTCGGCAGTGATCCCCGCCCCCGCCGCCCTCGGTCCCGGCATAGAAAGCGTGTGCGCGGCGATTGCCGCCGCAGCCATCGTGCCACTCGTCCTATTCATTGTCTTCTGCCTGGCGGCCGGCCCCGAGTGGTCGGCGCGTAACGCCGTCGAAGTGGGTATCACCATCACGCGCGGCTGCATTGTCGCGATAGCCGTCGTATTGTCCCTGTCTTCGATGCCATAACTCCCATGGGTAACCTCATCAAGACCAAGACGCTCGACGGGCAGCCCATCGAGTTCATTGACGAAATCAAGGCCTCGGGCGGAATGAAGGACGTTTACTTTAGTCCGGATCGCTCCTACGTTGTGGCGCTATTCCGTGACAAACCGGACTTCCACGCCAAGGACCGGCTCATAATGATCACCGGCAAGTATCGGGACAGCGTCTTCAGTCAGGCGGGCGGCGACTACTGGCGCAATCTGTACTGCTGGCCGACAGCGGCAGTCGAGATCAATGGCAAGCTCGGCGTCACGGCGCCTTTCTATCAAAAGCAGTTCTTCTTTGAGCACGGCTCGAAAAACAACGACTTCCTGGACATCAAGGGCAGGGACAAGGAAGGCAAGTGGTTCGCCAGCGCCAATAACCAGAACCGATTCCTCGACCCGCGCGAACGCGGCGACTGGCTCAATTATCTACGCATTGGCATCCTAATCTCGCGTGCTGTCAGACGCCTCCATGCGGCGGGACTCGCTCATTCCGACCTGTCGTACAAGAACGTACTCGTCGACCCGGTGCGCGGTGGCGCTTGCATCATCGACATCGACGGCCTGGTGGTTCCCGGCAAGTATCCACCGGACGTCATCGGTACGCCGGACTTCATCGCCCCCGAGGTCGTCGCCACTAGCCATCTGCCCAAGGAAGACAAGAACCGCAAGCTGCCGTGCATTGCCACCGACCGTCACGCTTTGTCCGTGCTGATCTACATGTACCTCCTTTACAGGCACCCCTTGCGTGGCGCCAAGGTCCGCGATCTCGATCCGGAAAAGGACGAGAAGCTATGCATGGGCTCTCAAGCCTTGTTTGTCGAGCACCCTGCGGATGCCAGCAATCGAATCCGTCCATCGGACGCCAAGCCCAGCGAGCTCCCGTGGAAGGACACGGCAAGGGTTCCCTTTTCCGTGACAGGACCCTACTTATCGGAATTGTTCAAGCACGCGTTCGTCGACGGCCTGCATGATGTCACCAAGCGTCCCACAGCTGACGAATGGGAAGTGGCACTGGTGAAAACGGTCGATTTGGTCCAGCCCTGCCACAATCCCGACTGCGCGCAGATGTGGTACGTTTTCGACAATACCCGCGCACCCAAATGCCCGTTCTGCCGCACACCGTATCAGGGCAAGCTACCGATCCTCAATCTCTACTCAGCGCGCAAGGAAGGCAGCTTCCGGCCGGACAACCACCGGCTGATGGTCTATACGAACCAGTCGCTGTTTCCCTGGCACGTCAATCGCAACATCTTCCCCAACGAGCGTCTGGCGCCCCAGCATCGCAAGCGCGTCGGCTATTTCGTCTTGCACGCCGGCGCCTGGTGGCTAGTCAATGAGGCGCTGCCCGACCTCGCCGATGTCACTACCGACAACAAGATCGCCGTGCCCGTGGGCGGCAAGGTCGAACTCAAGGACGGCCAGAAATTGCTGCTGTCGCGGGAAGGCGGCGGCCGACTGGTGCTGGTACAGATGGTGGAGGGCGCGTAGGTGGTGCCACCTGACTGGCGTTTCGTCGCTTCGCGACCTGCCCACTTTGTCGCCCTCGGCTTCGGGGCCGGGCTGTCGCCGTTCGCTCCGGGAACGGTAGGCACCCTGATCGGATATCCGCTTTTTGTGCTGCTGCACGCGCTATTTCCAACGATCGCCGGTGTGGTTGTCCTCGGAATCCTGTTCGCGCTCGGTTGCCATTGGTGCGAGGTGACCGGGCGCGCCATCGGAGTAGCCGACCATCGCGGCATTGTTTGGGACGAGATCGTGGCGATGGCCGCGACCCTGTTCTTCGTCCCGGCAACTGTCGCAGCGTGGATCGCGGCGTTCTTCGCTTTCCGCTTGTTCGACGTCTGGATTGCCGGCACGTTGTCGCTGTCGTCGATGCCATAAGTCCCATGGCCAACCTCATCAAAACCACGACGCTCGACGGGCAGCCCATCGAGTTCATTGACGAAGTCAAGGCCTCGGACGGAATGCAACACGTTTACCTCAGTCCGGATCGCTCCTACGTCGTGGCGTTATTCCGTGACACGGACTTCCAGGCCAAGGACCGGCTCATAATGATCACCGGCAAGTACCGGGATAGCGTCTTCAGACAAGCGGAAGGCGACTACTGGCGCAACCTGTATCGCTGGCCGACAGCGGCAGTCGAGATCAATGGCAGGTTCGGCTTCACGCTGCCTTCCTATCAGAAGCAGTTCTTCTTTGAGTACGGCTCGAAAAACAACGACTTCCTGAACATCAAGGGAATGCTAAAGGAAGGCAAGTGGTTCACCAGCGCCAATAACCAGAACCGATACCTCGACCCGCGCGAACGCGGGGACTGGCTCAACTATCTGCGCATCGGCCTCCTGATCTCGCAGGCTGTCAGGCGCCTGCACGCGGCAGGACTCGCTCACTCGAATCTGTCGTACAAGAACGTGCTCGTCGACCCGGTGCGCGGCGGCGCCTGCATCATCGACATTGACAGCCTAGTGGTTCCCGGCAAGTGTCCACCAGACGTCATCGGTACGCCGGCCTTCATCGCCCCCGAAGTCGTCGCCACCAGCCATCTGCCCAAGGAAGACAAGAACCGCAAGCTGCCGTGCATCGCCACCGACCGTCACGCCCTGGCCGTGCTGATCTACATGTTCCTGCTTTACAGGCACCCCCTGCGTGGCGCCAGGGTCTGCGATCTCGATCCGGAAAAGGACGAGAAGCTATGCTTGGGTTCTCAAGCCTTGTTTGTCGAGCACCCTGCGGATGCCAGCAATCGAATCCGT
>Ga0058864_1551216_pt1 | contig 11322 bp, 10 predicted proteins | sample TNRReaAnaerobRNA_FD_61087 | JGI IMG/M metagenome (GOLD analysis project Ga0058864, IMG submission 61087) | Wastewater treatment Type I Accumulibacter community from EBPR Bioreactor in Madison, WI, USA - TNR Reactor, Time B -10min-Anaerobic_... | ecosystem: Engineered > Bioreactor > EBPR >... | reverse complement strand
CCGAGACCTGTCGCCATCCCGGTCAGCAGGACAACGCCGATTGCCGCCTGCGCGCCGGCGACTCCGGCTGATCGATCCCGAGCCGCAACGCTCAGGTAATGCAGGCAGGACAGATGCACCCCCATCGCCGCAATCTGTGCGCAAACCACGTGGAGCATCGCGAGCTGATTGAACTGGCCGACCGAAGCCACCCCGAAACGACTTGCCAGTAGCGCACTGACGGCGATACCGGAAACGGCCACAATGCCCAGACTTGCCGCGTTCGACAGCAACGCCGCGACATCTTGTGCCCCACCGAAGCGGCTCGTCGCGGCAGACATGCAGTGGGTCAGGACCGTGTGTCGGGGGTCGGCGCGCTGCCACGCATCCCGATTGGCCGCGCCGGAACACCGCCAACGATTGCGTAGGGCGCGACATCCCTGGTGACGACCGCCCCAGCGCCAACGATGGATCCGTGACCCAGTCTGACCCCCGGCATGATCACGGAATTCGCGCCGATCCAGACATCGTCTTCGATAACCGTCGGCTTTACCTTGATTCCCTGCTCGTAGATATAACGGTCACGGTCCTCGTAATGGTGATCTGAACTCATGATCGAGACTCGATGGGCCACGCGAACTCCGTTGCCAATGGTCACACCACCAAAACCGTCGATAAAGACCCACTCATTGAGGGTGACTTTACTACCGATCGACACGCGATAGGGGTACCAGATCGTCACGCCCTCGTAGATCCGGACACTCTGAACTTGCTTCAGGAACGGCCTCGTGATGCCATAGCGGAGCCAGTCTCCCACCGGCGAGGGCAGGTATTTGACGACACCGTAAAGGGCGAAATAGCTGCCCAGCTTCAGGTAATCGGACAAGGCGTACTCGGCGGCCGTGTCTTTAGTCTCCATCGTCTGCCCTCGAGAATTGTCGGAATGCGGCGGCGAGCTGCGCGTCGCTGGCGCGCTGAAGCTCAGTAATGAACCGGCAGGGCGTTAATGACCTTGAGCGCCTCTACGGCGTCCAGCCCAATCGTATCAAAGTACCACGCGATCGATTCGGCGCGCGGACAATTGTCTTCGTAGATCCTTGCCAGAGCCTCTTCACGCGTCATCAGCCCCTCCCTGATCTGGTTGCTGCGGAAGGTGTCGTTCTCTGAGAGACCGGCCACCCTGACATAAATGTAATTGTAAAAGGCCGCCGTACCATCACCGATGCGCCAGGTCGACTTCGTGTCGGGAGAGATCTCCCAGCCGTACTGATCAAGAAGTACCGATTCGACTTCATGCTCTCGCCACGGCAGATAGTCGAATGTCGAAGTAAAGTCCTTGGGGATCAGATAGTACGAAAAATAAGCGAAGGCCGAATCAAGCAACGAATAATTCACATAAGCCGGATTGGACAGAAATTGCCATGCATAAAACCCGAGCAAGCGAAATTTGTTGGTGAAATTGGGCTCGTAATAGTGCTTCTTGTGATACAGCTCATTGATGCCGCAAAATCCGACCTTGAAGTCGGTACGCTCGAGCGGATTGACGCTCAGCATGGTGCGCGCCAGCCCCATCTCGTTCTTGAGCATATTGGCGTAGTAGAAGAACTGTTTGTCGCCGGCCATGAATAGCGGGACTGTGCCAAGGTGCGGCGCCCGTAACCAGGCCGAGACATTTTTCCGAATATACTCGCGCTTTCGCCGAATATCTGCGGAAATCAGGATGTGCTCTATTTCCAGCTCACCGCACATACGCGATATGTTGCGCCTGGCCAGATCCGTGACCATTCCCCAGTCATAGGTATAAGCGACCGGCTTCATGCCAAATTCACGAACCACCATGTGCAGGCCAAAGCAACTGTCTCGCCCACCGCTCAGCGGTATCAGCAACTCCGGCCCACCGTCGGCGCGCTTGATCGACTGGAATTCCTTCCTCAGCGTTTCCGAGCCTTTCAAGACGAGTGGCTGGTGAGCATTGCACAGGCTGCAGACACCGTCCGCGTCAAACTCGATGAATGGAAAAGTCTCCGGGAGAACGCAGCGTGTGCAGCGGCGCAGATTCCGTATTGCCTGCCAGTCAATCCGGGTGGTGGCCTCGATCTGGGCTCGCCGGGAGCGGTTTGTCGATGGCATTCCCTTCTTCAGCTCAAGGCGAGCAACCACGTGGTCAATGATCGTTCGCGATGCGCGCGCCACCAGTGAAGCCTTGGGCGACTGAGCTGACCAACGTTCGACCAGTGGCGAGGCACTTTCCAGGGGTATCGTGACCATTTCTCCGGGCAGAATCTGACGGACGGTCTGCGCGGTCATCGACGTCAACGTATGCAGGCGCTTGTCGATAATACGTTCCAGTATGCTGCGCTCGGAGGCGAAGACCGTCACGCCGACGACCTCGTCATGCGCCAGGAACATCGAGCCGTTCGCAGTGGCCAGGACGAGGCCATCGTACCTGGATGACATCAGGGCAATCGAATTGGCGCCCTTCAGTTCGCGCATGCCGGCGGACACGGAGTCTGACAAGCCACACCCGTTGCGCATCTGCCGAGCAACCAGCGCGAGAAGAACCTCGGTATCGACTTCGAACTCGCGCTGTTCGTCGGGAAGCCGCGCCCAGAGTTCGTGCTCATTGACGATGATCCCGTTATGGATGGCCACCAGTTCCGACTTGATGACTGGCTGGTTGTTTCCATGAACGTGATCGCCGCCATTGGTCACCATACGCGTATGGCCAATCAGGACGACCGGATCACCACCGCCCAGTGCGCTTACGAGACAGTCAAGAATCGGTTTCGACTCTCTCAACGCCAGGAAATCACGGCCGCGCACCGGCGCCTTGACCACCTCTATCCGGTCACCCAACAAGAGCGCCGCGCCGGCCGCCTCCTTGCCACGCGACTCTGACAGGTCATAGAACGACTCCACCAGCCGGCGAGCCAGCGAGCCTGGGCACCGGGTTTTCCCGGTAGAAATGATGCCGAAGATTCCACACATAAAGGCTACCCAATATTGATTTAATGGCCGGGATCGGCACAGATATCCTTCTCGAACAAGGCAAGGGCCTTGCCCTGTTTGACGATCGACGCCATTCGCCGAAAGCCCGCTTTCTCGTAGAAGCGGAGCGCGCGGTTGTCCGCCGCATCGCGAGTCTTGACAAATATCCTGCTCATGCCCCTCTCGGCCAGCCATGACTCGGTGCGCGCGAGGAGTCGGCTGCCAGAGCCCTGACTGCGAAGACTCGGCAAGGTAAAGATCAGTATGATCTCCGGGCCCGCCGGCTGCGCCACGGAAGACTTTTTCGATTTGGTCAGAGCGTTGCCAACGATCGCTCGTAGCGGTAGCCTGGGCAGTGCCGTCAGCGCCATCGGGACAAGTGGCGTTTGCCGCAACAAACGGTGATTCAGAGTTTCTGGATGCAGGCTGACGATACAGGCGCCCACCAGTTCATCTCGCTTCGACCCACTCCACTCCAGGAATACGATCTCGTCCGGTGAAGACACGGCATAACCGTAAAAAGCCTTGGCGTAGCGCTCACCGATAACCGAAACCAGGGATTCAGGAAGCGTCACGAGATGCAGGCGCGCCAGCACACCGATGTCCCGTTCCGCCAGCGAACCATCAACGACTGTCATCGGACCGCAGCCCCTTGCTGACGCAGGTAGTCGAGGGTCACCCTGACATTCGCCCTGACTTCGTCCGCACCATAGCGAGGGTACGTCGGCAACAGGACGACGCGCTCAGCAGTCAGCCGCGCTATCGGGCAGTCGCGCGCAAAGTCCTTGAAAATCTCGAGGTCTGCCGCCGTGGTCATGTGCTGGATCGCCAGATCACGGCCATGGGTCATCATGTAACGCACATACGACCAGCGATCCGGCACCTGCACCGGATATTGGAGATAAATGTGCGACCCGTCGTCACGCCATGGTGGCAACTGAATCCCGGGCACTCCTTGCAATCCGTCATGATAAATTCGTGCCAGTTCCCGCCTGGCCCGTGTATTCTGGTCAAGCATCGCCACCTGTTCGAGGATCAGTCGTGCCTGCATCTGTGTCAAGCGGCGCTTGTAAGCGGCAGGCAATTCTTCCTTGCGGACGGGATTGTTCTCCGTCTGGACGATCTTGTTCACTGACTCAACGCCGTTGACCGCTGCCCGCCGAAAGATATTGAAGGTCAGCCACGAATAAATGGGGGGCAGCGTCGCCATGTCGCCAACCGCACAGTGAGCAATCCGCTTTGCCAGCTTCGGCGCATCCTCCTCGGGCAAGCTCGCCAGATCACTGCGAATGGCCCTGGCCAACGTGCCATCCGAGGTGACAATCATTCCACCGTAAAAGGCGTTGATATTTTTGGCCCGGCCAAAGCTGAAGACCCCAGCCCGGCCCAATCCACCCAGCAAGCACCCATTCACCCGCGCACCGAAGGCCTGGGCTGCATCCTCAATCAAGGGAACACCGCGTGCCTCGCACACCGCTCTGATCCGCTCGACATCGCAGGCCAGCCCATGTAGATGGGTAATCATGACCGCTCCAGTGCGCTCGTCAATCAGCCTTTCGATCTCTGCCGCATCGACATTGCAGGTCTCCGACTCGATATCGGCGAACACCGGCCTGCCTCCGGCACACAAAACCATATTGACCACGTCGTGAATCGTGTAAGGTGACATCACGACGTGATTCCGTTCCGGTTCAAGAAGCCTGGCAAGAACCAGGTACAGGCCAAACCTTGCCTGAGGGACACAAATGGCATGGTCAACGCCAACCATTTTGGCTACCTCTCTCTCCAGGGATTCCCGGTAGTCCACTGCCCGACCGAAGAACGTACCGAGCACATGACTCGCGGCGCTGGAATAGTTGCCTGGACTTCCGTAAAAGCGGTATCTGGCCCTTGGTGTGAACATCATGGATCCTTGACTGTTAATGCGAAAGTCGCGTATGCGACTCACGAATCTCCCCTCCCCGCGCGGGGGAGGGGTCGGGGGAGAGGGAAACGGTCATGACTTTCATGCTCGGGGGTGCCTGGAAAGGTCATGACCGTTAGTCCTGCAGGCCCTCGTATGCCGTCCGGCATGCATTGGCCATTATGGTGAATGTCGGCGAGATGGCGGGGAGCGAGGGAAAGGTCGACGCGTCGGCGAGATAGACGCCCGGGGCAATCCTGCCACTGCTCTGCACATCGACGAGAGGGCCGCCGTAGGGCAAGGTGCCGCCATAATGCGAACTGGTGCCGTGCCCGAGCGGGCTTATTGCAGGGATATGGAAGCCTGCGTGGTTGGTCGCCTGGCGCAAGCTGGCCATGAACCCCTTGCTGACGGCTGATATTTCGGCACGCGGCCCTGGGCGAATATGGAGTTGATCTTCGCTCAATTCAAACTGTAGTTTGCGGTCCGCTGCACCGTTCAGGTAGACACGTCCCAACATGAGGCGCCAGCGTGCCAGGCGCCACATTTTCTGCATCAACCCCCATAACGGCTCGGCTGTGTAATAACGCCACAGGTGATCAAATGCCGGGTAGATCGAAACCTGAGCTGCGCCAAGCGACTGTTCCTGAGGAACGCCCATGATCGACAGGTTGCACAACGAAAAATAGCCATCGTCGCCACCGAATACGCCGCCCGCCCCGCCGAGATAGAGAATCGGAAAGGACAAAATCGCACTATCCAGCATCTGCGGCCCCTGCGTCAGGCCAAAAGTGCGCATCACGATTTCGGTGCTCCCGATGCAGCCTGCCGCGATATAGATGCGGTCGAATGGCCCGGCGGACTCGGGCGATCGGTGCTGCGGTCCACCGACCTCGAAGTGGACATGGCGATTCCTGACATAGCGGACGGAACCAACAATATAAGTCCTGACAATCGCCTCAGCCTGATAGCGATCGACGTCCCGGCCAGCGCTCCAGATCGCCTCGCGCGGGCAGCCGAGCATGCACTCCCCACAATACACGCAAGCACGAGGATGGGCCTCCCTGGTTTCGAGGGCAAGACGGCTGGCACCGGCGATGAGTCGATATTGCCCCATTACTCCCTGGCTGCCGTTACCGCCGTTACGATTGATCGTATCCCGCAAGGCGCGAATGACGGGTGAAGTACGCAGGGGCGGTCGATTGACATAGTCGTCGCTGAAATAGCTGTTCAACGGGTCGGCTTCGCCACATACGCCCACCTTTTCGGCGATTATCCGGTAATACCGGTCCATCTGCGCGGCCGTAACGGGCCACCCCGCGAACTCACGGTCAGTGAACGGAAACATCCCGCCACCCCAGAAATTCGTCAGACCTCCCCGATGCTCGCTCTTCCACAGCAGCGGCCGCCCGCCAACGGCAATTTTTGACAGCGACTGTCCGAAATGCGTCTTCGGTGGTGGGAAACTTGTTCCTTGTTCGGCGCGAACACGGCGATAGATCCTGGACATTTCGCTGCGTGGCAAGCGCCCGTCTCCGGCACCGGGCGGAGCGGCGATGAGAGGCGCAGACACATCGAACATCGATATCTCGACGCGCCCTGACGCGAAACGCTCTAGGCCTGCGAGAATACCCGCGGCTGCGGCGCCCGATCCGATGACCGCGACCTTCATGTTCTCAAGCCCAGCCCGCGGTCATTCCGCGCCGGCCCTGACCCCGCGACGCGCCCACACCAAGATCCACCCGATTGCCAGATCCTTTGCTGTCAAAGGCCATCGACGCCTCCTATTTCCTCAACATCGGAGATGGCCTCGCCGCGTCTCAGCGCGCTCACCTGATCAACGAGAATGCCGAACAGGAAAAAGTGGAGCGCTGCCAATATCATCAGAATGCCCTTCAGGCTGGCTTCGCCGATCGTCGAGTAGGCGTGAATGATGTAGAACACACCAATCGCCAAAGTCGCAGCGCTGACCGGGAGAAAGACGCGCAGGGGCGCAAAGATCGTCACCAGCCGTATGATCAGAAGCAGGGTCCTGAATCCGTCGCTAACCGTAACCGAGCTGACCCCACTGGCTCTCGGCTGTATCTCGATGGGAACATAACCGACCGTGAAGCCGCCGCGAAAGCAGGCGATGGTACTCGTGGTCGAGAAGGAAAACCCGTCCGGCATCAACGGCAGAATCCTCAGTGCCAGTCGCCGATCGATGGCACGGAATCCGGAGTTGAAGTCGGGAATTCGCCGACCGGCCAGTCTATTGACGACCCACGCCAGAATGCGCTTGCCCGGCTTGCGCCAGAGTGGCGACCCCGCCGTGCCCTTGCGCTGGCCAACCACCATATCGTAGCGGTCCCGATTGGCAAAGAGTTGCGGCAAGTCTGACGAGCGATGCTGTCCATCGGCATCCATGAACACAATCGTTCGTCCTTTCGCTGCCCGAATCCCCGTTTTGAGTGACGCGCCATAACCCTTGTTGTAGGGGTGAGAAATGACACGCGCGCCCGCCGCTCTGGCCACCTCGGGCGTGCGGTCATCCGATCCGTCGTCTACGACAATCAGTTCGAAGCTGTCGACCATTTTCGGAACGGCCTCCAGCAGATTGCGCACCACGCTGTCGATGGCACCCTCTTCGCGGTAGGCGGGAATCACTATCGAAAATTCTGGGTGCATACAGGCCTCGGCTCGGAATGAAATGAGAATGGAATACGTTCTGCGGCTCCATGCAGGGCGCGCACTTCCATGCAACAGCAACCAACTGGCGACTCGCCGACGATGAATCCGTGAGCCAGACGCATTCTATGATGCCCTTCTTCCCATCGACCAGTGCGGACAGCGATCGAATGCCGGAAAGGTCACGTTTGGGTCCAGATACCTTCAGCGACTGAGCGACCGCTCTTTCGCTGAGGCGACATCTGCCCGGCGAGAGCCCATGCACAACGCAGGGCAAAACGAGTCGGCGTTCTATCCCAGGGAGTGAAGCGCGGCATCAGAAATGGATTCGTCGCCCGATCGGCAACGCCCCAGTCGGTCGTCACCGCGCAGACGAATCCCATGTCCCTGATCAGATCCGCATCACGGACGCTCAGATCCCGACGCGTGTCGCCGTTGGGATACGCCAGTACACGCACCGCCCGCCCGGTAATCCGTTCGAGTTCTGCGCGGCCACGCGCCAGTTCGTCACGAACTTCCTCGACCGTCAATTGACTCAGGATCGGATGGGTATGCGAATGAGCACCGATGTCCATGCCACGCGCAACAAGGATGTTGATGTGCTCGGGAGCCATCATCAGCGTGAGCTGGTCGGTGACGCCACTCTGGCGGGCAATGGCGCGAGCCAGTCGCTCCCGCTCCCGGTGCGGATAGTACTTGAGCGTGGGCAAAACCGTGTTCAGGCACCGCAGACGATCGGCGGCTGTCGTCAGTGCGTGTGACCCGAGGCCAAACCCCCCCCACTCGGCACGTCCGGAACCGAGTCTGCGTACCGCCTCAACGATATCGTCGTTCCACATTCGCCCGTTCCCGAGGAACGCTGTGGCGACGAAAAAAGTGCCCACCAGGCCATAGCGCCTGAGAATTGGCAGCGCGAGTTCGACATTGTCCCGGTAGCCGTCATCAAAGGTGAGACATGCGGCCGCGGGCGGCAGGTCGTCCGTGGCCAAACGATACACGGCCTCCTCGAGGTGAAGAACGCTGAAGTTCTCGGAGACCAAGCGCATCATCCAGTCGAATTGCTGGACATCCGGCTCATAGGGAAGCAGCGGATCGGGTGTGGCGAGAACGCGGTGGAAAATGAAAACCAGGAGTCTCCTGGTGCGTCCCCGCGTTGCGAGCATCCGGTACGCCGGCCGCCAGATACCGGCGCTCATTTGCGTCGGGCCTTGGTAACCGCCACGTCGGCACGTCCCGCGACCGCCAACCATCCGAACGCCGCCTGCCCGGTGACCTGAATTTTCGCCCGGCAAGCAACCCTCCCGCTGGGCAAGTACCGGCGGAGCAGGTAGCCATCATGCACCGAGATCATCGCGATAAACCCCCAGCAAGGACCGGCACCGCGCCAGAAATCTTTTCTGTATCACCCGCTGCCGTAGCCTTCTCGACTGCGCGCTGAGCGAGTACCACAAGCCCGACAAGATAGTACGGCAAGTCGAAATGAAGCAAGCCCAGGAAGGCCCCACCCACCGCAAAACCGACCATGCTCGTCTGGATCATGCGCATCAGCAACGGCACCCAGGCATCTACCTCGGAATTCCGCGAAGCCTTGGCGAGATTGCGGGCCACGCGCCAGGTGGCAACCGCCAGGCACAGATACAGCCCAAGCCCGACGAATCCATGCTCACCCAAAGCCTGAAAATAGATACTGTGCGCGGCATGCGCCTTGGCCAGCGGATTCTCTGCATAGAGTTGATAGAGTAGTGGGTTGGCAAGGTCGAAACCTGCCCCGAAAATCGGTCGATCGAGGGCAAGACGCCACACCATTCGCCAGGTATGAAGACGTGACATCGCTGACGCGTCTTCCTCGTAGTTCTCGATAGTCCCGATTCGGCTCCACCAGTTTTCAGGCATGAAGGCGACCATCGCGAGAGCAGCAATGACGACCAGGATGAACACTCTGAACGGCTTACCGCTCTTCAGACTCAGGAACACGGCCATGGCGCCGACAGCAAGAAAGGCGCCACGCGAATGACTGCCCAGGACTGCCAATGCGCAAGCGGCGATGCTGAAGAACAGCCCGTACCGAACCCACCGATTGCTCGCCGTCTTCATCAGGTAATACATCAGCGGTATCAGCAAAACGAGCGCCAACGCCAGTTCGTTGTTACCTCCAATGAACGACCCTTGTGGCCCCCAGACACGATGCGACCCGCCCGTCGCAAGAGTGAAGACCCCCCCTTTCACGCCGTAGTAGCCGATGGAAATCACCATTGCCCAGATCAATTGATCGATCTGCTTGCGCCCATCGATCAGCATCAGGGTCACCCAAAGCATCAATTGGATCTTGAAAACTCGCCCCCACAACTCGTTCACCGAATCGGGGCTGTTCAAGGCAAAGATTCGGGTGACGCACATCCAGAGAAAAAAGGAAACCAGAAGAACGGTGACCGGGGTAACCGGGAAAGGCTGTCTTTTCCGAGTAAAAACCAGGCTGGCCAGAGTCGCCCCGGCAACCATTGCTGCCAACGGCAAGCGCGAGGCAAAGCCGTACGCCAGCAGGTGGGGGTTCATCATGCCGATCCACCCCCACATCAGGGCGCCGAAATGTGGGCGGAAGAATATCAGCGGCAACGAGCCGAAGACCACCGCAGCAAGGAGTAGATCACGCATCGCAGGCCATCACTGAGGCCTGCCGGCCGCGCCCTGCGAGCCGATCCGCAGATCGCTCGTACCCTGGCGTGCATGGTCAGCCGAAGCGCCAACAATCGCGGCAAACAGATCAAGCTGCCCGCACGTCGTCTCCGCCCAGCCAAAGCGCTCAGCATGACGCCGCACGGCGTCGCGTGGGGGATAGGACGCCATCAGATCCTCGATCGCCGCGGCAAAGGCTGGGCCGCTCCGATCGATCACCAGGCGTCCTGCATCCGGCGTGGTGACGACTTCCGGAGTTCCCCAGATCCGCATCGCCACGACCGGCGTACCGCAGGCCATCGATTCGAGCAGCACATTGGCCCACCCTTCGCGGCTGGAGCAGAGCAGCAGCGCGTCGGCCGCGCTGTAGTAGCGGTACAACTCGCTCTGCGGCACCGAGCCGGCAAATACGACCCGCGCGGCAACTCCGAGCCGATCTGCCAGCCTCTCCAGAGCCTGCCGCTCGGCACCGCTGCCCACAATCACCAGGCGATAACCCGGCAGCCGGGTCAACGCCTCGATGGCCACGTGATGCCCCTTGCGCTCAACCAGGTAGCCGACCGAAAGCAACGTTGGAGCGGGCGGCCATGCCAGGCTGGCTCGGGCATCGGCCTGCGCCAGCGGTTGGAAACGTTGCAGGTCGACGCCGTTACGCAACACCAGGAGTTTCGAACGGTCGACGCCGATCGAGGCCATCTCTTCCGTAAGCGCGGCACAGACGGCGATCGATGTATGCGCCCGACCGGCCGCCCAATGGATCCATTTGCGCGGAATCGCATACTCCGGAATCAGATTGATGTCCGTACCTCGCGCGGTTACTACGAAGGGCTTGCCGAAATACCGGGCAAGCAGGGCCGCGGCAACGCCATCAGGATAGTAATAATGCGCATCGATCAGATCAAAATCATAGCCACTTGCCAATAACTGCCGAATCGCTGGCAGGGTCCCCAGGGCCAACGTCAGCGGCGCGATGTTCATGCCCACCTTCGGCGGCAGGAAATAGCGCGGATGCAGCACGTCGATGCCGTTGTGGGCCTCGCGTTGCGGAGTCCTCGCCTGCAGCGCGTATTCCCCGAAGCGTGGCTGTGTCGAGAAAAACCAGGGAACGGGTG
>Ga0058864_1012081_pt1 | contig 11343 bp, 8 predicted proteins | sample TNRReaAnaerobRNA_FD_61087 | JGI IMG/M metagenome (GOLD analysis project Ga0058864, IMG submission 61087) | Wastewater treatment Type I Accumulibacter community from EBPR Bioreactor in Madison, WI, USA - TNR Reactor, Time B -10min-Anaerobic_... | ecosystem: Engineered > Bioreactor > EBPR >... | reverse complement strand
CTTGTTTATGCTCACCTTGTTTGACGCATTCAGGCAACCCGCCACTGCTCTAACTGTATATTTTACAATTTGGATGTTCATGCTGGCTATGACCCTCATCTCTGATTTCACCGAAGTGCTTATCGATGTGCGGGACAACCTGATCATTCTTCCCCGGCCGATAAGCGACCGCACGGTGGCTATAACCCGGCTTTTGCATATCGGCATATACCTGTTTAAAATCACCTTGGCTTATGTCATTCCTGCCCTGATTTTTACCAGCATCGCCTGGTGGCCGTTGGGCGGGCTTGTCTTTATCTTACAGGTTTTTCTCAGCGAGATCATCGTTATCTTTTTTGTCAACCTCACCTATTTATTCATACTTCGCATTACCAGCCCCAAGCGATTCCGTGAGATAATAAGCTGGTTTCAGATCGCTTTTTCGGTTATCGTGCTCAGCTCTTACTACTTGCTACCGCAGATACTCGATTTTACCGAGCTTAAGAACCTCGACATACTCGATATACCCGCCTCCTACTTCCTGCCTTCCACCTGGGTAGCTTCGCTCTGGCCAATCATCGGCCAGGGTCAGTGGAACGCCAACGTACTAATGCTGGGCGCCCTGGCGTTTGTAACTCCGCTCGTTGCGGTGTTCCTCATCTCTGAAGTTTTGGCCAAACATTTTAACCGCAAAATGATGGCGCTGGCAGAAGGCAGCAGTAGCGAACCTGAAAAAGATAACAAGGCCGTTGTTTCAGCCCATAAAAATTATCGCGCCTTGATTGCCGGACTGGTAACCCGCACGCCTGCCGAACGAGCCGGCTTTGAATGGGCATGGGCCATGACCACGAGAAGTCGCGATTACAAACTCAAATCGTATCCTTCGATGGCGTTTGCCGTTGTGTTATTTTTCTATTACTCGTTGCAGGGCAGTGGTAGCCTGCAGGAACGCTGGGCCGAAATGTCGGCGGGTAAATGGCACGTGTTGCTAATCTATCTGTGCTGGATGACGCTAACCACTATGCTCTACAATAGCGTGTATACCAACAAACACAAAGCCGCCTGGATTTTCCACGCAAGCCCGTTGAAACACCCCGGGCCTCTGTTTTCAGGTACTTTCCTGGCCATTCTCACGGGTTACTACACCCCGTTTTTCCTGGTTATCAGCTTTGGGATGATGTTTATCTGGGGTATCGGTATTTTACCCGATTTGCTGTTGGGGTACTCCAATACGGTTTTTCTCACCCTACTTGGCCAGCTCATGAGTTCCAAAAGACTCCTGCCTTTTTCCAGCAATTGGACCAACCAGCGCAAGGGCACCAATCTCTTCATCGCAATGTTCAGCATGCTATTGGTAGGCATAGTGGGCGTACTGCACTATTTTATAGCCGGAAAAATCTGGATTACCCTCCCATTAGCTGTAATATTCGGCTTCGGCAGTTGGGCATTGCTGCGATCCTACCGCCAGGTAAAGTGGCAGTCGGTGTTTTCAGGAGGATAATAACCGCCAACGTATGCGCATACTCATATTATGGTTCATTTTGATAATTAGCGGGGTCCATACTTCCGTATACGCTCAATGGACGCCTATCCAAACCGGCATTCCCGGGAGTATGGCCGACCTGTATTTTACCAATGCCCAAACCGGGTTTATCGTGGGTGATCGCGGCATATACCGCAGCACCGACGCCGGAATGAACTGGTTGCCCGCAAGCTTCCAGGCCGGCTCTGCCGAACAAGCGATTTATAGCCGTACCAGTTTTCGGGCTGTCTTTTTTTGCCCTTCCATATGCAATAAAGGTTACGCCGTAGGGCAGGATACCCTGCTGCAACAAGGCGTATGTTTTGAAACCGGCGACCAGGGCTTATCCTGGCAAATCTTTCAACCGGTGGCCAACCCGCCTGCATCCTGGAACGACCTCGTGATCGTGAACAATACCATATTTATGGGCGGCGACCAGGGCCGGTTTGTCATCAAACACCCCTTTAACCCCAATTGGACGGAAGCTACCACGTCGCCACTGGGAGATATCCGATCGGTATGGTTCAGCGGCGCTTCGCCTGGGGGATTGACGGCCACAAGTCAGGGGCTTTATTATTCGGCTGATGTAGGCGCCAACTGGGCGAAAGTAATCGACGGTACTATGGCCGGCGCGGTCGCAGGATTCTCAAAAGGATTCGCCGCCGGGAATTATCAGCTATTCAGGGCCACTCCGCCAAATGCAGTAAGTCTCTGGGCGCCGGTTTTCGAATTTCCCGATTCGGCCCAGACCTCGTGTTTGGCGCTGCGCGGGTTTAGCGTAGAAGATGTTAGCCTGGGCGGCGCCAACGGAGTATACAAACGTATAGCCGACGAGGTATGGGAATGGCAACCTTCCTCGCAAGGCTATCCGGTACATGCGTTATTTTTTTTAAATAATCAAACCGGCTTTGCCCTCAGTGAAAGCGGCATTTTATTAAAAACCGAAAACGCAGGGGGCCCTACCCTTCCTTACGTAAATTTTGAATATCAAACCACAGGTTGTCTGGGCGATACCGTTGTTTTCGAACACAACGGTTACAGCGGCAATACCTACCAATGGTCGGTTAATGACAGCCTCATTGCCGGCGCGGCCGACAGTCTTGTCTGGTATTTTGATACGCCCGGCGTCTACGAAATTGCGCTAAGGGGCACAAACAGCGATTTGAGCAATACTTACAGCCGGAGCGTCGTCATTACGCCGTTTCCCGATACAGCTTTACCTGTTTATCCTCAGCAGGACACCCTTTGCCTCGGCGACGAAGTTGTTATTTTTATAGAAAACAGTCAATCCGGAATTGCTTATACCCTTTACCAACAACCGGACGATCTGCCCGTAGATACGGTTAATTCTACAGGCGGCACTATATGGTTGTCAGGCGGCAGCACGCAGGCCGGCGCGCTATACACCGTGTCAGCCCAAAACCTGGAAAGCGGATGTTGGGCCGCGTTGTATGATACTACCCAAATAAGCGTAGTACCTCCTACGGAAGGAATCACTTACCCGGCCGTAACGATTTGCCCCGGCGACACCATACAGCTATCTGCCCGGGCCGGGCTGGTGTACGCATGGCAGCCGGCGGCGATAGTCAGCGCCCCGGGAGTGCAACAGCCACTGGCATTTCCTTTGGATACGAGTACCTTGTTTACAGTAACCATACTGCCACCTTACTGCCCCGTTTTTACAGATAGCGTACAAATAAGCATCAGTTTCCCGGCTATACCCGTCATCACATTGGCAGGCGACAGCTTGTACACACACCCGGCCGGGGCGGTAGTATATGAATGGTATTACAACGAACAACTCGTTGCGGAAACTGCAGTCCCCGTATTGCCATTATTGGGCGAGGGCTCTTACGAGGTGATAAGCATAGACTCCTTTGGATGCCGGTCGGAGTCTTCGCCGGTGATCGTCGTCTTGATTAGCGTAAGCCGGCCCGGCGATGGGAGCTTCAAAGTATACCCCAATCCCGGCAACGGAAGAATGGCTTTTGTGCTAACATACGGCAATCAACCCAAACATATCCGCTTTTTCGATTCGTTGGGGAGATTGCTGCATACGGCAAAATGGTCGGACGGCACAAACCGTTTAGAAATAACACTTCCTGATACTTTTCCTGACGGCGTTTACTACTGGCAAGCCGAAGGAGAAGGTTGGCTCAGAAGAGGAAAAGGCATTAAAAAATAGTCAAATCCAGGGCAAAAACATGCCGCTGGACTTCTGATATTCCGTGTAATCCGGATACCTCTTCTGCAATAAGCTTTCCTCGTAGCGCGCCTTCAAAATAAACAATACCAACAAGCATAGAAATACGATAAACCGGAACGTATTTTCCGAATAAAGTGCAAAACCCAGCGAGGCCCACAAGATGCCGGAATAAATGGGATGGCGTACGTATTTGTATATGCCCGATCTGACCAGCTTCCCCTTCGATATAGGGGTTGGAAATGGCGAAAGGTTGGTATTAATAGCTAAAAAAGCCAGTAATGTTAACACGCTTGCGGTAATTGCAATATACAGGCCGATTTTTCGCAGTATATCGATTACCTCTATATCAATAGCAGGTATCCTAATGATATACACAAAAAAAAGTACGAATTGCAAAACGACAAAAACAAAGTCTTTTTGGGCAGGAGATCCAGTTGCGTTCATTTTACTGTTCTTTTTTTGTATCTGTTTAGTAGGGTTTAGTAGGGTTTAGTAGGGTTTAGTAGGGTTTAGTAGGGTTTAGTAGGGTAACAAAACTAAACCCTACTAAACTGCCGCAGGCACTAAACCCTACTAAACTGCCGCAGGCACTAAACCCTACTAAACTGCCAAAGGCACTAAACCCTACTAAACAACTACGTTAATACAAGGGTATTTCCACGAAGATAGTAAAACTATCGTAATACAAAAAAAGAACAAAAAAAATATATTCGTTTAAACAAGTTTTGTTTATTTTATTTAAATTATTACAAAAAAAAGACCAATCCGGTGATCAAAGATTGACTTACCCTGTTGAAATAGCTAACTTTGCACCTCGAATTTAAAAACTGTAAAAGACTTCTCAATGCAGACTGTAGAAACAAAAGTTAAGTACAAAGTAAAAGATATCACCCTGGCAGAATGGGGCCGCAAGGAAATCGAGCTGGCCGAAGCCGAAATGCCGGGGCTCATGGCCCTGCGCGAGCAATACGGCGCTTCGAAGCCGCTGCGCGGTGCGCGTATCGCCGGTTGCCTGCACATGACTATCCAGACTGCCGTATTGATCGAGACCCTGATCGAACTGGGCGCTGAAGTGAGCTGGTCGTCGTGCAACATCTTTTCCACGCAAGACCACGCTGCTGCCGCTATTGCTGCCAAAGGCATCCCGGTTTACGCCTGGAAAGGTTTGAACGAAGAAGAATTCTGGTGGTGTATCGAACAAACGCTGTACGCTTTTGAAGGCGGCCAGCCGCTTAATATGATCCTCGACGACGGCGGCGACCTCACCAATATCGTATTGGACAAGCACCCCGAGCTCATCAACGGTATTCGCGGCCTCAGCGAAGAGACCACCACGGGCGTACACCGCCTCTACGAGCGCGTAGAAAAAGGGACCCTGCCGATGCCCGCTATCAACGTAAACGACTCGGTTACCAAGTCGAAATTCGACAACAAATACGGCTGCAAAGAATCGCTGGTTGACGCCATCCGCCGCGCCACCGACATTATGATGGCCGGAAAAGTGGCTGTCGTAGCCGGTTACGGCGACGTAGGCAAAGGCTCTGCCGCCTCGCTGCGCGGCGCCGGCTGCCGCGTGCTGGTCACCGAAATAGACCCGATCTGCGCCCTACAGGCCGCCATGGACGGCTACGAGGTGACCAAGATGAGCAACGCCATCCCCAGAGCAGATATCATCGTGACCGCTACCGGCAACTGCGATATCGTGACGGGCGAGCACTTCCTACTGATGAAAGACAAAGCCATTGTGTGCAATATCGGCCACTTCGACAACGAAATCGACGTTGCCTGGTTGAACGACAACTACGGCCACACGCTCGTCAACATCAAACCGCAGGTGGACAAATACACCGTCAACGGCAAAGACCTGATCCTGCTGGCCGAAGGCCGCCTGGTGAACCTGGGCTGCGCCACCGGCCACCCCTCGTTTGTGATGTCGAATTCGTTTACCAACCAGGTACTGGCACAAATCGAACTGTGGAAAAATTCCGACAATTACGAAAATAAGGTCTATACGCTGCCCAAACACCTCGATGAGCAGGTAGCGCGCCTCCACCTGGCCAAAATCGGCGTTCAGCTCGAAGAGCTCAACGACAAGCAGGCCAATTATATCGGCGTGAAGAAAGAAGGGCCGTTTAAGCCGGAGTATTATCGCTATTAAGGGTTTATGAGGGTTTATGAGGGTAGATATATTATCACCCCTCATCACCCCTCATCACCCCTCATCACCCCTCACAATGTCCCGTTTCCTCAAGTGGCTCTTCATCCTCCCTATTCGCTTTTACCAATACAGCATCTCGCCGTTATTGGGGCCTAAGTGTCGGTTTCAGCCTACCTGTTCGCATTATATGGTTGGAGCTATTGAAGAGTGGGGCGTGTTTAAAGGCGTTTGGCTGGGGCTGAAGCGCATATTCAAATGTCACCCGTGGGGGCCCTGGGGTTACGACCCCGTGCCGCCCAATCCAAAAAAAAATCACACCCATTCATGAAAAAGTACCCACTGTTGTTAACGTTCCTACTGGGGACGCTTATTTCCTATGCCCAAAACCAAACGCAGCCCGAACAAACCCTCAGCAAAGCCGAGATGGAGGCCCACCTGCGCTTTCTGGCAAGCGATGACCTGAAAGGCCGCCGCACCGGCGAACCGGGCAACGATATTGCCGCCGCCTACATCGCCGCGCAACTGGCCGCCTACGGCTACCAGCCCTTACCAGGCGCCGAGGGTTATTACCAACCCGTACCTTTAGAAAAAATTCAGCCTCCTGTCAGTTCTACGCTCCAAATTGGAAAAACCGCGTTAGAGCCCGGCAAAAACTTCCTGATACTGGGCGGCGGGGCTGTCGACATAGAAACCCAGGCCGTCTTTGCCGGACAGGGCTGGGTAGACGAAGCCACAGGCCACGACGACTACAAAGGACTCGACGTAAAAGGGAAAATCGTGTTCGTACTGCCCGGCACGCCCGAAGGCAGCGAGCCCGGCATTATCTTCCGGGCTATGAAAACCAAGCCCAGGCTGGCCGAAGCCCGCGGCGCCGTAGCCCTTATCGAGTTGTACCGCATGAGCTTCCCCTGGGGTATGTTTAGCCGCTATTTCGGACAGGAAAGCCTGCAGGTCGCCGGCAAAGAAGCACCTTCTCAAATCGCCTACGGCTGGCTCAAAGAGCCCGATAAAACGCTCATCGAGAGCATTCAAAACAACAAAAAGACCAAGGTAAAGATCAGCAGCAGCGGATTACGCCGCAAGACCCTGCAGGCGCGCAACGTAGCCGGCGTTTTGCCCGGCGCCGATCCGCAGTTGAAAGAAGAATACATCCTGCTCAGTGCGCATTTCGACCACGTGGGCACCGGCGCAGGCCCTGAGGCATCAGCCGATACCATTTACAACGGCGCCCGCGACAACGGCATGGGTACCGTAGCTTTATTGGCCGCCGCCAAAAGTCTGGCCCTGCAACCGCCGGCACGCTCGGTCATCGTACTGGCCGTCAACGCCGAAGAAGTAGGCTTGCTCGGCAGCCTATACTACGCCGATAATCCGCTACTGCCGCTCGACAAAACCGTCTTCAACCTCAACACCGACGGCGCGGGGTACAACGACACCACGGTAGTGGCCATCGTAGGCCACGGCCGCACCGGCGCCGACGCGGCGGTGGAGCAGGCCACCCAATCCTTCGGGCTCGGCGTTTTCCCCAACCCCGCCCCCGAGCAAAACCTGTTTGACCGCTCCGACAATGTATCTTTTGCCCGCAAGGGCATCCCGGCCCTCTGTTTCAGTCCCGGCGCCACCGGCTTCGACGAGGAAATCGGCAAATACTACCACCAAACCGCCGACAACCCCGAGACTGTCAATTTCGATTACCTGCAGCGCTTCTGCCAGGCTTTTGCACTCACAGCCCGCCATCTGGCGAATACGAGGGACAGCCTGTTCTGGAAGGCCGGGGATAAGTATGAGAAGGCGGGGAAGGCGCTGTATGATAGGTAGGGACTGAAGGACTATACGACTGTACGACTATATGACTGTACGACTATATGACTGTAGGACTTTAAGTCCGACTGTCGACTGCCGACCGCCGAATTATCGACGCTTTTTCTCAGACAACCATTGTATGGCCGCCTGAATTTTTTTATCATCCAATAGGTTTTCAAAGTTGTCGCCACTATTGATAACCATATCCGGGTTTACACTTGATTTGTATACGATCTTATTTCTGTCAGCTACAAAATTGGTTGCGAAATTCAGCAATAAATTGGGGGCAAACTGATAATAACCATTAGATGTCGTATAACCATCGGCGGTCGGCTCGCCAATAAAAAAAGTATGTTGTCTGCCTTTAAAAGCAATTGCCGTCATGCTACCCGAACTTTTTGTTACGGGGCCGATTAAGACGACTGCAGGCTTTTTTTGAAAGTTGATTTCTGAATGAATTGATATTTGGGTGGCCTGATAAGCTCCGATAACAAAATTTCCATTTTTAATTTCCCATTGCCGCACAATATTATCGTCAATATCGGTCTCATATGCGACAACCCTGTCTCCCAAGATTGAGCTTAATCCCGAAAGCATGGGATAAATATTTCCACCGCCGTTAAGTCGCAAGTCAATGATAAAACCTGTGACTTTCTGAGAAGCAAACGCCTGAATACTGTCATACAGGCTTTGGGCAAATGCGTTGATTTCCTCATTGTTATATACTTGACAAGATGGAACCCGCACATACGCAACCTTATCAAGTAGAAGCGCCGTTTTAATCTTATTGGTTAATAAAATTGCCGTATCATTAATCGGCTTTATTTTCATCAGGGTTGAGTCGTTAAAAGCCGGGTAATGTCCGAAATATTGATTATCCAGATAAATTTGAGAATGAACGTCGTCTAAACTCTCCAATACGCTAACAAAGCATTGCATCGTATCTTTAAGTGATTGCGCATTTTTTAATTTAATTGCAAATTGTTCATCAACAAGTTTCCAATCAACCGTATTACGGAGGATTGAATTATATTTTATAAAAGTATAAAAGCTGTCCACCTGAACGGGGAACTGCCCATACGATTTTATAGCGAAGCCGGACAGCAGGATTAGGCATAAGATGTTTTTCATCAGTTTTTTCGATTACAACCTAAAGCAATCTACAAGTTTTTGATCTTGTCAGTCAAACGATGCGAAGTTTTTCCATACTCTCAAATTACTAAACGCAGGCGGGGTTACTTGCCCGGATTCGAGTAGTTTAGTGAAGACCGTCAATTTCTTTTCCCCGCTTACATCGCCATATTTTGTCAAGTTAAGGCCAATCGTTCCAATGTCGCCCAAAAAACCTGAGCCGCTATAAAACCTCATAGAAATTTTACTTTCTCCTTTGTATTTAGCGTTCGTTTGGTCATAAAAGTCCACTGTCATCTCCTGGTTTTCGCCCCAAGTCATTTTCCCTACAAACCCAAGTTCTTTGGTTTCAACCAGAAGGTCATTATTCCAAATCTCAACCCTGGAAATCAAATTATTTGTAACCCCAATTAAAATTCGGTCTATATTGGGATTGCCATTCAGCGTAATCTCTTGTCCATAAAACACTTTATGGGCGGTATTTGAGTTGGGCTGATTAAAGGTAACGGCAGTCTTGAAATTCCCTGTAGCCTTGTTTTCGGTTTGGATATCATCAATTACAATTCCCTGAAATTGATCTAGTCCCTTTAATGAAAAGTCCGGCTTTGGGTCGCATACCAAAAAAGCAGAAATAAAAACAAACAAAATAGCGCCTGAGCAGAGAGTCAGTGTGATTGTAATATATTTTTTCATTGCCGTTTTTTTTTATACAAACGATTCTGTAATTTGTTTATTGTATGCCGTTGCCGTCAAGTCACGCGCAGGTATTACCTACGAAAACAGTGCTTCGTATCAGTCTGGTATATTCAAATTATTTTCAAAATAACATGGCCCTTATTATACCGCACACCGTCAAGTCATCCCGACCTGTCGGTACGGGACAAGTTGTGCATGACTTTTCCGGCTTTGCGCCCCGCTTTTGGCGGGGTTCGCGCCCAGCCCAGGATCATGCCCAATTTATGGCGGCGCAAAGTATAATTTGCCAATATCATATTGTGGGCATGTGCATGGTTTGACGGCTTGCGGTATACTACTTAGGGACGTGTCGAAATAGTCAAGCAGCGGGTTTATATTTATACAAACGCAGGTGAGGCGCACAGCCTCACTTGCCGTTTTGCTCTTTGCTATAGGCTGGCTTCTTTTTTTTATTTAAAAAATCATCATACAAATCCAGTAATCCATTTTCACTTTCTACTACATCGGCCAGATAAATTACAAATTTATATTTAGCTGATTCATTTGTACTTTCCATATTGTCATATAGATAATTCAACAACCTTTCCGTTTTCATTTTAACAGCCTCACTTAGGAATTCAATTTCTGAAAGACTTGATATTACCTCATAGTCAATCAATTCGGCTTTGTTAGAAATGAAAAATCTAATTCCGATGTTCTTAAGTTCAGCAATTTGAAAGCCCCTGGATTTTTCAATAATTTGCCTTAATGATATTTTATCATTGTTAATGTGCATAGCAATAGAATCCATTGTCTCTTTGTGCCTTTGCACTATTCTATTCATGTCAGTTTTATTTAATTTAATTTCTTCTTCAATTGCAAAAATGGCTTTATTGATAAATATTTCATTATTTCTGTTTTCATTCCAATTGTTAATTGATAAGGCTATCAGTATCCCAATTATAACAATCACTATCTCCCTAAAAAAGGAAATGACATCCTGCTTTTTCACTTTCATTTAAGTTTTATTTTGCTTGCCTACAACTACTGTTTCCCGCATTACCCCAAGTCGCGATTGCACATCACTAAGCGCAATTATACTTCGCGCCGCCAAGTTTTGGGCATGACCTAATCTCGGGCGCGAACCTCGCTAAAAGCGGGGCGCAAAGCCGGAAAAGTTATGCTCATAACTTGATGGCGTGCGTTATAACTTCAGTTTAGGTATATTCGCTTGACTGCGAAGGTCTGGAATTATTTCGACAAAGTCAATATGGCTGCGAACTGACTCAGGGGGTGACGGCCATGAACTGACTCGGGTGGTGACGAGGTAACGACGAGGGAGCGCCCCTGTTGGTGACGGCTCGTGACCACCACTTGGGTACCATCAGCGGAGTACCTGAGCCGTAACCTGCCAATTCGACTGTGCGACCCCATCACTTCAGGCGGTGATCTCAAATCACCTCCTGAACTACCGGTGCAAGGCATTGCTTGCCCTGCGCTCCATAGCGTAGGGTTTTATACCCTGCGATATGGAGCATCCTCGGTTTGCCCCGATCATCCGGGCAGGCATCGACCAACCCGGTATGCTCCTCTGCGATGGGTATAAAACCGCATCGCTACGGAGCACAGAGATTCGACTGTGCGACTCTGCGACTTTGCCGGTCGTTGAGCGGAGTCGAAACGACCGATCTCCGGCAGGCAACTGTGCGACTTTGCGACGTCCTTTATGTTTCTTATTTTTCATCTCAAATTTAAAGCGAGCAATATATTTGTATTGCTCGCTCTATCTATGTGTTTTTACATATTTAAAGCGTGCAACCTGGCGAACGAGGTCATCTTCCCGAGGCACGAGGGAAGGTGACATCTCGT
>Ga0058864_1058186_pt1 | contig 11452 bp, 11 predicted proteins | sample TNRReaAnaerobRNA_FD_61087 | JGI IMG/M metagenome (GOLD analysis project Ga0058864, IMG submission 61087) | Wastewater treatment Type I Accumulibacter community from EBPR Bioreactor in Madison, WI, USA - TNR Reactor, Time B -10min-Anaerobic_... | ecosystem: Engineered > Bioreactor > EBPR >... | reverse complement strand
CAACGCCAGCGCGCGCGCCTTTTACGGCCGCCACGGAGTGCACGTGATCGAACCAGCGTACGAATGCGGTCACGAGAAGGGCGAGGTCTCGCTGATGATCACCCGACACTGCCTGCGCTACAGCTTCAAGCTGTGCCCCAAACAGGTCAAGGGAATCCGCCCCGACCCGATGCTGCTGATCAATGGCCAGGACAGGCTGACTCTTCGTTTCGACTGCAAGGCCTGCGAAATGCATGTCGTCGGCAAGTTGCGCAAGCAGCGGACGCTGCAGCTTGCCAGGCGCTGAAGATCCATGCCCCGCGGGTCAGTAGTGCGGCGGTATTTCCTCGCGTGCAGGGCTTCCCTCGGCGGCCGCCGGCACGTCCTGCAACTGCCGGTGCAGATGGCGCAATTGCTCCTGCAGCAGGTCAATTTGCTGCTGCTGGCGATAGACCGTGCGGTTGAGTTCTTCGACAAGGTCTTCGGCCAGGCTGATCCGGCTTTCGACTTCGATGAGGCGCTTGCCCATCGCCGTGCCTCAGGCCGGCTCGGCGGCGAGGCGATTGATGATCGCCGTCAGCGCATCGACCGGATAAACCAGCGGCACCATCACGCCGTCCACGCGAGTGAACACACCCACCTGGTCGGGGTTGGCGCTGAACAACACGTAGTGACCGGTAATGCCGTCGACGTCGAACCATAGCGTCCCTTCACGATCCATCGGCGTGTGACCGACGATGAACGGGGTGTGCTTCGGGAGCTGCAGCGAGCGGCGGAAGCGCTTCACGTCGCCGCGGCTGTAGCCCTGCGGCCGGTTGGGCCGGCGCAGGCGGTTGTTGATCAATTCGAGGATCAGTTGCGGGTGCCGGTGGATATTGACCAGCATTTCCTCGCTCACCTCGCCTTTCGGCGCGGCCGCGTGGCAGGCGACAAAATCCGGTGAAACGACGACGAAGGGCAACAGGCTGTAGAACTCGCCCATGGCCTTGAGATAGACGGTGCCGCGTCGATCGGCAAGTTCCTTGGCCCACAGCAGGCCCTGTGGAATCCCGTCCTTGGCAATATCCTCGGAAAAGGAATCATGGTTTCCGCGCACATAAAAAACCCGCTGTGGAAAACGTAACTTGAGCCGGAAGATGAGATCCATCAGCAACATCGAGCTTTCCATCTCCCTGAGCTGTCCGTCCACTTCCGAATGTACCGCATCGCCGAGAATCACCAGCGCCGCGCTGCCCTCCTCGAGTGCATCGAGGAAAGCGTTCTGGCTCAACACCGTCAACAGATTGTCGATCTGGGCATGCAGATCGGCAACCAGGATCGGCGTCAGCGCGGCGGGCAGCCGCAACAAGCCGCCCGGCAGGCCGCGATCGCTGATCGGACGAAAGGCATCCTGCTGCAACAGCCGGTTCACCTCCTGGATCAGCGCCAGGGCCTCGTCTGCCGGCAGCAGTGCGATCGGGCCGCCGAAAATCTGGCGCAGCCGGCGGAACTTGCCCTCCCGTGCCCAACGCGTTTCACCAGGAGCCGGACCAATCGCCGTGCCCGCATCGCTCAGATTACGGAATACCAGAGCGTCCCGGCCATGGATCACGACCAGGTGCTCCTCGTCAACCGCCACCGGGTAGTCGAATAGCGCTTGCTGGAGGTCATCGCCGGACCCCAGAGAAACCCAGCTCCTTGGCGTCAAACGCAGGAAACCGTTGATCCGACCCGGATGGGCGCCGGGATCGACGATGATGAAGTTGCTCCCTTGCCGGATGGTTTGTCCCCGCTCGTTGAGGCGAGTTTCGGGATAGAGATGCAGCTTCTTGTCGTTGAGGCCAAAGGTGATTTCGATCGGCACCCCGTCGAGTGGAACTCGCACCTTGGTACTACCCAGGCGATACGCTTCGCCCAACTTGAGATTGTGACCCCAGCCAAAACCCAATCTGGCGACCAGCGCTCGCCAGCGCGCCAAAACGCCCGCAAAGGTGAAGGGGCGACGGCTGGCCATCGTTCTCACGGCGGCGACGACGAAGCCATGAAGCGCAGGGGCGGGTTTTCCAGTCCTTCACGGAGATAAACATGGAACCCGCTGTGGTGCAAATGTTCGGCAAGACGGCGGAACACTTCGAGCTGTACGAGGCAGATCTCGAGGCTGAGTTGTTCGTCTACCGGGTGGGTGCTATGCCGCGCTCGTTCCAGACGACGCTGGAAAACCAGCTCGGCGGGGGGCAGCAGAAACTCGAATACGTAACGGCGATACCAGTCGACTGAAAAGAAATACCGCTTGCGCGGCGGCAGGAAGATGCGCGACAAATCAATCGCCGGCAGCGGATCGCGGTCGAGAAACTGGGCGTCAAACACCGAGACCGCGTGCTCCATACCCAAAAAAGGGATACCGAGATGAATCTCCCGCGGCCGTACCGAGAGGAGTTCGGATCGCCACCAATGCTTATGGGCAAGGTCCAGGTAGCCCTCCTCCGACCAGCCGCCGAGACGCATGATCAAGGTGCTCTTGCCGGCACCGGGTGGGCCAGTCACCAGAATCTGGCGAAAGCGAATGTCGCCGGGAAAGTCGATCCCCTTGAACTTCTGCAGCAATTCAATGGGCTCGGTCGGCAGATCCGGCATGGCTCCACTTTCAGTCGATAGACACCAAAAAGACGGGCCGCCCGTTCGGACCGCCACGTGGAAAAGTTGCAGCGGCCCTAGCCGAAGATCGCCCGCAGAATATAGAACGTAATTGCCGCCAGAATCGCGCCGACGGGAACGGTAATGAACCAGGAGAGGATGATGCCGCCGATGACGCGCAGGTCAAGGGCACCGATACCACGGGCGATACCCACGCCCATCACCGCGCCGACCGCAATGTGCGTGGTCGACACCGGCAAACCCAAGCCGGAAGCGGCCACGACGACGATCGAAGCGGCAATCGTCGCGCAATAGCCACGCGTCGGCGTCAGCTCGGTGATCTTGTTGCCGATGGTGGCCATCACCTTGTAGCCGTACGTCGCCAGACCAACGACGATGCCGATGCCACCGATGAACAACATGAACGGCGACACCGCTGACTTCGAGCTTACCGCCCGGGTCTCGATGATCTGCACGACCGCGGCCATCGGGCCGATACCGTTGGCAACGTCGTTCGAACCGTGAGCGAAGGCCATCGCCGCGCCGGTGAACACCATCAGCGGGATGAACAGCTTCTCGACGCTCGCATAGTGGAAATCGCGGTCGTCACGAACATCGAGCTTGATACGGTTCATCATCAATCTGGCAATGATCGCCAGGACGACGCCGATGGCGATCGACAGAATCTGACCCTCGACATCGCTGAGATGGATGTTGACGTGCTTGAGACCCTTGGTGATGGTCACCAGCGAGACGACCCAGCCCACCAGAAAGGCGTACATCGGGCCCCATTTGCGCGCTTGGGCGATCGGATTCTCGGTGTTGAGGATCAGCTTGCGGATACTCAGGGTCAAGGCCAAGGCGACGATGCCACCAAGCACCGGCGAAATGAACCAGCTGGCGACGATCTCGCCCATCTTGTCCCACTTCACGGCGTCGAAGCCGAGCGCCGCGACACCGACGCCGCACACCGCGCCGATGATCGAGTGCGTCGTGGACACCGGCCAACCGCGCATGGTGGCGAGCATCAGCCAGATGCCCGCCGCCAGCAACGCCCCCATCATGCCGAACATCAGCAGATGCGGCACCGGCTCGAAGAGCTTGCCGTCAATGATCCCTTTCGAGATCGTCGCGGCCACTGCCCCACCGGCCAGATAGGCGCCGGCAAACTCCATGATCGCCGCCAGGATCAGCGCCTGCTTGACGGTAATCGCCCCCGAACCCACCGAGGTACCCATGGCATTGGCGACGTCGTTAGCGCCGATACCCCAGCACATGTAGAGGCCAAAACCAAACGCCAGAACATAAAATATGGTCGCATGTTGCTCGATGATTTCCATGGTACAACCCTTAGCGATAAATTCCTGCAATGAACACGCCAGACAGGCCTCCGCGACCGGCGCAGCCGAGTTGGAGGACTGCTCTGCCGACTTTTCGAGCCTCTGGTAGTCAGCGGGCAATCATCAGACGCAACCGGTCGCCCACTTTCTCGGCGTAGTCGGCCAGATTGCCCACCCACTGGATCAACTGGTACCAGAACATCACCGACACCGGCTTGATGCTGTCCTCCTGAGCGAAAAGCGCCCGCGAGAGCGAGATTCCCATCACATCGGTATCGCTCTCCATGTGCCCCAGTTCAAGGATCATCGCTTCGACCCGCTCAACCTCACGACCACGAAAGCCCATCTCGAGCAGTTCGTCGAGTTCCTCGATGATCTTGTGCGCTTGTTCGCAGGTGGCCACACAACGGCTGACGAAGCGCGTCAGCGGCTCGGCCATGCCTGCCGGCACTTCCATCGGACGTTCGACCAGCAGGCCAGCGATGTCCTGCGCGATGTCAGCAATGCCATCCTGCATCGCCAGCAGTTCCAGCAGGTCGCGCCGGTCGACCGCCAGCAGCATGCTGCGCGGCAGATGGTCACGCAACTCGTTCTTGATCGTATCCGCCTCATGCTCCTTGGCGAAGATCTTGTCCTTTTGCGCTTCGAGTTGCGCCTGATCCTGGTCGATCAAGGCATTGAACAGCGCCGGCACTTCGGCAACGCATTCGATGACCATGCGCATGTGCTGTTGCAGCGGCTTGAACGGCGACTTCCCGAACAGCGCGGCCATGGGGTTGGTAGATAACATGGACTCTCCTTAGGGTGGGAAAAAAACTACGTGCATGATCCAGCGTGTTCAACGAAGCCATTACCCTTGGTAAAGGTCCGACAGACCAGGGCGCTAATTCCGGTGCTCCTCTGCCCGGCCACTGCGCGGCTTCAACGCAGCAACTTGCCTGCCGGCAGCTCGGTCTGCAAACGTTCGGCCAGGTGCGGAAGGTTCTCATAGCCCTCCAGGCGAATACCGCGGTTGTTCCTGAGCAGCAACTGAATGTGTTGCAGCTTTCCCCAGCGCTTGAACAAGCGCATCGCAGCCACCTGCGCCAGGTCCAGCTCGGAGCATTCGCCGGCCGTGACGAAGCGCAGCTTGCCGGGCAGCAATTCCAGGTGGTGATCGCGGATCTTGCGCAGATAGCGCAACAGAAACATCAGGTTTCCGAGGTTTGCGACGGTCAGCACGAGGATCACCGACCACAGCAGTCCGCGCGCTGAGGGCTGCGGGTCCTGCTGGTAGTCGACAGCGACGGCGACAATCAGGGCGGCGCTGAATACCAGCCCCCAGCCGACCCCGATCCAGCGGCGGCGCCCTTCGTCTCGACGAATCACGAAACGTTCCATAGGAGTCATGCGAGTTGTTCAAGAATCATCACCATTCCAGCGTCGTGCGGCCACCCGCCCGGCCGACGAACAGCGCTGCCGCCACTCGGCCCTTCCCCTGGCGAGAGTAGCTCAGTGGCCATGCGCTGGCATCACCGACACGGCCGGCGCCTCGGCAGCCAACTCTTTCGGATGTTCCCGCGGGTTCCAGCCGACCAGGAGCAGCATTGTGAAGAAGCCGGCGAGATAGGCAATCGGGATGTGCCAGCCATACCACAGCCATTGGCCAACCGACCTCGCCTCAGGAAAGAGATTGGCCACCGCCACCCCGGCCGACGAGCCGAACCACAGCATCGAACCACCGTAACCGACGGCAAAAGCGAGAAAACCCCAGTCGTAGCCACCTTGTTTCAACGCCAGCGCAGTCAGCGGGATGTTATCGAACACCGACGAAATGAAACCCAACCCCAGCGTCGTCTGCCAGGACGCCGAGGGCAGCTTGTCGACCGGCATCATCGAGGCACAGGTCACCAACGCGAGCAGGAAAACCGTTCCCTTGACGGCGTCCGGAACCAGGCTCCACTCGGGTTTGCGCAGCGGCACCGCCAGCAGCAGGGCCACCCACACCGCCACCCCGAGGAACGGAAAGTGATCGGCCAACTCGGGGAACTTGATGTTTACCGTCACGTTGGTCACGATTGCTGCCACCAGCATGAACACGACGATGCCGATGCGCATCCAATCGACGTGATGCGCGACCTGCAGATGACGCACGATCGGCTGATGCGAATTCTGCTGCAGCGCTGCCGGAACCCCGAAGACCACCAGCGCTACCAGCGACGCGACGTACGCCGGCGCGACTTCGAGCGGGCTGATGCCGGCAATCCAGATCATCGTGGTCGTCGTGTCGCCGACCACACTGCCGGCACCACCGGCATTCGAGGCGGCGACGATGGCCGCCAGGTACCCTAGATGCAAGCGGCGCTTGAAGACGCTGGCGCCGACGGTGCCGCCGATCAGCGCGGCAGCGATGTTGTCGAGAAAGCCGGAGAGCACCCAGATGATCGCCAGCAGCAGAAAAGGGCCCAGCCAGCTCGCCGGCAGTAGCTTCGGCAGCACCTCCGGTAGCCCGCTGTCCTCGAAGTGGCGTGCCAGCAGCGCAAAGCCCACCAACAGGCAGAACAGATTGGCCAGCAGAACCGATTCGTGCGCCATGTGCGCCGCGAAGCCGGCAAGGCCGGCACCGGTCTTGAAACCGGTGACCGTGATCTTGTACAGGGTGATCACCGCCAGACCGGTCAGCGCCACCTTGAGTACCTGGTGATGGAACAGGGCAACGCCGAGCAGTGTTGCCGCGAACAGGATGAAGTCCACGGGAATGCCCAAAACTTCAGGTCCTTCGGCAGCCTGCGCCTGCGTGGGCAGTGACCCCCACCAGGGCACCATCAGGAAGCGAATTACGGCCAAGATCCAGACTCTGTCAAGCATCACGGTGCTCCGTTCCTGATCCGGGTTTTATGGTACCCTTTCCCGTTTGTGTGCGGGCTGCTGATTATGCCACAGGCTGGCCGATGGCGGTCGCAGCACGGTCCGCGTTGGAAAAAGAGCCTATCCAGCCCATCCATCTGACGGAGGAATTCGCCATGCGCAAAGCGCTTGTCCCAGTAGACGGCTCAGCCGCCGCTCACCGTGCCGTACGACACATCGTCGCTCTGGCCGGCTTTTATCCGTCGCTTGAAGCCGTGCTGCTCAACGTCCAGCCCGAAGTCGACGAATGGAGGGTGCGCCGCGTCCTGAAAAAGGAAGAAATCGAGGCCATGGAGGAAAGCCGAGGCGGTGACGCCCTGCAACAGGACAGCGAAGTGCTCAAGGCGGCCGGGGTTCACTTTACGCCGGTGGTCGAAATCGGCCCCCCCGCCGAGACCATCGCCAAAGTCGCCCGCGAACGGGGATGCGATGGGATCGTCATGGGAACCCGCGGGCTGGGAGCGGTGTCGAGCATGCTGTTGGGCTCGGTGAGCAGTCGCGTACTGCAGTTCAGTGATCTGCCCATTACTCTGGTCAAGTAAAGTCGTCGCACGTGAATCACGAAGCTGAGTTTCACCCCACCTTCTCTCGCCGTTTCATTGCGGTGTGCACAACTGCGTCCGTGAAACACGAAGATGAATGAATCGATGAAGCTGCGGCGAGGAACGGGTGAGCGCTGCCAACGCCTGTCTCCTCAGCCCCCAAAACACGTTCTACGCTGACCGTTCACTAATCGCGCCGCTGGTCGGCAACTCGTGACACCTGGCAGCAAAGAAAACGCCCCGTGCGCGGGGCGTTCACTTCTGTCAGACAAGAGGGCTGTGCTGCCGCCCTCAGACACGCGCTCCGAGCGGCGCCGCGAAGATCACGCCGGCATCGTGACCTGTGGGGCAAACGACCGGGTCCTGATTTTCAGGCCGGCGACCTGCCCGGGGAAAGTTCTCAAGCATTCTGCAACAGAATCTCTTCCAGCGTCTGGGCCGATTTCTTGCTGGCCCGCAGAACCTTCTCCTGCAGCGAGTAGAACTGCCGCATGCGCATCGCGCGCAGGGCGGCGGCGTCATCGCCTTCACGATCGAACAAGCTCTTGATCGCCTGGTACATGACCGCAACGGACTTCTCTTCGATGCGCTCGATCTCGAGGCACAGGTTGACGGTGTCCTGACTGCGCTCGCGCTCTTTCAGCGAAGCGATCGCACGCGTCAGTCGCGTACAGGCGTCAACTGTCATCGACGCCAGTTCGGTCGACTCCCTGCTCGCCTCGCCGACGTTGTACATGCTGACCGCTTGAGCGACGTCCTGCACCGCGTTCATGATGTTGTCGATGTCGAGCGTCAGCTTGTAGACCTGGTCGCGGTTGAGCGGCGTGACGAAGGAGCGGTGCAGCATCGTCAGCAAATCTGCCTTGATCTGGTCCGAACTCGCCTCGTTCATGTTGATCTCCTCGATCAACGCGGCAACGTCCTGCTTGCTGACGCCGAGACTGGTGACCAGGCGCAGCATGGCATTGGCCCCGGCCAGGACTCGCTCGCTGTGCGCCGCGAGAAGCTCGAAAAACTCGGACCGCTTGGGTAACATGAGTACCTCCCTTGAATATCTATGGTGACGACTATTGACTGGTTGTTTGACGGGTAGTGCTATGGGCGCCCGTGTTTGCCGGGCGCCCAGTTCGACGAAGGCAGCCCTCCCCGGCCTACAGGAACTTCGTCCCGATGTACCAGAAAATCGCGGCGATCAGACCCGACGCCGGGATCGTCAGCACCCACGCCACGAGCAGATTGGCGGTGATCGCCCAGCGCACTGCCTTGACGTCGGTCGCCGCGCCGACGCCGATGATCGCGCCGGTGATGGTATGCGTCGTCGACACCGGAATGCCGCCGAGCGTCGCCAGGCCCAAAGTGATCGCGCCGCCCATCGACGCACACGAACCGCTGATCGCATTGAGCTTGGTGATTTTGGTGCCCATCGTCTTGACGATCCGCCAGCCGCCGAGATAGGTGCCCCAGGCGATCGCGAAATAGCACGAGTAGATCACCCAGGTCGGCAGCGTCGCCACATCCTTGGTCGCCACGCCCGCCGTGATCATCAACAACCAGATGATGCCGATCGTCTTCTGCGCGTCGTTGCCGCCGTGACCGAGGCTGTAGGCGGCCGCGGCGAACAACTGGCCGCTCTTGAAGAATTTCCCGGCCTTGTACGGTGATGTGCCACGAAAGATCCAGGCCATCAGCACCATCAGCAGACCGCCGATGATCACCCCGACGAGCGGCGAGATGATGATGAAGGCGAGGATCTTGCCAAACCCCTCCCAGACGATCGGCGCCCCCGAACCAGCCTTGGCCACCGTTGCCCCGACCAGGCCACCGACCAGCGCGTGCGAAGACGACGACGGAATGCCGTAGTACCAGGTGATGATGTTCCAGGCGAGCGCCCCGATCAGCGCCCCGAAGATCACGTAGTAATCGACGAAGCTCGGATCGACCGTTCCCTTGCCGATCGTCGCCGCCACCTTGAGCTGAAACACCCAGAGCGCTGCAAAGTTGAAAAATGCGGCGAATAACACCGCCTGCTTCGGGGTCAGCGCACCGGTCGCGACGATCGTCGAGATGGAGTTCGCGCCGTCATGAAACCCGTTCATGAAGTCGAACGCCAGGGCTATTGCAATCAGCAGCCCCAGCGTCCAGATGCTCATATTTAGGCCTTCCATTTTGCGCTACCTCTCAGGAGTTCTCGATCAGGATCTCTTCGATCATCTTGGCGGCTTCCTGGCAGCAGTCCAGAACGTCTTCCTGCAGCGCGTAGAACTCCCGCATCTTCATCGTCTGCCAAACGTTGGCGCCCTCCTGGAACAAGGCGGTAATCGCCTTGTGCTGCACCTTGTCGGCCTTGGACTCGATCTCCTCGACTTCCTTGCACAGGTTGAGCGTTTCGGCGCTGCGGTTCTTGTCACCCAGCGCCGCCACCGCGCGGTTGAGGCGCATGCAGGCGTCGGCACTGAGGGCGGCCATTTCGCGCGCCTCGACCGTCGACTGCTTGATGCTGTACATGCCCACCGCGTTGGCAACGCTCTGCAGGACATTCAGCGTCATGTCGAGATCGCTGATCAGCGAGTGTATCTGGTCACGGTTGATCGGCGTGGTGAACGACTGGTGCAGACGCTCGATCACCTTGTTCTTGATCTCGTCACCCTTGTGCTCGCATTGATTGACTTCTTCAACCAGCGCAGCAAGATTGCTGCTTCCATCGCCCAGACCATTGATCAGGCGCAAGGTGGCATTTGCCCCGGCGACGACCTGTTCGGAGTGCGCAGCGAGAAGTTCAAAGAATTCCTTGCGTTGCGGCATCAGACTGCTAAACATACGACCTCCCTTGGTTAGGTGCTATTTCAGCACCACACAGTTAAGGTAACCATCCCCCGGCAAAGCCGGGGGCTTTCATTATGTGAGCCGCTCAAAGCGGCTAAACAGGGTCGCTAACGCGACCCTGGCTCTTTTGCGCCACCTAAAGGTGGCAAATTAGCGCCACAGGCTCACTTGAACCATTCGCTTGTCGTCCAGTTCCTGGTCTGGGATGTCCTCCCGGATCAACGTCTTGCCTCGACCAGCGGTCGAGACGAAGTACCCCCTCTTTCCCCCTAGGTGCTCTGGCCGAAGAAGTTTCTCTTGTGCTCACCGTACTCCCCGGCCATGTGAATCGCGGTCTTGCCCTTGTTGTACCCACCACAGGCGACACCGCATCCTTCGAATGGCTTAGGCTTTCGGACTCGTCCATCGGGATTCTCCATTGCCGTGTGCTTGGTCGCTCACGGCTTGAAGTTTCCTGATGGACTCCCTGAAATGTCAAACTTTTCCAGTCCCCCGGCAGAGCCGGGGGATTTCCTATTCTTGGTTAAGACTGTACTCGCCGACCGATTCTCGGCACCCCTTTTCACCGACCAGCCAATTCTTCCGGGCCATGGATGCCCCACCTACACAAAACCCGCGCCTCAATCAAAAGGTGCTTCAGGACCATCCATTGCCCCTCGATCATCTACCCAATCAGCCCTTCTTTTTGCCCTTCGCTACGCTGCCCAGTTCGGCAAGCAATTCTTTCATCTGCTCGAGCCTCTGCTCGGCAAACAGCCGTACCCCCGCACGCAGGATGTCGGACTTGCTCGCTGCCCAACCCGCCGCCTTCGATAGTTCAGAGCGCACGGCTTCGATCGCCGCTTCTTCACTCTTCAGCAACTCCACCGTGTAGCGCACCAGTGTATCCCGCTTGTCCTTGGCCACCTTCTCGATCTGCTCGACCGTTTCCTCGAGTTTGCCCGCTTTCTTGCCAGCCGGTTGCTTCGCCGCGCTGGCTGGGGCTACCGCCGCCTCGACCTTGGCCTGCGCCGCGGCAGCCTTGCTGGTCACGCCAGGCTTGGTCGCGGCGACTGCTTTCTTGCTGACCGGTTTCGCTCTTGCCGCAGCAGCCTGAACCGCACTGGCAGGCGCTTTCGCTGGCGCCGGCGCCGCTTTCTTCTCGGCCTTCGCTGCCTTGGCGACGACTGCCGGCTTCACCTCGCCAGCCGGCTTGGCGGCCGCCTTGCCGGCTGGCTTGGCTGAGGCCTTGGCCGCAGGCACGGTGTCTGGTTTGCCGGCTGGTTTTTT
>Ga0058864_1077486_pt1 | contig 11481 bp, 13 predicted proteins | sample TNRReaAnaerobRNA_FD_61087 | JGI IMG/M metagenome (GOLD analysis project Ga0058864, IMG submission 61087) | Wastewater treatment Type I Accumulibacter community from EBPR Bioreactor in Madison, WI, USA - TNR Reactor, Time B -10min-Anaerobic_... | ecosystem: Engineered > Bioreactor > EBPR >... | reverse complement strand
CATAAAACTCAAGCATCGGCGTTGCCTCCTTGGGTCTTGAGCCTCCCCCCTTCCCGCAAAAGCTTTTCCTGAATGGCTTCGGTGATCCAAGTGTTTCGGGAAATGCTGCCGGGGCGACAAGCACGGTCGTCATCAATGGCGGCGAAAATCTCCGGGGACAAACGAAGATTGATCCGATTCTTATCCTTGACGTGTAATTCGCTTTTCATAGGCGCCAGTATGGCGCCTTAATTTAGGGGAGAACAAGAGAAATCTTTTTCAAACTAGTGGTCTGTCATGTTTGAATTCGTGGATAAAGCCGTTGGAGCTTGATCCGGGCATCGGGGGTAGTAAATTGCCAATCAACCCCCTTCTGTGCCGTGTTGCGCCGGGTTTCCTACGCCTGGGCTTCCTGACGCAAGGGATCCAGATTCGGAAGTCGATGGTCCAGGCATTGCCGGGTGAGGACACTGAGTTCCAGTTCGGCGATATTGGGCCAACTGCCGTGCTTGGGGGTGTAAGTGAATCTCCAAGCGTTGCCCGAGACGCCGGGCGGTCTCCGGATCGAAGGCTTGGCAAAGCGAACCCAAATGATGGGTGTTGAGGCTATCGCAGACCCGCCGGATACATTCGGCCGTCGGGAAATACTCATCCACCAGCAGGCGCCTTTGCTGGGCAAAATCGGGTTGGGGGTCCGCTGCTGAGTGACGTTGACGTGACGCCAACCCTGCAAGGGCTGAACGAACAAGAAGAGATGAGCGGTACCTTCACGCTTATATTCAGTGTCATAACAGGCAGGTTGGCCGGGTTGAGCCGGCAGGGTCTGACGGATTTCACGGGTCAACTGCACCAGACTTTCGTCGAAACACCCTGGTGGATACCGGGGATCTTCCGATTCGGCATACAGGCCCAGCACATCTTCCAGATGCCAGATAGAGTCGGAACTCACACTGGGAATACACCCTGCTTGACGCTGCCAAGGTTTGAGGTCTTTTTTTAGCACTCGACCGACGGTATCCGGGGAAATCCTGTCAATTTGGCGTCATTCCACGAAGCGATCCGCTAACCGTTTCAAGGTCCACCGATGGCAACCCATGGGCGGCGTCCTCGCCCTCAATCAGTCGGGCCGAGATCGGCAACAGGTGGTGATACATCTCGCTCTTGCCCACGGCGCGCGGCTGGCCCTCGATCCGCGCCAGTATCAGGGTCGTCGAGGGTTTCGATCTGGCGAGCCACAGCGGTAAACCGGTCGAGCCGTTCCCGCTCGACCGCAGTCTTGCGGGCGGTCGGCAACCGGTACAGCAGCCGGGTTCGGCTGGGAGCGTCAGCTTGCGCGTGCCGGAGGCCCATCGGGGGCTGCTCTGCATTCTCCCTGGTTCACCTTCGCCGGCAGGATCAAGGGTTTCGATCCTCTCCATCGTAACAGGCATTCATCCGTAAACAGGGCTTGCGCCTTCCATCCACTTTGAACCGATCGCCACCCAGCGGGGAATGAATCAGCAAGCGGCGTAGGCGCACGCTCCGTAAACCCACTGCTTAGTGAATCACCACTATCGCGCAAGGTGACGAACATGTTAGAAAAGAATCCGTTTCACGCCTTATTAGTGAACAAACAGCCACCCTGGCGGGTGCTTGACCGGGTCGTAGCAATCAGCATCGGCGCGGGTTTCGCTACATCGTCGGGAGCGCGCCTCCCCATGGCCGAGCCGTACACCCCCCAGAGTGCAATTCACCATCCCTAGTGGAGCTGTTCATGTCACGCCAAAGTCCCAGCGATTATATGCGCCAGTACCATGATCTTTCCGTCAGGGCCTTCGGCCCCACGGGCTTGTCGATGACCGGCGCCGTTCACGTCACGCGGTATCAGGTCGCTGCTCCCCTGGAGCGAGATCGGCTGATCGCCGCCCTCAAGACCGTGCTCAAGATCAAGCATACGCCGCCGCTGCACTCGAACTACGACTGGTTCGCCTTCGCGCCGGGCGACCCGATCCAGACCGGCGAGCCCTTCTACTGGCAGTCGATCCGCCGGGCGTTTGGCTTTAAAGGCTCGCCGAGCGAAATGCGCGACGTGCTGCGCCTGGCGTGCCGACTCGGGCGGATCGGCGCTGGCAAGGACATCGCAGGACAGCCGTCCGCCGCGATGACTGTGGCCGACTACGCGAAGCAGTTCTTCAGCCTCGACTGCAATGGATTCGTCGGCAATTATTGGGGACTGTCTCCCGAAGTCCACCAAAGCAACTGGGCCGTGATCACGCCGACGACCGAGGCGCGGGTGCTGAAAAAGACCGCCGGTGGCGACTATTGGAACGGCTGGGGCAGGGCGGCAGTAAAAACGCTGGACTACATCCCGCTCACCCCGCGCAAGGCCGCCCGCGAAGCCCGTTCCGGGGATGTCCTCATTATTCATAAAGATGGGGTGTCCTGGTCGCATATCGCCTTGGTGGATCACGTCACCTGGGTCGATGGGGATCAGGTCAACTGGCGGGTCGTCGAGTATGGCGAGAGTACGTCGGAAGCCGGCTTCAACACGTCCGCCGACAACCACATCAAGCCGTTCCGGACCGTCAAGCTCGTGCAGGGACCCAACAAGAAGCTGGGTGTGGGATATCCAGATGGTAACAAATTTAAATATCTGTTTGCCGCCCCGAACTCGCAGTTCCCGCCGGCGACGATTGGGCGGTGTGGGATGGCGGCGATTTAGCGCCGCATTTTGACGATTCACTCCCTGTGAACTTGCGGAAATATGGAGCCATTTCGATGGCGGCATAAAGGAGCCACGGAAATTGCAGCGTAATAGCGCCAATGGATTTTCAGCATAAGGCATCCAGGGGACGACGATCCATGCCGCCCTGGTCCGCCGCTACGGCTATACGGGGAGTTATTCCGCCGTTTACCGGTTCCTCAAGCAACTCCCGTCGGTGGCGCCGCCCGAGGCGCCCCTGCGGCTGAGTTTCAAGCCTGACGAAGCCGCCCAGGTTGATTTCGGCGCGGGGCCAGTGATCGCCGATGTCTGCACCGGCGAGACCTTCAAAACCTGGGTATTCGTGATGACGCTGTGTTGGTCACGACATCAGAACGCAGCTCCGGGTAAACGCAGTTGCCGAAAAACAGGGCGTGGCCGGTTACTCCGCGCAGTACGCCACCGTAATAGCTGCGCAGGGTCAGGGGTTGCGGACTGTACAGGGTGCAGTCGAGACCGTAGCAGCGTAGACCGTGGAAGTCAGTGAGCCGGGGCATCGGTTCTCGTCCAGCAATCCAGGCCGGTTTCATCGCAGCTCGGCAGGAACGTCCCGGTTTCGCCAGCTTGACTCGCCCCAACCCGATTTTGAGTTCGCCGCCCAGCAGCAGTCAGCGATGAAACCAATCTTTGAGCGCCCGGCCGGCCAACTGCGGGGTGCTATGCCAGAGGCCGCCCGCCAGTCGCGCTGGCTGACCGCGCTCGGAGCCGTGAAGGGTTCGGGCGGCGATGCTTTCCACTTCAAACAAAGCCGTTTCGACTGCGCTACAGGTCTGCGGGTCGAGGGTGACGTGATTACGGGCGGTCAAATAGTGCGTTTCGATGCGCTCCCGATCCTGCCAAGGCTTACCACCCATCAGTTTGAGCTAAGCTTGTGCGCTGGGTAAACTGAGGCACGAGGTGACGAGGATGGGAACGGTGCGGCAGTTAGCGGAGGAAGTAGGACGGGGGCTCAACATAGCGTTGCCGAAACTGCGCAAGACGGTGGTGAGGAAGGTGGCTTTAGCCGTGGGGGCGATGATCGAGGTGCGCACGCCGAACACGGCGGAACTGGCCAATGTTCTGCCGTTGGAGACTGCGCGGCAGGACATGCGGGAGCAATGGTTGCGGCGGTTGCTCAAAAATCCCTTGCTGGCCAGCCCGGTGCTGCTGGAGCCGTGGGCGCGCCAGGCGCTCGCCGAGGCCAGCCGGCACGGGCGGACGGTGGTGCTGAGTCTGGATCAAACCGACCTGGGGGATCGGTTCGCGGTGTTGATGCTCGGCGTGGTGGTGGGGGATCGGGCGTTACCGCTGACGTGGGCGGTGGAAGCCGGCCCGGCCAATCTCGGGTTTGACGGGCAAAACATCCTGTTGGAGCGGGTGCGGAACTGGCTACCGGGAGGGGCCGACGTCCTGTTGTTGGCGGATCGGTTCTATCCCTCGGTGGAATTGTTCGAGTGGTTGTACGCCCGGGGTTGGCATTACCGGCTGCGGTTGAAGGGCAATCTGAACGTCGATCCGGGCTTTGGCGATATGGCCACCACCGGGGAACTGGCCGCGGGTTATCCCGAGCGCTATCTGCCCGATGTCCGGTTGTTCAACCACGGGGTCCCGACCCACTTGGGAATTTTGCATGAGGCGGGGCATCCCGAACCGTGGATCATCGCCATGGACTGCGCCCCGAACCGGGCGGCAGTGCGGGACTACGGCAGCCGCTGGGGCATCGAGCCGCTGTTCTCGGACTTCAAAAGTCGCGGTTTTGACCTGGAAGCCACCCAGCTACGCGCCCCCGATCGCCTGGATCGCCTGCTGTTGCTCATGGCCCTCGCCCTGCACTGGTGCGTCCGCGCCGGGCAAGACGACGCCCGCGATCACCCGACCCCGTTGGAAATGCTGTTGCTCATGGCCCTCGCCCTGCACTGGTGCGTCCGCGCCGGGCAAGACGACGCCCGCGATCACCCGACCCCGTTGGAAAAAAACTCAAGCCCAAACAGATCCGGACCATTGGACTTTTAAAAAGCTCGCTCGCAGCGCCTTGTCCTGGTTCAAGCGTGGTCTGCGGTTGCTCCTGAGACGGCTCCAAATGCAACAACCCTTACCACCCTTCTATCGAATCTGCCCCGTCATGAGGAACTGATAGGTAGTCAGGACTTTCGCTTTTCGTCATTCCCGCGTATGCGGGAATCCAGTCATTCGTTGAAAAGAATGGATACCCGCCTTCGCGGGTATGACGAATTTACGGGTTTAGCGAAAGTCCTGGTTACGAAACCCGCGTATTCCCGCTTACCTGCCTGCCTGAGCGAAAGTCCTGGTGGTAAGGCGGCGTCAACGTCAGCGACGACCACAGCGGCGTCCAGAGCAGTCCCGAAGCGTGGCGCGACACACACCTGCACGTCGAAGGCAAGCCGGTGCGCAGCGACGCATCGCGCTGGCCACGCCCTATTTCGTTCCGAACGAAGCGCTGACCGCCGCGATCATCGTCGCCGCCGTGCGCGGGGTAGAGGTACGGATACTGGCGCCCAAGCGCAGCGATTCGCGGCTGGCCACCGCCGCCGTGCGCAGCTACTACGACGAACTGGCTACCCTGCTCCCGCTTCTCGCCCGGCTCCGCCCGCTGCTGCGCAACTCGTTCCGGCTGGCCCTCGCGCCCTTCCATGACCTTCCGGGCCTCCTCGATCTTCTTTTCCAGCGCAACGCGCTCGGCCTCATGGCGCACATTCAAGGCGGTCATTTCCGGCTCGTTGCGCACACCGTCACGGCTCACCCACCCCACGATGATGATCACGCCTGCTGATAGATTTCCGCGCCGCCGGTGACAAATTCACCTGCCTTTTCCGCCAGGCCCTGAGTCAGCGCCGCCTGGGCTTCAAGACCTTGTTGCAGCGCATACTCACGCACCTCCTGGGTGATTTTCATCGAGCAGAAGCGCGGGCCGCACATCGAGCAGAAATGGGCGACCTTGGCGGATTCCTTGGGCAGCGTAGCGTCGTGGTATTCGCGGGCGCGTTCGGGATCGAAACCGAGATCGAATTGATCGTCCCAGCGAAATTCAAAGCGGGCTTTGGACAACGCATTATCACGCAGTTGCGCGCCAGGATGCCCCTTGGCCAGATCGGCGGCGTGGGCGGCAATCTTGTAGGCGATGATGCCTTCGCGAACATCCTGCTTGTTGGGCAGGCCCAGATGTTCCTTGGGCGTGACATAGCAGAGCATGGCGCAGCCATACCAGCCGATCTGCGCCGCGCCGATGGCGCTGGTAATATGGTCATAGCCAGGCGCGCTATCGGTGGTGAGGGGACCCAGGGTGTAGAACGGCGCTTCAAAACAGTCGGTCAATTCCTTATCCATATTGTCCTTAATGAGTTGCATCGGGACATGGCCGGGACCTTCGATCATCACCTGCACCTCGTGTCGCCAGGCGAGTTGAGTTAACTCGCCCAGCGTCTCCAGTTCGGCAAACTGGGCAGCATCATTGGCGTCGGCCAGCGAACCCGGCCGTAATCCGTCGCCGAGGGAAAAACTCACATCGTAGGCGCGCATGATTTCGCAAATGTCGGCGAAATGGGTATAGAGGAAGTTTTCCTGATGATGGGCCAAACACCATTTCGCCATGATCGAACCGCCCCGCGAGACGATGCCGGTCAATCGGTCCGCCGTCAGCGGCACATAGCGCAACAGGACACCCGCATGGAGGGTAAAATAATCAACGCCCTGCTCCGCTTGCTCGATCAGCGTGTCGTGGAACAGCTCCCAAGTCAGTTCCTCGGCTTTGCCGTCCACTTTTTCCAGCGCCTGATAGATGGGCACCGTGCCAACGGGCGTCGGGGCATTGCGAATCAACCATTCACGGGTCTCGTGGATATGTTTCCCTGTAGACAGATCCATGATCGTGTCGGCCCCCCAACGGATCGACCAGACCATCTTTTCCACTTCTTCCTCGACCGAGGAACCCAGCGCCGAATTGCCCAGATTGCCGTTGATTTTCACCCGGAAATTGCGACCAATAATCATCGGCTCCAGTTCGGGATGATTGATGTTGGCCGGGAGGATCGCCCGCCCCCGGGCAATCTCGTCGCGCACGAATTCGGGGGTAAAGGTTGCGGGGATAGCGGCGCCAAAATTCATGCCGGGGTGCTGACGCAATAAACGCCGGTAACGCGGATCTTCGCGCAGTTCCTGTAAGCGCAACGTCTCGCGCAACGCGACGTACTCCATTTCCGGGGTCACGATGCCGCACCGGGCATAATGCATCTGGGTCACGCTAGCGCCGGCTTTGGCCCGACGCGGAGGACGAAGGTGCGTGAATCGCAGGTGGCGGGTCTCAGGATCGGTGGTGCGGGCTTGACCGTAGGCAGAAGACGGCCCGGTCAGCGCTTCCGTATCGCCGCGCTCTTCGATCCAGGCGCTCCGAATAGCGGGCAGCCCCTGGAGGAGGTCGATGCGCGCCTGGGGATCGGTATAGGGGCCGGAGCAGTCGTAAACTGGAATCGGCGGATTGTCCTCAACCCCGAACGTGGACGGCGTGGGGTGTTGGGCAATTTCCCGCATCGCAACCTGCAAGTCCGGGCGCGATCCAGCGACATACACTTTGCGCGAGTGGGGATAGGGGCGGGCGATGGCGTCGCCCACTTGGGTGACCGCTTGTAAAAGGGTCGGGGAAATGGAGTCCATAAGAATCGTCCTCGGTGGCGGCGATGAATGACGAGGACGAAACGGGAGCGCCTTGACGGGCCGCGAAGCCTTCCTCCGCCGGTACAAACCGGATCAGGTTCCAAGGGTATTTCTCAGCTCCTGGATGGAGCACCCCCGCTTCGTTCTGCCGGTTATTAGAACACAGCATCAGCCCAACGGATACGGCTTGGCCAGCACGCCAAAGGATAGCAATGAAGGAAAAGGCGGATCACGAATTCGCAAACCCGTTATCACCCTGATCCTCACGACGATGGATGACAGGGACGTGTTTGACGCGCCCATTCTCACTTCATGGTAACCTTGTCCGAACGATCTTCGTTACTGCTAACGCCCCTCCCCTATGTACGCCTATCTCCTCCGCCGCCTGGCCCTCATTCCGCTCACCTTGCTGGGCATCATTGCCATCAATTTCGCCATTGTACAAATCGCGCCCGGCGGGCCAGTGGAGCAGTTGCTGGCGCAACTCCGGCATACCGCCGTCTCCGCAACCGCCCGGGTGGGCGGTGGGGAGGGGGTAGAGGCGGGACGCAGCGCGCCGGTTGGGCAAAGCCCTGGCAGTGACAGTGGCTATCGTGGCGCGCAAGGGCTGGATTCGGCTTTCATCGCGGAATTAAACCGCCAGTTTGGCTTCGATCAGCCGGCCTACGTGCGCTTCGGGCAAATGGTCGGCGACTACCTGACCTTCGATCTGGGCAAAAGCTATTTCCGCGACCGAGCGGTGCTGGATCTGGTGTTGGACAAGTTGCCGGTGTCCATTTCCCTGGGGGTGTGGAGTACGTTGCTAATCTACGCGATCTCGATTCCACTGGGCATCGCCAAGGCGGTGCGCGACGGTTCACGTTTCGATGTCCTGAGCAGCGTAGCAGTGATCATCGGTTACGCGATTCCGGCGTTCCTATTCGCCATTTTGCTGATCATCCTATTGGCTGGCGGGCGCTATCTGGACTGGTTCCCGTTGCGTGGACTGATCTCTGACCACTGGGCAGATTTGAGCTGGCCGGCGCGGATCGCCGACTACTTCTGGCATTTGACCCTGCCGGTAACGGCCATGGTCATTGGCGGCTTTGCCTCATTGACCATGTTGACCAAGAATGCCTTTTTGGACGAGATCAGCAAGCAATACGTCGTCACGGCTCGCGCCAAGGGATTGAGCGAGCGCCGTGTGTTGTACGGGCATGTGTTCCGCAACGCCATGCTACTGGTTATCGCCGGCTTTCCGGCAACCCTGGTGAGTATGTTGTTCACGGGTTCGCTGCTAATCGAAGTGATCTTTTCGCTGGACGGGTTGGGCTTGCTGGGCTTTGAGGCGGTGGTGAAACGGGATTATCCAGTGATGTTCGGGACGTTATATATCTTCAGCCTGATCGGTTTGTTGCTGAATCTGATCAGCGATCTGACGTATCACCTCATTGATCCACGCATCGACTTCGCGGCGCGGACGGGATGATCTCGATCACTAAAGCCGTATCGCCGCGCATCTCCCAATGCAGGTCAAAATCGTACAGTTTCATGCCGTAGCGGCGCTGAGGGGTCAGCTCCCGTTCGTAGGCCGGACGAGGGTCCTGGCGTAGAATCTGCGTGATCAATTCCCGCAAATCACCACTCGGCCAAGCGGCGCAGAACGCCGCCGCCGCTGGACTGAACTCGACCGCCAGCGCTGCCTCTGGCGCAGAAGGGGCGAAGCCGCTGGTCGCGTCGGGAATGCCGTCGGCATAGGGTACATAGGGTTTAATATCCAACACCGGCGTACCGTCCAGTAAGTCAACGCCGGCCAGGTGTAAAAAAACCTGACCGTGACTGATCGCCACTCTCTCCAGCCGGACCACTGATAAGCCGATAGGATTAGGCCGAAAAGGCGAACGGGTGGCCCACACGCCTAACCGCTGATTCCCGCCTAAACGGGGTGGACGCACCGTCGGTTGCCAGCGACCCGCCGGTATCCCGTGGAAAACGAAAATCAGCCACAGGTGGGAAAAATCCTCCAGCCCACGTACTGCCTCGGGCCGGTTATAGGGCGGTAACAGCTCCAGCGTCGCCCGCGCTGCCGGAACCAGCCCCGGCTGGCGGGGAATGCCGAACTTCTCCCGGAAGCAGGAATGAATCACGCCAATCGGCGTGAGCGGGAACATCTACAGCCATCCGGCTTTCTTCAGCGAGCGGTACAGCAGCAGGCATACCACCGCCACCCCGCCCATGACGGTGGGATAACCATACGCCCACTGCAATTCCGGCATCACCGCGAAGTTCATTCCGTAAATGCTGAACACCACGGTCGGAATGGCCAGCAGCGCACCCCAGCCGGCCAGCCGCTTAGTGGCCTCGTTTTGACGCGCACCGCTGAGCGACAGACTGATCTGCAAGGTCATGGCCAGCGTTTCCCGAAGGCTGTCCACTGCTTCGTTGATGCGCAGGGCGTGATCGTGAACATCGCGGAAGTAGGGGCGGATGTCGTCGGGGATCAGACGGGTAAAGACGTCCGTCAGCAAATAGTTGCAGACTTCGACCATTGGCGCGGCGGCGCGGCGCAATTCCGCCAGCTTGCGTTTCAGGTCGTATAAACGGCTGATATCGTCCTGGCGAAAATCGCCCTTGAAGAACCGCTCCTCGACTTCCTCAACGATATCCTCCAGTTCATCGATTGTCGGGAAGTAATTGTCCACCACGAAATCAAGAACGGCGTACAGCGCGAACCCTGGCCCTTTACGCAGCAAGTCAGGATGTCTTTCACAACGGGCGCGCACCACCGCATAGGACAGCGAAGCGCCGTGTCGCACCGACACCAGATAGCGTGGCCCAACAAAAAGATGAGTCTCGCCTAAATGGATTTGGCCATCCTGCATATGGACCGTTCGCAGCGCAATAAACAGACAGTCGCCATACAACTCAACTTTGGGGCGTTGATGCGCGTGATGCGCATCTTCGGTAGCCAACTCGTGCAGGCCAAATAATTCTTGAACCCGCGTCATCAACTCCTGATCCGGCTCGCGCAGCCCCAGCCAAACGAAAGTGTCCGGTTGTTCCCGTAGCGCCGGAATCTGTTCCAGGGTAATGTCAGGCAGTTGGTAACCGTCGACATAGGCATTGTAATTGACGATCATGAGTTGCGAGTCAGCGCCTGTATTAGATAGGAAGAGATTGGCGGTCAGTGAGAATGCCGATGCGGGCAGGGTTCCGGCCGGTACGGCTCTTCGCGGTCGTGCAGATGCATCCGGTATTCAACGAACCCGGAACTGTCGTCGAAATGCAGAAAAGGATTGCCAGCGATCTGTTCAGCCATCGAAGTGGTGGGAGTGATCCCGTAATTGTGACCAGGACGAATCAGCGTGTCGCCTGGGAGCCGTGCGCCTAACCGGCGCAGGCTCTGGTACATCTGCTCCGGGTCGCCCCCACGCAAGTCGCAACGCCCACAGCCGAAGACGAACAAGGTATCGCCGGTCAGCACTTGGCCGCCCACCCGGTAACAGGCCGAACCCGGCGTGTGCCCCGGCGTGTGCAGAATTTCAATCTCGGTTTCACCCAATCGAATCCGATCACCCCCCTCGTGCAAAGTCGGCAGATCGACATAACGGTCCCAGAACGCCGCTTCAGCGCGCAACAGGTGCAATTGGGCATCGCTGGCGTTGAGCAGCGCCTCGACGCCGTTGATATGGTCAAAGTGGCTGTGGGTGAGCAAAATATCAGTGATCTTTAATTGACGTTGTCTGGTCAGCGCCAGAATAGCTGATACGTCCCAGGCGGGATCAACCACTGCGGCGCGGTCGGTGGCGTGATCATGGATTACATAGATAAAATTGCTCATGCGGCCCAATTCCAGCGCATGGACCGTATGGCGCGTTGCGTTGGTCATCCTGCGGTCTCCAAAGTCGTCAGATTGATTGCGAAGGGGGCAAACCGCCTGGTTGGAACAATCACGGCGGCGATAACTCAGAGTGATGGATCGATTTGATCATGACCATTGAACCATGATCGAATCTTTTGACTCTTTTCCCGCAGCGCAGAGGGATTTTTCATGCGTTTTAGTCTCGATATCGATACCCGGAGGCACTTTATCAAAGGCTACGGACCAGGCTGGATCAACATTAATGAGCGGGAGG
>Ga0058864_1545518_pt1 | contig 11493 bp, 18 predicted proteins | sample TNRReaAnaerobRNA_FD_61087 | JGI IMG/M metagenome (GOLD analysis project Ga0058864, IMG submission 61087) | Wastewater treatment Type I Accumulibacter community from EBPR Bioreactor in Madison, WI, USA - TNR Reactor, Time B -10min-Anaerobic_... | ecosystem: Engineered > Bioreactor > EBPR >... | reverse complement strand
CGACCGAGTCGTTCATCTCCGCGGCTTCCTTCCAGGAAACCACGCGTGTGCTGACCGAGGCTGCCGTCACTGGCAAACGCGACTTCCTCCGTGGTCTGAAGGAGAACGTGGTAGTGGGTCGCCTGATTCCGGCAGGTACCGGTCTGGCTTACCACAGCGAGCGCAAGCGTCGTCGCGAAGCCGACAAGCCGGTCCGCGTCAGTGCAAGCGAAGTCGAGGCAGCGCTGACCGAGGCGCTCAACTCGAGCAACAGCTGAGTGTCAGGCTCCGGTGTTTCTAGCCGGAGCCTGCCTTGACGGGGTGGTGCAGTCTCTTTAGACTCATGCACCCCTAAATTTGGCAGGGCACGTGCTCTGCCATTTTGCTTTCTTTTGAAAGCGATAGCGTCGAAAGACAACAGTGGAGCTAAAGATGGCAACGATTAACCAGCTGGTACGTCAGCCGCGCAAGCGTATCGTCGAGAAGTCCGACGTGCCTGCGCTGCAGAATTGCCCGCAGCGCCGTGGCGTGTGCACTCGCGTGTACACCACCACGCCGAAGAAACCCAACTCCGCACTGCGCAAGGTCTGCCGTGTGCGCCTGACCAACGGCTACGAAGTCTCTTCGTACATCGGTGGTGAAGGTCACAACCTGCAGGAGCACAGCGTGGTTCTGATCCGTGGCGGTCGTGTAAAGGACCTTCCGGGTGTGCGTTATCACACCGTGCGCGGTTCGCTGGATACCTCCGGCGTCAAGGATCGCAAGCAGGGTCGTTCGAAGTACGGCGCCAAGCGTCCGAAGTAATTCCGTTTACCTAATTTTTTGAGTCGATAAGAGTAAGGTCGGAGCAAGTGTCTCCGGGCTAACCTGAAGACCGTTTGAGGGCTTATCAATGCCAAGACGTCGTGTAGCAGCCAAGCGTGAGATCCTTTCCGATCCTAAATACGGAAGCCTGATCCTCGCCAAGTTCATGAACCATGTGATGGAAAGCGGCAAGAAGGCGGTAGCCGAGCGTATCGTCTACGGCGCGCTGGACACCGTGAAGGCACGCAAGAACAGCGATCCCCTGGAGATCTTCGAGAAAGCTCTCGACGCCATCGCTCCGCTGGTCGAAGTCAAGTCCCGCCGTGTAGGCGGTGCTACCTACCAGGTTCCTGTTGAAGTGCGTCCTTCCCGTCGCAACGCTCTGGCCATGCGCTGGCTGGTGGATTTCGCCCGCAAGCGTGGCGAGAAGTCCATGGCTCTGCGCCTGGCTGGCGAGCTGCTGGATGCCTCTGAAGGCAAAGGCGCTGCGGTGAAGAAGCGTGAAGACGTGCACCGTATGGCTGAGGCCAACAAGGCCTTCTCGCACTACCGCTTCTAATCTACGCGCTTATCTTACGAGGACCTTATTGTGGCCCGTACTACCCCGATTAACCGTTACCGTAACATCGGTATCTGTGCCCACGTTGACGCGGGCAAGACCACCACGACGGAGCGCGTACTGTTCTACACCGGCGTTAACCATAAGCTCGGTGAAGTGCATGACGGCGCGGCAACCACCGACTGGATGGTGCAGGAGCAGGAGCGTGGTATCACCATTACCTCTGCTGCCGTTACCACCTTCTGGAAGGGTTCGCGCGGCCAGTTCGACAACTACCGCGTAAACGTCATCGATACCCCCGGTCACGTCGACTTCACCATTGAAGTGGAGCGCTCGCTGCGCGTCCTCGATGGTGCTGTCGTGGTGTTCTGTGGTACCTCCGGTGTCGAGCCGCAGTCCGAAACCGTATGGCGTCAGGCCAACAAGTACGGCGTGCCGCGCATCGTCTACGTGAACAAGATGGACCGTCAGGGTGCCAACTTCATTCGCGTCGTCGAGCAGATCAAGAAGCGCCTCGGCCACACGCCGGTTCCGGTGCAGCTGGCGATCGGTTCCGAGGAGAACTTCATCGGTCAGGTCGACCTGATCAAGATGAAGGCGATCTACTGGAATGACGACGACAAGGGCATGACCTATCGCGAGGAAGAAATTCCTGCCGAGCTGGCTGACCTGGCTGCCGAATATCGCTCGAACATGGTCGAGGCTGCTGCCGAAGCCAACGAAGAGCTGATGAACAAGTACCTTGAAGGCGGTGAGCTGACCAACGAGGAAATCAAGGCCGGTCTGCGTCAGCGCACCCTGGCTTGCGAAATCGTTCCCGCGGTCTGCGGTTCGTCGTTCAAGAACAAGGGCGTTCCCCTGGTTCTCGATGCCGTTATCGACTACCTGCCGGCTCCTGACGAAGTCGAGGCCATCAAGGGCGTGCATCCGGATGACGACGAGAAGGTCGACAGCCGTAAGTCGAGTGACGAAGAGCCCTTCGCTGCCCTGGCGTTCAAGATCGCTACCGACCCCTTCGTTGGTACCCTGACCTTCGTTCGCGTCTACTCGGGCGTTCTCGCCTCGGGTGATTCGGTGATCAACTCGGTCAAGGGCAAGAAAGAGCGCGTTGGTCGTATGGTGCAGATGCACGCCAACCAGCGTGAGGAGATCAAGGAAGTGCGCGCAGGCGACATCGCTGCTCTGATCGGCATGAAGGACGTCACTACTGGTGACACCCTGTGCGATCTGGACAAGCAGATCGTTCTCGAGCGCATGGACTTCCCGGAGCCGGTGATTCACGTCGCCGTCGAGCCGAAGACCAAGGCTGACCAGGAGAAGATGGGTATCGCACTGGGCAAGCTGGCTCAGGAAGATCCGTCGTTCCGCGTCAAGACCGACGAAGAGTCCGGCCAGACCATCATTGGTGGCATGGGCGAACTGCACCTGGACATCATCGTCGACCGCATGAAGCGCGAGTTCGGTGTTGATGCCAACATCGGCAAGCCGCAGGTGGCGTATCGCGAAACCATTCGCAATACCTGCGAGATCGAAGGCAAGTTCGTTCGTCAGTCCGGTGGTCGTGGTCAGTTCGGTCATTGCTGGATCCGCTTCGCCCCGGCCGACGAAGGTCAGGAAGGTCTGCTGTTCACCAACGAAGTCGTGGGTGGTGTGGTTCCGAAGGAATACATCCCGGCGATCCAGAAGGGCATTGAGGAGCAGATGAAGAACGGCGTCGTCGCCGGCTATCCGCTGCTCGGCCTGAAGGCGACCGTTTTCGATGGTTCGTACCATGACGTTGACTCCAACGAAATGGCGTTCAAAATCGCCGCTTCCATGGCGACCAAGCAGCTGTCCCAGAAGGGCGGTGCGGTACTGCTTGAGCCGATCATGAAGGTTGAGGTGGTGACCCCTGAGGACTACATGGGTGACGTGATGGGTGACCTGAACCGTCGTCGTGGTCTGATCCAGGGTATGGAAGACACTCCTGCCGGCAAGGTTATCCGTGCCGAAGTTCCGCTGGGCGAGATGTTCGGTTATGCGACCGATGTGCGCTCGATGTCCCAGGGACGCGCGAGCTATTCCATGGAGTTCTCCAAGTACTCCGAAGCTCCGAGCAACATCGCCGAAGCTATCGTCAAAAAACAAGCTTGATTCAGCCCATTAAGTACGAGGTTTGCTGTCGTGGCTAAAGAAAAATTTGAACGTAATAAACCGCACGTCAACGTCGGCACCATCGGTCACGTCGACCATGGCAAGACCACTCTGACTGCAGCTCTGACCCGCGTTTGCTCCGAGGTTTTCGGTAGCGCCAAGGTTGATTTCGACAAGATCGACTCGGCTCCGGAAGAGAAGGCTCGTGGTATCACCATCAACACCGCGCACGTCGAGTACGACTCGGCTGTTCGTCACTACGCTCACGTTGACTGCCCGGGTCACGCTGACTATGTGAAGAACATGATCACCGGTGCTGCGCAGATGGACGGCGCTATCCTGGTTTGCTCGGCTGCTGACGGCCCCATGCCGCAGACCCGCGAGCACATCCTGCTGTCCCGTCAGGTTGGCGTTCCTTACATCGTCGTGTTCCTGAACAAGGCTGACATGGTCGATGACGCCGAGCTGCTGGAACTGGTCGAGATGGAAGTTCGCGACCTGCTGTCCACCTATGACTTCCCGGGTGACGACACTCCGATCATCATCGGCTCCGCGCTGATGGCTCTGAACGGTGAAGACGCCAACGAGATGGGCACCACTGCGGTCAAGAAGCTGGTCGAGACTCTGGATAGCTACATCCCTGAGCCGGTTCGTGCCATCGACAAGCCGTTCCTGATGCCGATCGAAGACGTGTTCTCGATCTCCGGTCGCGGTACCGTTGTGACTGGTCGTGTCGAGCGCGGCATCGTCAAGATCCAGGAAGAAATCGAAATCGTTGGTCTGCGTGACACCACCAAGACCACCTGCACCGGCGTGGAAATGTTCCGCAAGCTGCTCGACGAAGGTCGTGCTGGCGAGAACTGCGGCGTGCTGCTGCGCGGTACCAAGCGTGATGACGTCGAGCGTGGCCAGGTTCTGGCCAAGCCGGGCACCATCAAGCCGCACACCAAGTTCGAGGCCGAAGTGTACGTTCTGTCCAAGGAAGAAGGCGGTCGTCACACCCCGTTCTTCAAGGGCTACCGTCCGCAGTTCTACTTCCGTACCACTGACGTGACCGGTTCGTGCGAACTGCCGGAAGGCGTCGAGATGGTAATGCCGGGCGACAACATCAAGATGGTTGTCACCCTGATCAAGCCGATCGCCATGGAAGACGGTCTGCGCTTCGCCATTCGTGAAGGCGGTCGTACCGTCGGCGCCGGCGTGGTTGCCAAGGTCATCGAGTAATCGATAGGCGTAAGTAAAAGGCCCCGCAAGGGGCCTTTTCTTTTGTCTGATCATTTGTTTGACACCCCTAGGGTGCATCCGTACAATTGCGCCTCCTTTTATCGGGCGTATTCCGCTTGATGGGAATGGCAAATTGGAGTCTGAGGCAAATGCAAAACCAACAAATCCGTATCCGGTTGAAGGCCTTTGACCATCGCCTGATCGATCAATCGACCCAGGAAATCGTGGAAACCGCGAAACGTACTGGTGCTCAGGTGCGTGGTCCGATTCCTCTGCCCACTCGCAAGGAGCGTTTCACCGTTCTGGTTTCTCCGCACGTCAACAAGGACGCGCGCGACCAGTACGAGATCCGCACTCATAAGCGCGTTCTGGACATCGTCCAGCCGACCGACAAGACCGTCGATGCGCTGATGAAGCTTGACCTTGCTGCTGGCGTGGAAGTTCAGATCAGCCTCGGCTAAAACCTGGCGGTTTTAGTCGTGTAACGCTCTGAAATGGGCGGCCATAGCGGGTGAAAGCCCCGTACACTCATGAGGTTACAACATGACTATTGGTGTAGTCGGTCGTAAGTGCGGCATGACCCGCATTTTCACCGAAGAAGGTGTCTCCATTCCGGTCACGGTCATTGAGATCGAGCCGAATCGCGTCACTCAATTCAAAACCGAAGAAAGCGATGGCTATCGTGCGGTGCAAGTCACCGTCGGTGAGCGTCGTGCTTCCCGTGTGACCAAGGCGCAAGCCGGTCACTTCGCCAAGGCCAGCGTCGCTGCCGGTCGTGCCGTCCTCGAGTTCCGTCTCGAAGAGGGTGAGTACAAGGCTGGCGACGAAATCAAGGCGGATATTTTCCAGGCAGGGCAGATGGTCGATGTGACCGGTCAGTCCAAGGGTAAAGGCTTCGCCGGTACCATCAAGCGCTGGAATTTCCGTGGCCAGGACAATACTCACGGTAACTCTGTTTCTCACCGTGTCCCGGGTTCGATCGGCCAGTGCCAGACTCCTGGTCGAGTGTTCAAGGGCAAGAAAATGTCCGGCCATATGGGTGCTGAGCGCGTAACCGTGCAGTCCCTGGAAGTCGTCCGCGTCGATGCCGAGCGCAACCTGCTGCTGGTCAAGGGTGCCGTTCCTGGCGCTACCGGTAGCGACGTTGTCGTTCGTCCGGCAGTCAAGGCGTAAGGGGAGATCTCGAGATGCAATTGAATGTAAATGGCGCTCAGGCCATCGAGGTTTCCGAGCGTACTTTCGGCGGTGATTTCAACGAGACCCTGGTTCACCAGGCAGTCGTCGCCTACATGGCTGGCGGTCGTCAGGGCACCAAGGCTCAGAAATCCCGCTCCGATGTTTCCGGTGGCGGTAAGCGCCCCTGGCGTCAGAAGGGCACTGGTCGTGCTCGTGCCGGTACCACTCGTGGTCCGATCTGGCGTGGCGGTGGTGTGACCTTCGCGGCCACCAATCGCAACTTCGAGCAGAAGCTCAACAAGAAGATGTATCGCGCTGCCATCCGTTCCATTCTGGCCGAGCTGGTCCGTCAGGAGCGTCTGGTTGTTGTCGAGGACTTCGCTGTCGATGCTCCGAAAACCAAGGCACTGGCCAGCAAGCTGAACGGCCTGGGTCTGAACGACGTGCTGATCGTTTCCGAAGCGGTCGATCAGAATCTGTACCTGGCTGCCCGCAACCTGCCCAACGTCGATGTCCGTGACGTCCAGGGTTCGGATCCGGTCAGTCTGATCGCATACGACAAGGTTCTGATTACCGTGTCGGCTGTGAAGAAATTCGAGGAGCTGCTGGGATGAACCAGGAACGCGTTTTCAAAGTGCTACTTGGCCCGCACGTCTCCGAGAAGGCCACCGTCCTGGCTGATAAGCAGGGCCAGTTCGTTTTCAAGGTTGCCACCGATGCAACCAAGCTGGAAATCAAGAAGGCCGTCGAAAGCCTGTTCAGCGTGAAGGTTGACAGTGTCACTACCCAGAACGTCAAGGGTAAGACCAAGCGCACCGCTCGCGGCATGGGCAAGCGTAACGACTGGAAGAAGGCGGTCATCGCTCTTCAGCCGGGCCAAGAAATCGATTTCGCCAGCAGTGCTGAATAAAGCAGGGGTGCATCATGGCAATCGTTAAATGCAAACCGACTTCCGCCGGCCGCCGCTTTGTCGTCAAAGTGGTCAGCCCTGAGCTGCACAAGGGCGCTCCATACGCTCCGCTGCTCGAGAAGAAGTCGAAGACTGGCGGCCGTAACAACAACGGTCGTATCACCACTCGCCACATTGGCGGTGGTCACAAGCAGCACTATCGTCTGGTCGACTTCCGTCGCAACGACAAGGACGGGATTCCGGCCACTGTCGAGCGTATCGAATACGATCCGAACCGTACTGCACACATCGCTCTGTTGAAGTATGCCGACGGCGAGCGTCGCTACATCATCGCTCCGAAAGGCGTGTCTGCCGGTGATCAGCTGATCGCTGGTGCAATGGCGCCGATCAAGCCGGGCAACAGCCTGCCTCTGCGCAACATTCCGGTTGGTTCGACCGTTCACGGTATCGAGCTGAAGCCGGGCAAAGGCGCGCAGATCGCTCGCTCCGCTGGTGCTTCGGTACAGCTGGTGGCGCGTGAAGGTGCTTACGTAACCCTGCGTCTTCGCTCCGGCGAAATGCGCAAGGTGCTGTCCGAGTGCCGTGCGACCCTGGGCGAAGTCTCGAACTCCGAGCACAGCCTGCGTTCGCTGGGCAAGGCCGGTGCCAAGCGCTGGCGTGGTGTTCGTCCGACTGTTCGTGGTGTTGCCATGAACCCGGTTGATCACCCGCACGGTGGTGGTGAAGGTCGTACTTCCGGTGGTCGTCATCCGGTGTCGCCGTGGGGCTTCCCGACCAAGGGCGCGAAGACTCGTTCGAACAAGCGCACCGATAACATGATCGTCCGTCGTCGCAAGTAAATAGAGGGATTCGACAGTGCCACGTTCTCTGAAAAAAGGTCCTTTTATCGATCTTCACCTACTGAAGAAGGTCGATGCGGCGGTGGAAAAGGGCGAGCGCAAACCAGTCAAAACCTGGTCGCGCCGTTCGATGATCCTGCCGCAGATGGTCGGTCTGACCATTGCTGTACATAACGGTCGCCAGCATGTCCCGGTCCTCGTGAACGAAGACATGGTCGGCCACAAACTCGGCGAGTTCGCTGCTACCCGCACCTATCGCGGGCACGTAGCGGACAAGAAAGGCAAGCGCTAAGGGGTAAGCAATGATGGAAGTAGCCGCTAAGTTGTCGGGCGCTCGCATCTCTGCCCAGAAAGCCCGCCTGGTCGCCGATCAGATCCGCGGGAAGAAGGTGGGCGAAGCGCTCAACCTGCTGGCTTTCAGTTCCAAGAAAGCAGCGGAAATCATGAAAAAAGTGCTGGAGTCGGCCGTTGCCAACGCCGAGCACAACGAGGGCGCGGACGTTGATGACCTGAAGGTCAGCACCGTTTTCGTCAACGAGGGGCGTTCGCTTAAGCGCATCATGCCGCGTGCCAAAGGCCGTGCTGATCGCATCGTCAAGCGGTCTTGCCATATCACTGTCAAGGTTGCAGACAAGTAACGGAGTCGATCAGATGGGTCAGAAAGTACATCCCATAGGCATCCGCCTGGGAATCGTCAAGGATCACACCTCCGTCTGGTATGCAGACGGTCGGACTTATGCAGACTATTTGTTTGCAGATCTGAAGGTTCGTGAGTATCTCCAAGACAAACTAAAAAGCGCGTCCGTAAGCCGCATCGATATCCATCGCCCGGCTCAAACCGCACGCATCACCATCCACACCGCTCGTCCCGGCATCGTGATCGGCAAGAAAGGTGAAGATGTTGAGAAGCTGCGTCAGGACCTGACCAAGCAAATGGGTGTGCCCGTGCACATCAACATCGAAGAGATCCGTAAGCCGGAGCTCGACGGTATGCTGGTTGCTCAGAGCGTTGCTCAGCAGCTGGAGCGCCGCGTCATGTTCCGTCGCGCGATGAAGCGCGCCGTACAGAACGCCATGCGCATTGGTGCCAAGGGCATCAAAATCCAGGTCAGTGGTCGTCTCGGCGGTGCGGAAATCGCACGTACCGAGTGGTACCGCGAAGGTCGTGTGCCGCTGCACACCCTGCGCGCGGATATCGATTACGCCACCTACGAAGCGCACACCACCTACGGTGTGATCGGCGTCAAGGTTTGGATCTTCAAGGGTGAGGTCATTGGTGGCCGCACTGAAGAGCTGAAGCCGCAAGCGCCTGCGCCTCGTAAAGCTGCTAAGAAATAAGGAGTACGCATCATGTTGCAACCAAAGCGTACGAAGTTCCGCAAGCAGATGACAGGCCACAACCGTGGTCTGGCTCAGCGCGGTAGCAAGGTCAGCTTCGGCGAGTTTGCGCTGAAGTCTGTCAGCCGTGGTCGCCTGACCGCGCGCCAGATCGAGTCGGCACGTCGTGCTCTGACCCGTCACGTGAAGCGTGGCGGCAAGATCTGGATTCGCGTGTTCCCCGACAAGCCTGTCACCAAGAAGCCCCTCGAAGTTCGTATGGGTAAAGGGAAGGGCGGTGTCGAGTACTGGGTAGCTCAGATTCAGCCGGGCAAGGTCCTCTATGAAATCGAGGGCGTTTCCGAACAGCTGGCGCGTGAGGCTTTCGCCCTGGCTGCTGCAAAGCTGCCGCTCGCCACCACTTTTGTTAAGCGGACGGTGATGTGATGAAAGCGACCGAACTTCGTGAAAAAACAGCAGAGCAGCTGAACGAGCAACTGCTCGGCCTGCTGCGCGACCAGTTCAACCTGCGCATGCAGAAGGCAACTGGTCAGTTGGGGCAGTCTCACCTGCTCTCGCAAGTCAAGCGCGACATCGCTCGCGTGAAGACCGTGCTCAACCAGCAGGCAGGTAAGTGATCATGGCTGAAGTTGAAAAAACTGTCCGTACGCTGACCGGCCGTGTTGTCAGCGACAAGATGGAGAAGACCATCACCGTACTGATCGAGCGTCGCGTAAAGCACCCGATCTACGGCAAGTACGTGAAGCGTTCGACCAAATTGCACGCCCACGATGAAACCAATCAGTGCCGTATCGGTGACAAGGTCACCATTCGTGAGACTCGTCCGCTGGCCAAGACCAAGAACTGGGCCCTGGTGGAAGTCGTCGAACGAGCGGTGGAAGTCTAAAAGACTAAGGGTCGGAGAAAGTTATGATTCAGACTCAATCCATGCTCGATGTGGCCGATAACAGCGGCGCTCGTCGCGTCATGTGCATCAAGGTGCTCGGTGGTTCCCACCGTCGCTATGCCGGCATCGGCGACATCATCAAAGTTACCGTCAAGGAAGCGATTCCGCGCGGTAAGGTCAAGAAAGGCCAGGTGATGACCGCAGTAGTGGTGCGTACCCGTCACGGCGTTCGTCGCGCCGACGGTTCCATCATCCGCTTCGACGGCAATGCGGCCGTCCTGCTGAACAACAAGCAGGAGCCGATCGGCACCCGTATCTTCGGGCCGGTGACTCGTGAACTTCGTTCTGAGAAGTTCATGAAGATCGTCTCCCTCGCCCCTGAAGTGCTGTAAGGAGAAGGCGTCATGCAAAAGATTCGTCGTGACGACGAGATCATCGTCATCGCCGGCAAAGACAAGGGCAAGCGTGGCAAGGTGCTGAAAGTGCTCGCTGACGACCGTCTGGTTGTTGGTGGCATCAACATGATCAAGCGCCATACCAAGCCCAACCCGATGGCTGGCACCCAAGGCGGTATCGTCGAGAAAGAGGCGCCTCTGCACGTCTCCAACGTCGCTATTTTCAACAGTGAAACCAGCAAGGCTGACCGCGTTGGCTTCAAGGTCGAAGATGGCAAGAAAATTCGTGTCTTCAAGTCCACCCAAAAGCCGGTCGGCGCTTGAGAATCATAGGTAAAACACCATGGCACGACTAAAAGAGATTTACCGGAACCAGATCGCTCCGAAGCTGAAGGAAGAACTGCAGCTGGCGAACGTGATGGAAGTTCCGCGCGTTACCAAGATCACCCTGAACATGGGTCTGGGCGAAGCGATCGGTGACAAGAAAGTCATCGAGAGCGCTGTAGCTGATCTCGAGAAGATCACTGGCCAGAAGCCGATCGTTACCTACGCTCGCAAGTCCATTGCCGGCTTCAAGGTGCGTGAGGGCTGGCCGATCGGTATCAAGGTCACTCTGCGTCGCGAGCGTATGTACGAGTTCCTGGATCGTCTGTTGGCTATCTCCCTGCCGCGCGTGCGTGACTTCCGCGGCCTGAATGCCAAGTCCTTCGATGGTCGTGGCAACTACAGCATGGGCGTCAAAGAGCAGATCATCTTCCCGGAAATCGATTACGACAAGATCGATGCGCTGCGTGGTCTGGATATCACTCTGACTACCACCGCCCGTACCGATGATGAAGGCCGCGCTCTGCTGCGTGCTTTCAACTTCCCGTTCCGTAACTAAAGGATCCGGACATGGCCAAAACGAGCATGAAGAACCGCGAGCTGAAGCGTCAGCAGACGGTAGCCAAGTACGCCAAGAAGCGTGCCGAGCTGAAGGCTGTCATCGCCAATCCGAACAGCAGTGCGGAGCAGCGTTGGGAAGCCCAGGTCGCCCTGCAGAAGCAGCCGCGTGATGCGAGTTCCTCGCGTCTGCGCAACCGCTGCCGCCTGACCGGTCGTCCGCACGGTGTATATCGCAAGTTCGGTCTTTCGCGTAACAAACTGCGCGAAGCCGCAATGCGCGGCGACGTTCCGGGTCTGGTCAAGGCCAGCTGGTAATGTCGCTGGTTCGTCCCTGGTGACGGGGACGAATTATCGTGTTGTACCCA
>Ga0058864_1099421_pt1 | contig 11585 bp, 10 predicted proteins | sample TNRReaAnaerobRNA_FD_61087 | JGI IMG/M metagenome (GOLD analysis project Ga0058864, IMG submission 61087) | Wastewater treatment Type I Accumulibacter community from EBPR Bioreactor in Madison, WI, USA - TNR Reactor, Time B -10min-Anaerobic_... | ecosystem: Engineered > Bioreactor > EBPR >... | reverse complement strand
CTCGGCAATGTGCTGTCCATCCTCGCCGAGCACAAGGTCAATGTCATCGACATGATGAACAAGAGCCGCGGCGAGTTGGCGTTCAACCTCATCGATGTCGAAGGCGCCCCCGGTTCCGACGTGATTGCCTCCATCGAGGCAACGCCGCACGTGATTCGCGTGCGCGTCATCGGCGCCTGACAAGGCGCGGACGACACGGGCAGGGAGTTTCAGGAGGAGCGGGGCGGAAATGGTCGGCAGCCGACGACGGCTGCCCCACCCTGCTGCGGTCAACGGCCCGTTCGGGCCGTTTTTCGCGACGGTTTGGCGTCGACCAGAACGAAGTCGATCTTGTTGCTTTCGAGGTCGGCGCGCACCAGCCTGACGCGCACGCGATCGCCGAGGCGGAAACGCTGACCGGTCCGTTCGCCGAGCATCTGGTGCTTGATGTTGTCGAACTGGAAGTAGTCGGCGCCAAGCTCCGAGACGTGGACCAGGCCTTCGATGTAGATCGTGTCGAGCGCCACGAAGATGCCGAAGGCGGTCACCGCCGAGATGGTGCCGTCGAACTCCTCGCCGATGCGCTCCTTCATGAAGAAGCACTTGAGCCAGCTCTCGACATCGCGCGTCGCCTCGTCGGCGCGCCGCTCGGTCGCCGAGCAGTGCAGGCCGATGTCGTCCCAGTTCCCCGCCGGAGCGTACTTCGCGCCGGCGAGCACGGCCTTGATCGCGCGATGCACCAGCAGGTCGGGGTAACGGCGGATCGGCGACGTGAAATGCGTGTAGTGCTCGTAGGCCAGCCCGAAGTGGCCGACATTGTCCGGGCTGTATAGCGCCTGCTTGAGCGAGCGCAGCATGACCGTTTGCAGGAGCTGAAAATCCGGCCGCTGCTTCACTTGCTCGAGCAGCACCGCGTAATCCCTGGCCCGCGGATCGTCGCCGCCCCCCAGCGCCAGCCCGAACTCGCCGAGGAAGGTCCGCAGGTTCTTGAGCTTTTCCGCCGACGGCCCCTCGTGGATGCGATACAGGCAGGTCTGTTTGTGGCCCGCAAGGAAATCCGAAGCGCAGACGTTGGCCGCCAGCATGCATTCCTCGATGATCCGGTGCGCGTCGTTGCGCACGACCGGCACGATGTTCTCGATCTTGCCCTGTTCATTGAAGAGCATCTGCGTTTCGGTGGTCTCGAAATCGATCGCCCCGCGCTTGCCGCGCGCCGTGTGCAGCGTCTTGAACAGCTTGTAGAGATTGTCCAGCTGCGGCTGCAACCCGATATGAAGGTCCGTTTCCGGCTGCGTCGCGCCCGATAGCCACGACCAGACCTGGTTGTAGGTCAGCCGCGCCTGCGAGCGGAATACCGCCCGGTAGAAGCGGTACTTGCCGATCGCGCCGCCAGCGCCGATCTCCATGTCGCAGACCATCGCCAGCCGGTCGACGTCCGGGTTCAGCGAACAGATGCCGTTGGAGAGTTTCTCCGGCAGCATCGGGATGACGCGGCGCGGAAAATAGGTCGAGTTGCCGCGCTCCATCGCCTCGGCGTCGAGCGCCATGCCCGGTTGCACGTAGTGCGAGACGTCGGCGATCGCCACCACCAGCCGCCAGCCGCGGCCCTTCTTCTCGCAGTAAACGGCATCGTCGAAATCGCGCGCCGTTTCGCCGTCGATGGTGACCAGCGGCAGTCCGCGCAGATCCTCGCGCCCCGCCAGATCGGCCTTTCTGATCCTGTCCGGCAGCGCCTTGTTCTCGGCCAGCGCCGCTTTCGAAAACTCGAACGGCAGGTCGTGCTTGCGCAGCGCAATCTCGATCTCCATGCCCGGATCGGCATAATTGCCCAGCACCTCGGAAATGCGCCCGATCGGCTTGGCGAACTTGCTCGGCTGTTCGATGATGTCGACCATCACCACCTGCCCCGACTGCGGCTTGATCTTCGCCCTCTTCTCCGGTGGCACCAGAATGTCCTGGGCGATGCGCTTGTTCTCCGGCACCACGAAGACCAGACCGTGCTCGACGAGCACCCGGCCGACGACACGGGTATTGGCGCGCTCGGTGACTTCGACGATGCCGCCCTCGGGGCGTCCCTTGCGGTCGACGCCGGTAAGCCGCACCAGGGCGCGGTCACCGTGCAGCACCTTGGCCATCTGGTGCTGGTCGAGAAAGATGTCGGCGCTGCCATCATCGGGGATCAGGAAGCCGTAGCCGTCCGGGTGGCCCTGGATTTTCCCCGGCGTCAGGCTGGCGCGCTCGGGCAGGATGTAGGCGCCCTTGCGGTTGCGCATCAACTGGCCTTCGCGCTCCATCGCGCCGAGCCGGCGCTGGAACATTTCCTGTTCGGTCGCGGCGATGTCGAGCAGTCCGCTCAATTCGCCGAAGGTGACCGGACGACCCTCGTCGGCCAGGATCTGCGAGACGTATTCGCGCGACGGGAGCGGCAGGTCATAACGGGCCGCTTCGCGCTCAAAGAAGGGGTCCGCACGGCGGATCGCCGATGGCTTTTTCCTTGACATGCAATTCACTTTCTTTATAATTCACCGCTCTTCGCACCTGTGCCCAGGTGGCGGAATTGGTAGACGCACTAGTTTCAGGTACTAGCGCCGCAAGGTGTGCCGGTTCGAGTCCGGCCTTGGGCACCAGCGATCTTGATGGAAGGCCTTGTCTCGACAAGGCCTTTTTTCATTTTCGCGGCAATTTTCCGGTCGACCGCGCCCTCAAGGAAGTCCCCACTCGCGGGGCAACCAGCATCCGGCATTCCCGCAGCGATTGTCTCACAGGGCGAAACGCCGGCCTGTAACAATTCCTCACATGTCCGGCTCGCCCCGCCGTCATCGGCCAGCGCCCCACCGCGTTGTTTGGCTTATGAAAACGACCATCCTCTCCCTCTGCGGCGCTCTCTGCATCGCGCTCGGAACTTCCACCCCGGCCCTGGCCGACCACGGACACGACCGCGGCCATTACCGGCCGGCGCCCCGCCACCACGGCCACGGCGACTACCGGCCGGCGCCGCCCCGTCATGACCACGGCCACCGCCGCGGCTACGGCTGGGCCGGCCCGGCCGCCCTGCTGGCGATTACCGGCATCGCCGCCGGCATTGCCGCCTCGACCTACTACGCGCCCGCCCCGGCCTACGTCGAGCCACAGCCGGTCTTCGTCGAACCACGCCCGGTTTACGGGAGCCGGGCAGCCGGCTACTGGAACTATTGCGGATCGGCCGGGCAGTACTACCCGAACGTCGATTACTGCCCCGAAGGCTGGCAGGCGGTCCCCGCCCGCTGACCATCGCGGGTCCGTCGACGGCATGCCGCCCAGGCGGTACAGTGTGCAGTTGTCGCCCCCTTGCTGCCCCGCCCCATGCGCCGACTGTTGATCTTCTGGCTGTTGATGGCCTGCACGCTCCCGGGCGTTGCCAGCGCCAGACAGGCGTATCCCTTTTCGCTGCGCGCCGAGCGCAGCGCCTCGGGCAGCGACCTGATCGCCCACAATCGCGGCCCGGCCCCGGTGTCGGTGCGGCTCGCGCTGAGCGCGGCGGACAATGTCCGCACGACCTCGCCCCTGCCCGTTTTCGCCGTGGTGCGCCCCTACAGCGAAGCGCTGCTCCTGCAGGTCCGCCCGGCCCACCCGGGACGCGGCTTGCGCTTCTCGACGCAATCGACCTTCAGCGTCGGCAACTTCCACGCCGTCCCCGACCCGCGTGCAACCTACCGCCTGCCCTTCGCCGACGGCCGCAGCTTCGTCATCAGCCAGGCTCCCGGCGGCCCGCTGACCACCCACACCGCCGAGGACAGCGAGCATGCCGTCGATTTCACGATGCCCGAGAATACGCCCGTCGTCGCCGCCCGCGATGGCGTGGTGATCGAGACCGAAGCGGCGAACCGCTTCGGCGGCAAGGATCGTGGGCTGCTGGCGATGGCCAATTACGTCCGAATCCTGCATGCCGACGAAACCGTGGCAACCTACGCCCACCTGGCGCCCGGCGGGGTCCGCGTGCGTCCGGGAGAAAGGGTAAGCGCCGGGACCGTCATCGGGCAATCGGGCGCCACCGGCTACACATCCGGCCCGCACCTGCATTTCGTCGTGCAAAAACTGGTGCGCAGGAACGACCGGTTCGCGATGGTTTCAGTGCCATTCCGCTTCTCCGTCGGCGATCCGCCCCATGTCTTCACGCCGAAGTTCGGCCAACTGGCGACGGCTGACTATGCGGCGCCCGGCAGGGCGCCGCCGTTTGTCGACGCCCGGCGGTTCGAGCAGCCTGCGGCTCAAGTCCCCTCGGGGGATGGAAAACGGGTCGTTCAGGCCCGTTGACCGCACCCGCCGCCGGTGAAGCGGCGGCGCAAGTCCCCAGGCGCGGGGCGGCGCCAGCCGGGGATCACTCGAAGGGATGCTGCCTGAGGATGGTCTCGTCGCGCTCGGGTCCGGTCGAGATGATGGCAACCGGCACCTGACAAAGCTCCTCCAGGCGATTGAGATAGGCTTGGGCATTGGCCGGCAGATCCTGCCAGCGCCTGGCGCCGAAGGTCGTTTCCGGCCAGCCGGGCATCGTCTCGTAGATCGGCTCGCAGCGCGCGACTTCATCGGCGCCGATCGGCAGCAGATCGAGAACCTTGCCGTCGAGACGGTAACCGTTGCAGATCCTCAGTTCGGCGAGACCGTCGAGAACGTCGAGCTTGGTGATGCACAGCCCGGTCAGGCCGTTGATGCGCCCGGAACGGCGCAGCGCCGCCGCATCGAACCAGCCGCAGCGGCGCTTGCGCCCGGTGACGGTGCCGAACTCCCTGCCGACCTGCGACATCTGGTAGCCCGGTGCGCCGACGGTGTCGATGTCGAGTTCGCTCGGGAAGGGGCCGCCGCCGACGCGGGTACAGTACGCCTTGGTGATGCCCAGCACGTAATGCAGCATGCCGGGACCGATGCCGGCGCCGGCGGAAGCCTGACCGGCGACGCAGTTCGACGACGTCACGAACGGGTAGGTGCCATGGTCGATATCGAGCAGGGTGCCCTGCGCGCCCTCGAACAGCAGATTCTGGCCGGCCTGATTGGCCGCGTACAGCGCCGCCGAAACGTCGGCCACCAGCGGACGGATCTGCTCGGCGTCGGCCATCGCCTGATCGAGCACCATGCGGTAGTCGACCGCGGGCGCCCTGAAATACTCGGTCAGCACGAAGTTGTGATATTCCAGGACTTCCTGCAGTTTCCCGGCGAAGCGTTCCGGATGAAACAGGTCGTAGATCCGCAGCCCGCGCCGCGAAACCTTGTCCTCGTAGGTCGGGCCGATGCCCTTGCCGGTCGTGCCGATCTTCTTGTCGCCGGCCTTGGCATCCTCGCGCGCCTTGTCGATGGCGGAATGGTAGGGCAGGATGATCGGACAACCGGGACTGATCTTGAGGCGCGAGCGGACTTCGATGCCGCCCTTCTCCAGTTCGGCGATTTCGGCCAGCAGGTGATGGATGTCGAGCACCACCCCGTTGCCGATGTAGCATTTGACCCCGTCGTGGACGATGCCCGAGGGCACCAGATTCAGCTTGTAGACCTGTTCGCCGACAACCAGCGTGTGGCCGGCATTGTGCCCGCCCTGGAAGCGGACGACCCCCTGGGCATGGTCGGTCAGCCAGTCGACGATCTTGCCCTTCCCCTCGTCACCCCACTGGGTGCCGACCACGATGACATTCTTGGCCATGTCTAGTCCTCTTGTATTGCTTCGATGATCCAGTCCTCGCCGGCCTGCGCCAGTTTTCTGTCGCAGACCGGCCCTTCGCAGGCGGTTTCGTCCGGCAGCAGTTCCACGACGATTTCCCCCTGCCCGCGCAGCGCGGCAATGTGCGCGGCGAGTTTCGCGTCATGCCCGACCTGCGGCGCCAGGATGGCCCGCGACGGCCTGCCGGCCGGCGCCAGGCGCGCCACTTCGCGCAGGTCCATCGAAAAGCCGGTTGCCGGACGCGCCCGTCCGAAGACCCTGCCGGCGCCGTCGTAGCGGCCGCCCAACGCGACCGCCGCCGGGTAGCCGGGGCAGTAGGCGGCAAAGACGACGCCATTGTGATAGTGATAGCCGCGCAGGTCGGAAAGATCGAGCGAAAACGGCAGGTCGCCAGCGAGCACGACGAGATGACGCAAATCGGCGAGCGCCGCGGTGATGGCCGGGAGCGCCGGCAGTTCGGCGGCGGCGCGGTCGAGTACTTCGACGCCGCCATACAGTTGCGGCAGGCGCTGCAGGGCTTCCCGGAACGGTGCGGGCACCTCGGCGCACGCCGCGATCAGGCCCGGAACATCCTTGGCCTGGAGCAGGGCGAGCAGCGTCCCTTCGGATTCCCGCGGCAGCCCGGCCGCCTCGGCCAGGGCGCGGAAGATGCCGACGTGGCCGAGATCGATCCGGCTCACCGCCACCTGGATCGTCTTCAGCGCGCCCGCGAGCAGACGAATCACCGCGAGATCGGCGGCGATCCCGGCATGGCCGTAGAGTTCGGCGCCGATCTGCACCGGTTCGCGGCTGGCGGAAATGGTCGCCGGCATGGCGTGCAGCACGCTGCCGCAATAGCACAGGCGCGTGACTCCGCGATGGTTGAGCAGATGGGCGTCGATGCGCGCCGCCTGCGGCGTGATGTCGGCACGCACCCCCATGGTGCGCCCGGTAAGCTGGTCGACCAGCTTGAAGGTACGCAGATTGAGATCCTGGCCGGCGCCGGTCAGCAGCGACTCGAGGTATTCGAGCATCGGCGGCATGACGAATTCGAAACCGTGACCGCGGAAATGGTCGAGCAAGGTCCGGCGCAGGCGCTCGATGCGATCGGCCTCGGCCGGAAGGGCGTCGGCGATGTATTCGGGCAACAGCCAGTTCATGAGAGAACCATGAGCAGGATCAGGCCGGCGATCATCGAGGTGAGGCCGATGAAGCGGATCTGCCCGTCCGTGAGTTGAACGAGGCGGCGGAAAGTCTCGCGCCAGGCAGCCGGCGCGATGAAGGGCATGATCCCTTCGAGCACCAGCATCAGCGCGAAGGCCAGCAGCAGCGTCGAGGTCATTTGCCCTTGTCGTTCCCGCGCCCGGTGCCCTTCATGTACTTGAAGAAATCGGAGCCGGGTTCCACCACCAGCACGTCGCTCTTGTTCCGGAAGCTGCCGCGATAGGCTTCCAGGCTGCGGTAGAAGGCATAGAACTCGGGGTTCTGGCTGAACGCCTGCGCGTAGATGGCCGTGGCCTGGGCGTCGCCCTCGCCCTTGATCTTCTGGGCATCGCGATAGGCGTTGGCGATGATGATCTCGCGCTGGCGATCGGCATCGGCGCGGATCTTCTCGGCTTCGGCCGCTCCTTCGGATCGCAGTTCGTTGGCGACCCGCTTGCGTTCGGCCTCCATGCGGCGATAGACCGCCTCGCTCACTTCGTTCGGCAGCTCGACCCGTTTCAGCCGCACGTCGACGATCTGTACGCCGATCTTGCGCGCATCGGCATCGGCCTTGATCCGCATGTCTTCCATGATCCGGTCGCGCTCGCCGGAGATCACGTCATGCACCGTGCGCTTGCCGAATTCCTCGCGCAGGCCGGCGTTCACCGTCTGGTTCAGGCGGGTCTTCGCACGCGCCTCATCGCCACCGACCGAAATGTAGTAGAGCTTGGGGTCGATGATCCGCCACTTGACAAACGAGTCGACCAGGACGTTCTTCTTCTCGGACGTGATGAAGCGCTCCGGATCGTTGTTGTCCAGGGTCAGGATGCGCCGGTCGAAATAGCGGACATTCTGGATCATCGGGATCTTGAAGTTCAGACCCGGCTCGGTGATGATCCGCTTGACTTCACCCAACTGGAAAACCAGCGCGTACTGACGCTGATCGACGGTAAACATCGACATGGCGACGACGACCAGAACGGTCACGACAATCGCCGCCAGCAAGTTGAATCTCGAGTTCATCAACGGGCCTCCCGGTCGCGAGAGCGCAAGGCCGGCTCACGCCCGCGGCCTTGACCGGTCATGGAATCAAGCTGCGGCGGCGCTTCATTGGATGCCTGCGGCACTGGCCTGGACGGCGCCGCAGGCGCCGGGGACACCGCGACAGGCTCCGTGGCGACCGGTGCGGCGGCAGCGGCGGCAGCCCCCTGCAGCAACTTGTCGAGCGGCAGGTAGAGCAGGTTCCCCTGTCCCTTGGCATCGATCAGGACCTTGCTCGTATTGGCATACACCTGTTGCAGGGTTTCGAGATACATGCGCTGACGCGTCACCTCGGGCGCCTTGGCATACTCGACCTGGACCTGCCTGAAGCGCGAGGCATCACCCTCGGCCGTCGAGATCACCCGCTGCTTGTGGCCACTGGCTTCCTCCATCAGACGCGCCGACGTTCCCTTGGCCCTGGGAATGACGTCATTGGCATAGGCCTGGCCTTCGTTCTTCTGGCGCTCGCGGTCCTGGCCGGCCTTCACCGCGTCGTCGAAGGCCGCCTGCACCTGCTCGGGCGGCTGGGCGTTCTGCATCGTGACCTTGGAGATCAGGATGCCGCTCTGGTAGCGGTCAAGGATCTCCTGCATCAGCTGCGAGGCCTGGGCGGCGATCTGTTCGCGGCCCTCATAGAGAACGAAGTTCATACGGCTCTTGCCGACAATCTCACGGACAGCCGATTCGGCGGCGCCCATGACCGCATCTTCGGGATGGCGGTTGTTGAACAGGTACTCGCTCGGGTCCTTGAGGAAGTACTGAACCGCGAACTGGATATTCACGATGTTCTCGTCATCGGTCAGCATCAGCGCCTCTTTCAGGACCTTGTTGCGCTCGCTGCCGCGGTAGCCGATCTCGATGGTGCGCACGCCGGTCAGGTTGACCAGGTCGACCGACTGGATCGGGTACGGCAGGCGCCAGCGCAGGCCGGGCTCGGTCGTCTCCTTGTATTTGCCGAACTGGAGCACGATGCCGCGCTGCGAGGCATCGACGATGTAGAAGCCGGAAGCCAGCCAGATCACGACCACCAGCGCGGCAAGCAGGCCAACGCCGCCGCCGAGGAATTTCGGATTGAAGTCGATCTGCGGCAGGCGCGGCCCATTGCCGCCCCCGCCGCCCCCGCCGCCATTGCCGCCACCGCCACCCTTCTTGCCGAGCATGCCGTTGAGCCTGCGGTTGAAGTCACGCCACAGTTCCTCGAGGTCGGGCGGCCCCTGATTGGGCCGGCGCGGACCGCCCCCGCCGGGTTTGTCCCCGTCGTCGCCGCCACGGTTGCCCCATTGCGGGTCGTTGAGGGACATGAAAATTCCTAATGTCGGGATCATGTGGTCTGGGAGTCAGCTAATGTAATCGGGTTGGGCATCGCGAGCGGCGGCGGCCAGTTCGTCATGGACGGTTTCGGCCTTGGCCAGGGCATATTCGGCGAGGGATTCGCGCAATAGTTCCAGGCCCTCGCCGGAACGCGCACTGATGCGAACGCGCGCGATATTACCATATTCATCGCGCTCGACTCCCGGCGCCGCCTCGGTCAGGTCGATCTTGTTCCAGACGATCAGCTGCCGGACCTTGCGGGCGCCGATTTCCTCGAGAACCTTGTTCACCTCGAACATCTGCTGGTCGCGGGCATGGCTGGCGCTGTCCACGACATGCAGCAGCAGGTCGGCGTCGGCGGCGGCTTCCAGCGTGGCATGAAAGGCATCGATCAGCGAATGCGGCAGATCGCGGATGAAACCGACGGTATCGGAAACGACGACGTTGCCCGCACCCTCGATCCACAACCGGCGCGACGTGGTATCCAGCGTTGCGAAAAGCCGATCGGCGGCAAGGACGCCGGCATGGGTCAGCGCGTTGAACAGGGTTGACTTGCCGGCATTGGTGTAGCCGACCAGCGAGACATTGAGCACGTCGCCGCGCATCCGCTCCTTGCGCTGCACGCCGCGCTGCCGCGACAGCTTCTTCAGGCGCTCCTTGAGCAGCTTGATGCGGTTGCCGAGCAGACGGCGGTCGGTTTCCAGCTGCTTCTCGCCCGGTCCGCGCAGGCCGATGCCACCGCGCTGGCGCTCGAGGTGGGTCCAGCCGCGCACCAGCCGGGTCGACAGGTGCTCCAGCTGGGCCAGTTCGACCTGCAGCTTGCCCTCGGCGCTGGCGGCACGCTGGGCGAAGATGTCGAGGATCAGGCTGGTCCGGTCGATCACGCGACATTTGAGTTCACGCTCGAGATTGCGTTCCTGCGCCGGCGAGAGCTGGTGATTGAAGATGACCAGATCCGCCTCGCCGGCCCCCAGCATGGCGGCGATCTCCTCGACCTTGCCCTTGCCGGCGAAAGTCTTCGGGTCGGGGGCGTGGCGCCGGCCGAACACTTCGGCGACCACCAGGCCGCCCGCCGAATCGACCAGCAGCCGCACTTCCTCGAGCTGATCGGCAAGATCACCCTGGCCGAAATCAAGCTGAACGACCACCGCACGCTCGCCGGCAGCGGGACGTTCATTCATGGGAATTTCCGGAAGCTGGAACCGCGGGCCCGCCACACGGACGGGGAAATGATGATGCGCCGATTATTCAGCCGCCTGTTCTTGCTGGAGGCTCACCGGACGGGATGGCACCACGGTCGAGATCGCGTGCTTGTAGACCATCTGGGTGACCGTGTTCTTGAGCAGCACAACATACTGGTCGAAAGATTCCACCTGGCCCTGCAACTTGATGCCATTGACCAGATAGATCGAAACCGGGACGTGCTCGCGACGAAGCGCATTGAGGAAGGGGTCTTGGAGCATTTGCCCTTTGTTGCTCATGGTGGGGACTCCATGTGGTCATGTTGTTATGAGTTTACTAATGTACCCAAGTTTGCCTCGGGATGCCAAGGTTTTTACGTCTTGCCCTGGTCGGCAAAGGGATTCCTGCCGGTGACGAACTGGATGCGCAACGGCGTGCCCTGCAGCTTGAATGCTTCGCGAAACGTGCTTTCCAGGTAGCGCCGGTAGCTGTCCCCGATCTGATCGACGGCATTGCCATGGACCACGATGATCGGCGGATTGGATCCCCCCTGGTGGGCATAACGCGGCTTCGGCCGGAACATGCCATGCCGCGGCGGCGGCTGCCGGGCCACCGCATCGGCCAGCACGCGCGTCAGACGCGGCGTGGACAGGCTGGTCATCGCCGCGGCATAGGCGGCATTGACCGAACGGAAGAGGGCCTCGAGTCCGACGTTGCGCTTGGCCGAGATGAAATGGAACTTGGCGAAGTCGAGGAACTTCAGCTTGCGCTGGAGGATGGCGCGGGTCTGCTCGCGGACATGCGAATCGAGCCCGTCCCACTTGTTGACCGCGACCACCAGCGCCCGCCCGGACTGCACGATGAAGTCGGCGATGCGGGCGTCCTGGTCCGAGACGTCGGCCTGGGCATCGACCATCAAAATGACGACGTTGGCTTCCTCGATCGACTTCAGCGTCTTGACCACCGAGAATTTCTCGACCGACTCGAATACCTTACCGCGCTTGCGCATGCCGGCCGTATCGACGAGCACGTACTGGCGCCCGCCGCGTTCGAAATCGATCTCGATCGAATCACGCGTCGTTCCCGGCGCGTCGAACGCGATCACCCGCTCCTCGCCGAGCAGGGTGTTGATCAGCGTCGACTTGCCGACATTCGGGCGACCGACAATCGCCACCCGCACCGCCGCGGATTTCTCCTCGTCCTCTTC
>Ga0058864_1041510_pt1 | contig 11595 bp, 7 predicted proteins | sample TNRReaAnaerobRNA_FD_61087 | JGI IMG/M metagenome (GOLD analysis project Ga0058864, IMG submission 61087) | Wastewater treatment Type I Accumulibacter community from EBPR Bioreactor in Madison, WI, USA - TNR Reactor, Time B -10min-Anaerobic_... | ecosystem: Engineered > Bioreactor > EBPR >... | reverse complement strand
CACATTTTTAGCGGATGGAACAAACTCTACGCGGAATCTTACATATCGTCCTTATCGCATGGCTGTTCGGCTTCGGGCAATCCCTGATGGCGCAACAAAACGCCTGCGATCTTCAATGGGAGCGGACGATCCTGCCCGAAAAAAACGGGAGATCCGCCGGAGTATGCCTCACCCACGACTCACTCGGTAACATCTATGTCGCCGGCACCTTTGAAAACCAACTCAAAATCGGCAATCACCTCCTCACCGGCATCGGTAAAGCCGATATGTTCCTTGCTAAATACAATCCCAATGGGGAACTCCTTTGGGTAAGGAGTGCGGGGAGTGAGAAAGGAATACGAATCTCCAATTTATATTTAAGGGAAAATGGTCAACTCTTTGTAATAGCGACCGCTGAATCTTCAGTATATTTTCCGGATACAGTTTATTTCCTTGAAAGACCATTTTATGCTTCTTCGTCTTGGGATACCGAGGGAAATTTTTTGAAAATCATTTCCGGGCATATTTTTGGGGAACCATTGGAAATCCCTGAATTTGGAGATTCTTTTGCTGTAAAATTTTATGATATTCATCATAATAGACAACCAATACACCTAAAGAATAGTAGCGATCTATTCATTGGTTTATTGGATGATGAACGAACAAAAATCGATTCCGTAAATACCCTAAAATGGTGGTTACCCATCGAAGTAGACGGATCAGCATGGATAACCTCTAAAAGTGGCTCACCCGAACACGGCTATTTCTTTGTCGGGACATTCTCCGGTACGCTCCAAATCGGTGATATAGCCTTGACCTCCAACGGAGAATGTGATGGTTTCCTCCTCCGTGTGAATGAGGCTGGCAAGATCACCTACGCCCGCCACTTGGGAGGCATCAATGCCGATGCCATTAATGCCGTAACGGTTACGCCTTCGGGGCAGGTCTATATTACGGGTTCGGTTACTCCCCCCGTGCAGTTCGGCATGGAAAAACGGGACGGTGATAGCATCCCTACCTTCTTTTTAACGCGCCTTTCGTGTGGGATAGCTTCCGATTGCACCGCCCCCGACGAGGTGCGGGTAAATAAGATCACCGAAAACAGCCTCACCATACAGTGGGAAGAGACGGCGGAAACCCAAGCCTACGACGTACAGTTCAAAAAGCCGTCCGAAAGTGAGTGGCAGACCCGCCGAACGGTCAATAGTCCGCTGGCTTTAGAAAACCTGACCGAAGGCACGAACTACCATATCCGCATTAGAAAGGTCTGCGCAGACGGACTTTCGCCTTTTTCGCAAGAAATCGAAGCCCGTACCTTAGAACCCGCGCCTACTTGTACTGCTCCGCGAGATTTCAGCATTCGGGCGATTCACCCGACGTTTGCCAGCGTGCAGTGGTTTGAAAAAACTAAAAACAGTGCCATCGCTTCCTACAAAATTTTCTATCGCAAAAAAGGTATTAAGCAGTGGCAAACAGTGGAAACTTCCGCTAATTCCATCAAAATAGAAGGCTTAGAACCCTTAACCGAATACGAAACGAAAGTTGCCGTTACCTGCACAGATGGTTTTAAGAATGATACTACTCCGATACGGACATTTACGACCATTCGTTTAGACGCTTGCCCCGAACCGTTTGAGGTCAGTGCGGTACATATTTTACATCGGTCGGCACACATTCGTTGGAAAACGACGGGTGAATCGAAAAGTTATCGCGTGCAGTGGAAAGCCGTCGGTACGAAAGAATGGCAGTCGGCAAATACGTCGCTCAATGCGATAGTGTTGTTTGGGTTGAATCCCGCTACGGCTTACGAAGTTCGCCTGCGTGCCAAATGCGACGAAAATTCGTATTCACCCTATTCCGAGCCGATTGTTTTTAAGACGCTCAAGGATTGTGAACCTTCGGGTAACCTCTTAGTACCCGATGTAACGTTGACGACGGCTTGGGTGGTCTGGGATTCCGTACCGAACGGTAAGAAATACGACCTTTTTTACAAAGCGAAGCAGGAAGTTTACTGGAAAAACGTCTCCACAACTAACCGTTATACGCAAATCACGGGTTTGAATCCCGATACCCGCTACGAAATTAAACTGCGGGTGAACTGCGGGGATACCGCTTCATCCAACTTCAGTGCCGTAACCGAACTTTCTACCCTACCGAGCCAAGCCTGCGGAACAGTAGAAAATGTGGTCATCCTACCGGGTGTGGATCATGCCGTCATGCGTTGGAAACCCGCTAAATTGGCAAGCGGATATGTGATTCAATGGCGGTTAGCCCATTCAACCCTCCCCTGGACGACCGTTACGCTGAAAGACCCACAAACCCGCCAATACACCATCCAGCAATTAAGTGGTAATGCAACCTATGCGGTGCGGATCATCTCTCAATGCGAAAGTGTATTACAACCGTTTGAGCGGACGTTTGCAACCATGACTGATGCGAAGGCTTCTCCAACCTTGAAGGCGACTGCTTTGTCTGCCTTCCCGAACCCGGCTAAGGAAAAACTGAAAATAGATTACAACATCGGTAAGGAAGAAAGTGCCACCTTAGAAGTCTATAATCTGGTGGGCAAGCGAATCTATCATCAATCGTTAACGCGGGCTACGGGTTACGTAGAATTAGATGTTTCCGATTGGGAATCAGGCGTTTACTTCTGCCGATTGTATATAGACGAAGAAAAAAATTACCTCCAAAAGATCGCCGTTACCAAATAATATTTTGATTTACCACATCACGAGCGAAGAACGTTGGCAAAAAGCCTTAGATCGCGGTTATTATGAGCAGGATTCACTGAAAACAGAGGGCTTTATCCACTGTTCATATTTAGAACAAATCCCTCGAACGTTAGAGAAACATTTTTCCCATGAAACGCAAGTTTACGTCCTTCACATCGTAGAAAAGCGCGTTCGAGACATCCTCCGTAAAGAAGCTAACCCCGAATCGGGCGAGATTTTTCCCCACCTTTACGGAAAGATGGACATCACAGCCATTGAAGACGTTTCCATTTGGGAAAAAGACACGGAAGGGAAGTGGGGAAAGGGGTGAACAAGCATTAAATTGTGAACGACATGAGACTATTCTTGACATTATTTGGATGGCTTTTCGTTTGTAATACATTAGCACAAAGCAAATTCCAAGAACGTGTAGCAAATATCTTATATACTTATGATACCCTCACCACTCCTCATTTAATTAAATCATTACGGCTGTATCAAAACGGTTTTATCCGACAAGCCGATAGCTTGGCATTGTTAACCCCCCAGCTAACCCGCCCTAATTATGATATGTTTTGGCTCTTTGGAATAACCGGTTACTCAGGATTGCGTAAACATTCACATGATGATTCCGTAACAATGCGAATTAAGAATTGGCTCAAAAATTATCACGTATGGAAAGGTAATACTGAAAATCACCATTTATTATACTACACGGCACTTTATCTATTACCGCAAATTTACCCCGAACTTAGCCGGTCAGATGATTGGTTTCACGGTCAAAATCCACTTACCCTAAAACTCGAAGCATATGAGCATATTCAGAACTGGATACACCGTACTACCTATGAAGGGCAAGGTGAATTCGATACCCCTACCTATTTTCCAGAATATATGTGGTGTATGGTGCTTTTGCATCGCTTTGCGGAAGATGAAAAAATGCGACTTCAAGCAAAACTAATGATGGACTGGTTGTTAATAGATTTTGCTTTAGATCATTTAGATGGTATGATGTTGGGCGGTCATTCACGGGAAGACCCGATTGCCGTATACACGCCTCGTAAAGGTTTTGCCACCGAATTTGCTTATCTGTATTTTGGTATCGGTGAACACCAACCCAACATGACTTGGTGTATCTGGATGAATGCTCTTTGCGGATACGAACCACCGACTTTTATTCAACAATTAGCTACCGACCGAAGCCGTCCCATCCTCAATAAAGAACGAAAACGTACCCGTGATCGCTACCGACACGTTACCCGAAGAAATGATCCCGTTTATCGGACGACCTACGTAACGAATGAATACGGCTTAAGTAGCATTCAAGGAGGAATTCTACAACCCATCCAGCAACATACTTGGAGCGTTCGATTTCGAGAAACTAAACCCTATTCGACGATTTTTGCAGTGCATCCGTATTGGTCAAAATATGAACTGGAAATGTATTTTACAGAGCCGTTTACTGTTGAATCCGTTACCGCTCAAAAGCCTACCTATTCGCAACCTACCAAATGGACAAGCGCATCGCCTTGTGAACGCATATTTCAGTACAAGAATGACCTGATTGGCTTGTATGTTATTCCTGACAGTATGCCTACTGATCATATTAACTTCTTTTTCCCTAAGACCTTAGATGAACGTAAAGTCCTGCCTACGGGTTGGATCGTAGCTCGTGCCGGCAAGACGTATGTCGGTGTTTATCTCTATCAACCGTATGAATGGATGCAACTACTGGAAGATGAATTCAACCACCGATTAAGAAGTAAGGGAAACGTTAATGGCTATGTAGTGGTGGTTCGGGATGAAACGGAGGTGGGGAGTTTTGAAGCCTTTTGTGATAAAATCAGTGCTTCCCGTCCGGCTTTTAAGTGGGAAAATCAATCGCTAAGCGTTACCTACTAAATATCGACCGGACGGAACTATCGTTTAAGTTTCCTGAAACACGAACCGTTAACGGTGTTGCCTATACCTTTGAGGATTGGAAACTCTTTGAAAGTCCTTTCACGCGGGGGAATGAAGGTAGTCTTTACGTCCGATACGGTAAGGAAGCCTACCATTATCGCGCAACGGAGGCTATTTTTGAACGAATAGACAGCAAATACGTCAAAAGAATTTTCCCGCACTAACGTCATAAAAAAGCACTCCAACAAAGGTGTGGGAGTGCTTTTTTTTTATAAGAAACTGTATTAATGCCTATTTATCGGCTTCCCCCATCACGGGGTCAATCGAACCGATGAGAACAACGGTATCAGCGACCATTGCACCCTCCATCATGCGTTCCAGCACTTGAAGGTTAGTAAAGGATGGTGATTTGATTTTCAGTCGCCAAGGTGCGCCTGTGCCGTCGGATTTGATATAAAAGCCGAGTTCTCCTTTAGGAGCTTCGATGGCGTGGTAGGCTTCCGCACCTGCGGGAGGACAAACGCCCACATCCGTCATCATAAAGTCATGGATCAACCCTTCCATCGAATAATAGACTTCATCTTTAGAGGGATAGGATTGCTTCGCGTCATCGGCGCGGATGATTCCTTGGGGTATTTTATCCAAGCACTGCTCTATTATACGTACCGACTGCTCCATTTCATACAGCCGAACAAAGTATCGTGAAAGGCAATCCCCTTCATCCCGAATGGGAATATCGAAATCCACTTGGTCGTACATGAGGTAGGGTTCGGCTTCGCGGAGGTCAAAAGGAACACCGCTTGCCCGCAGGTTGGGACCCGTGAAACCGTAAGCGATGGCATCTTCCCGCGATACGATGCCCACACCGATATTTCTGTTGAGCCAGATGGGGTTACGGTTCAGGAATTTCATCCAGCTTTTCAGTTCGGAATAAAAGTGTTTGAGATACTGGCGGATCATGTCGATCACTTCATCCGACATATCGAACTGAACGCCACCGATCCGGCTATGGCTCACCGTAAATCGCACCCCCGCAAACTTATCAAAGATGGTATAAATATTCTCTCTTTCACGGAAGGCATACATGAACATCGAGATTGCCCCTGCATCCATTACCATCGTCCCGATCCAAAGCAAGTGCGCTGAAATTCGCGCCAGCTCACAAGCGATCGTTCTGATGTATTGCGCACGCTCGGGTACTTCGATTTGGCAGATTTTCTCCACCGCCAAGCATAGCGCGACATTATTGGAGTAGGGCGAAAGGTAGTCCATACGGTCAGTGTAAGGCATGAACTCTTGGAAGGTTTTATATTCCGCCAGCTTTTCCACCCCCCGATGCAGGTAGCCAATGTCAATCGCACAGCGGGCAATCTTCTCACCATCCAGCTTGGTTACCACGCGGAGTACACCGTGTGTGGCGGGGTGCTGTGGACCGATATTGAGAATCATCTCCGTACCTAAAGGGTCTGAATCGTCAATCTCGACGGCGGAATGCTTGGTTTCCAAGTAATTATAGATCGCCTTTTGGTGCTTAGGGAAAAAAGTCAGATCAACTTTATCCTCTATATTGAGTTTGGAAACAGTATTTTCCATGAAAGTGAATGTTCTGTATAAATGGTGTGCTAAGGTAAGAATAAAAAAAATACGGTTTCCGTTCCCGCAGCCTTATTTTCATAAAAAAGTGCCGGAAACTACATTTCCACCATCTTTAATAAATCCCGAACGGCGGGTTCAGCTTGGGGATACTTGAAGGGATAGCCGGCATCCAAGAGCCTTTTCGGGGTAACGAATTGTCCTTCCAAAAGTACGGCACTGCTTTCGCCCAGCATGGTCTTCACCACAAAGGGAGGTACCGATATTCCTGCCGGCTTACCGACCAATTTCCCGATGATCTTAGAGAAATCTTTATTGGTCATTAGTTCGGGGGCTGTCAGGTTAACGACACCTTCGATTTCGGGATGATTGATGAAAAATTGAAAGATACCCACAATATCATCCATATGTATCCATGGAAAACCCTGTTTCCCGTCTCCCAGATAACCGCCGGCGTAATACTTAAACGGTTTCAGTAGTCGGGGGAAAGCACCGCCTTTTGCCGCCAAGATTAAACCGATTCGAGCGATGACGGTACGGATGCCCGCTCCTTTTGCGGCTTCCTCCCACTTTTGGCAGGTAATACCCAGAAAATCTTTACCGACAGGTGCCGTTTCGTCCACTGGAGTTGTATGTTTTGTACCATAAAAGCCGACCGCTGAAGGCGAGATGAAGAGTTGCGGTTTGGTGGAGGCATTTTGAATGAATTTCACGCAGGCGGACGTACTATTGATCCGACTTTCCAATATTTGCTTTTTATAACTTTCCGTCCACCGGTCGTCCATCACGCCTACTCCCGCTAAGTTGATAACCACATCTACCGCCCCTACTTCCGCAGGAATGCTTTTCCCGTCCCAACGGATAAAACGTTGTTTGCTGTGTCCCGATGTTCGAGCCGAACGGCTTAATATCGTTACTTCGTAGTTTTGGGAGAGCAAGTGGGGCGTTAAATAGGAGCCTACCAATCCGCTTCCACCGGTAATGAGTACGTGCATGTGGTTTTGATTTGATGTGTTAAACACAAGCGGGCAAAATTACGTTAACATTCCGAATAAAAAAGGAATGCCTTAGCGGATTTCAAGCCCCATCAGCGTCAAATCATCTAATTGGGATTGTCCGCTCATCCATTGGTGCATTGTTTCGTTAAATAATATACCCTGCTCTTGGATGCTCAGGTTTTGGTGGGTAAGGATAAATTCCTGTAACCTTTTGGGCGTAAATTTTTTCTTATTGGCTCCGCCGAATTGGTCGGTAATGCCGTCCGAAAATAAGTAAATTCGGTCGCCCTGCTGAAGCGAAAAGGTATGTGCAGTGAATGCTTTTTGCTCAAACTGCCCACCACCAATGGGAAATTTATCGCCTTTCGTTTCGATGAGGATGCCGTTGGAGTAATGATACAAAGGTCTGCCGGCACCTGCATAATGCAAAGTCTTACCTTCCAGTACACATAGAGCAATGTCCATGCCGTCTTTTGAGTCAGAAGTTTTTTCTTGGCGGAGGGTAGCTTTGATCTTGCGATCTAATTCATATAAGATAATATCGGGTTCGTTTAAGCCCAATTCGTTGATGGCATGATGCAGGGCATTACCACCCACTACGCTCATAAATGCACCCGGAACGCCATGCCCCGTACAGTCCGCCACGCAGAAGAAAAGTCGGTTATCGCGCACGGAAGCCCAATAAAAGTCGCCCGAAACAATGTCTTTCGGTTGATAAAAGATGAAATGCGGGGGTAAAACGCTTTGCAAGAAAGCCGGGTCTGGCAGGATGGCGGTTTGTATTTGGTAGGCATAGCGAATGGAGTCTTCGATCTTGTGATTTTTCTGCTCGATGACCTGCTTTTGGGTTTGGATTTGCTCTAAGGTAGCGTTGAGTTCTTCGTAGGCGTTTTCGAGTTCTGCTTTTTGGGTTAAGATTTGGCTGTTTTGCGCGGTAATTTGTTCATTTTTCTCGTTGAGGACGCGGTTGGTCTTGGCTTTGGATCGGTAGCGGTAATACGTAAATCCCGTCAACAACAGCACTAACGCAAATATTCCTCCGAAGAGGTAATAAAGTTGCATTCGGCGGGCTTGGGCTTGGGCTTCGGCTTTTTGGCGGGCTTCGTTTTGTTTATCGAATTCGTATTGGGCTTCCAGCCGACCGATTTCTTGGCGGTTGGTACTGTTGATTAATGAATCTTTGTATAAGACATGTAGTTTAGTTAATTCATAGGCGGATTGAAAATTACCCAAAGCGGAGTCGGTTCGGGCTATGTTTGCAGTTAAATATTGCTTGAGGTAGAGGTTGTCGCTCATACGGACTTGCCGGTAGGAGTGCCAAGCTAAATCCCGAGACCGGGGATATTGCCCCATCGTAAAATAATAATCTGATAAGTTAACATTAGCTTTTAGAATCACATCGGGTCGTTTCGCTAATTGGGCGTAGTGAATGCAAGTTTCTGTATATGTTTTTGCTTGATTAATTAAACCGCTGTCAGCATAAACAGCACCGATTCCCAAATACAGTTGGCATACCCCACCCCAATTTTTGTTTTTTTCGGCATAAGTTAGGGCTTCTTCTAATAATCGGAGTGCAGTAGTTCTTTGCTTGTAATCATTTCGGTACATATCGGCTAAATTAAATAGGGGTTCAATAATATCAGTGTCGGGTACAGTCCTACGGATGGACAAAGCCTGCTCTTGATAATCAACAGCTTTCTTGATATTACCCGATGAACGATGGATATGAGATATTTTTATCAACACATTAGCCATTAAGGCTTTGTCATTATTTTGCGATGCTGTTTTTAGGGCTTTTTGGAAAAAGGGTAATGCTTCAGAATCCATTTTACGTTCTACATGGGTCTCGGCTAATTCCACAAACAAGTCAAACTTTAATATGTATTCATGTAAATTATCCGCATAACTTAAACCTTTGTTCAGAAAATCCAGAGCCTGATAGTAATTCTCAATAAATCTTGCATATTTTCCTTTATATAAGTAAGCCTTGGCAATGCCAACGGGATACTGATGATCCAACGCGATCGTTAAGGCATCGTCAGTTAATTTTAAGTATTGGTCTTTATTTCCGATATAAAAACTTTCGACAGCCAGCCTCAGTAACGCATTTACCTTCGTCGTATCGCTTTTAGTGGTAGCGATGACCTTCTTCAAGCTATCCATTTTCGGATTTTGCGCGAATACATGACCGACCAAAAGCAGGATTAATAATATGCCAATTTGAAATAGGTAGATGCTCCGTTTCATATTCTAAAGGTAGGGATAAACCCTTATACTTCCAAAGCGAACAGCGTCAAATCATCTATCTGCGGGTGGGCATTCATCCAAGAACGCATCAGCTCCGCAAAACGGTCTCCCTGCTCACGTATCGGTACATGATGATATTCTTTGATAAACTGCTGTAACCGCTTGGAGGTAAACTTCTTCAATTCATTCCCGCCGAATTGGTCGGTGATCCCGTCGGTAAATAAGAATAAACGATCTCCTTTCTGAAGGGGCAAAGAATGGGCCGTAAACGATTTTTGCTCCGTTTGCCCGCCTCCAATGGCATATTTATCGCCCTTAATTTCGGTAAAAGCACCGTTTTGCATTAAATAGAGAGGTCTGCCCGCACCGGCAAAGAACAGTTTACGCTTATTCGTATCCCAAACGCATAAAGCTATATCCATGCCGTCTTTGGAGTCTGGATCGGCATCTTGGTGGAGGGTGGTTTTGATTTTATGATCTAATTCCCGTAGGATTGATTCGGGTTGGGTGAAGCCGGCTTCATTGATCGTTGCGTGCAAGGCATTGCTCCCCACCACACTCATAAATGCCCCCGGTACGCCGTGTCCCGTACAGTCTGCCACACAAAAAAACAGCAGGTCGTCCTGCACAGATACCCAATAAAAATCACCCGAAACAATGTCTTTGGGTTGATAAAAGATAAAATGAGGCGGTAAATGACTTTCCAAGAAGGTAGCATCGGGCAAGATCGCCGTTTGAATTTGGTAGGCGTAGCGGATGGAGTCTTCGATTTTGAGGTTTTTGTGTTCGATTTCTTCCTTTTGAAGCTGTATTTGGTCTAAGGTCGTGTTAAGTTCTTCATAGGCTTTTTCCAACTGGGCTTTTTGCGAAGCGATGCGTTGGTTTTTTTCATTCAAAATTCGATTGATACGACTTTTAACCCGATAACGAATAAACAAGAGACTACTACCCGTCATCAGCACCAAAAAGAGTGTGCCGATTAATATATAAAAGAGTTTACGCTGTTGGGCTTGTTGTTCTAAGAGGTCATTTTGTTTTTGAATCTGATTTTCATATTGGTATTTAGATTCTAATTTACCGATTTCTTTAGCATTCGATTCGCTTGATAGGGAATCCGAATATTTCTTATATAGTTGATAATACCGGTATGCGGAAGCAAAATCCCCTAAAGCCGAATCGGCTTCCGAAACGTTATCTGCCGCTATCGCCATCATCTCCAGATGCTTCACATTTTGAGCTTCCTCAAAACTTTTCAGCGCGTATTCACGGGCTTTTTCCGGCTGATTCAGGTACAGGTAAGTCGTGCTGATACTCGACCAACTACTGGCTAACTCCGCACGGTCGCCCAATTTTTCATGTATTTCTTCCGCTTTTTGATAGTAGCCGAGGGCTTGTTCATATTGTTTCAGGCTGTAATGAACATTACCGATATTGGAGTAAGTCGAAGAGATACCATCCAAATCTTTGGCTTCGGTTTCGATGGCTAAACATTTTCGGTAATAATCTAAAGCTTTGAGATGATCTCCCATACTTTCATGAATATTACCAATATTGTTATAAACGACGGCTAAACCTTCAGCATTTTTAATGGCTTCGTAATAGCGTTTGCTTTTTTGATAATAGTCTAAAGCCGTCTCGAGATCGCTTTTTTTATAGTACAGATTGCCTAAGCTATTATAAGAAACAGCAAGCCCTTTACGATCGTTGATTTCTTCTCTGATTCTCAGGCTTTGTTTGTAAAGGTCGAGGGCTTCGGGATAGTTGCCGTACCGTTCATAGATTGTCCCCATGTTGTTGTAGGCTTTGGCGATGCCTTCGGGGTCGTTGATTCGATTCCAAACACGTAGGCTTTTACGATAGGCGGTTAAGGCACGATCAAAGTTGCCTTCATTCTTATAGATTGTGCCGATCACGTCATAGGCTTTAGCAATACCCTTGTCATGTTTACGGACTTCCGACATTCTCAGCCCTGCCATTACTTTTCGCATGGCTTTTTTGTATTCCCCTGCGCCGCGATAGGCTTCACCCAGTCGGATGAGGCTCATCGCTTTTGTAGTATCCACTTTAGTGGTGGCGATTACCCGCTTGAGGCTGTCGATCGCACGAGTTTGCGCCCACCCCATCCATGGAATACTGAATAGGAGTAACAGTAAGCCAACGATACG
>Ga0058864_1023643_pt1 | contig 11618 bp, 9 predicted proteins | sample TNRReaAnaerobRNA_FD_61087 | JGI IMG/M metagenome (GOLD analysis project Ga0058864, IMG submission 61087) | Wastewater treatment Type I Accumulibacter community from EBPR Bioreactor in Madison, WI, USA - TNR Reactor, Time B -10min-Anaerobic_... | ecosystem: Engineered > Bioreactor > EBPR >... | reverse complement strand
CCATGATTCAAAAAACGCGTCTTTTCGCATTGCTGCTTTTTTGTTGTACGATGTCCAGCCAGGGTTTTAGCCAGGAAAAATTTACCGCCTGTACCGCCGCTTTTTTAGACAATAAAATGATCGTGAATGAATATTCGCCCGATGGAAAGTGTATTATTTCAGCAGCCGCTACCGGCAAACTCACGGTATGTACGGCAGAACTATCGCCCGAAAGAAGTATAGCTGTCGATCAGATTTATTTCAAAATAGCGGTGAGAGATCAAAACACCAAAACGCTGTATATGTATTCCGATAAAAAATACAAGCAGGTCGATATCCGGGAAGTGCTGGCCCATTGCAAAAAAGGAGACCATATCGTGCTTATTACGCTGGACGACGATTATGCCGTTCCGCATAACGAAATATTGGTGGAATGAGCAGGTAGGATTATCTTTACAGGAATGAAATTTATGTATGTAAATAAAAAGGCTGCCTTTGCGCTGCATTTGTTGGGACTGATGGCTATAGCCCTGCCCCTGTTGGCCGGCAGTGGCGAAGGCCCGGACTATCATCGTCAGTCCGAAAAGGTGAACCTGGCCCTGCGAAGAGTGGCACACCTGCTAATGGAAGAAGCAGGCGATACGGTTACCCGAATCCCTCCTGTTGTGCTGACCGGTGATGCCACCTGGCAGGTAAGATTAGAGCACGCATTCAACTATGATCGATTGCCTGTCCTATTGCATCAATCGTTCGAACTGCATCAAATCAACATGGGCTATGACGTAGCTGTGCTGGATTGCCCTAGTGGCGAACTCCAATTGGGTTATAATTATATTGATTTAGTAGAAAAAGGCGCCGTGCCCTGCGGCGGGCGCGATGTGCAGGCGGGGTGTTATGTTATCCAGGTTACTTTAATCGAATCGCAGACCGGTACAAGCGCTGTCCTATTCTGGTGGCTATTGGTGGGCGGCAGTTTACTTGCGGGGGTGGTCTATTTGCTTATAAAACGCCCCTTTCTGCCTGCTGCAGCAGCCGTTGCCGGCGCCCCTGTTGCCGGCGAATCGCCCCTGATTCCTTTTGGCCATTCGGCCCTGGCAATGCAAGAGCAAACGCTGGTTGCCGGCGAGGTTCGCCATTCGCTTACTTACCGGGAAGCCAAATTGCTGCGCTTGTTTGCCACCCACCCCAACCAACTGCTGGAACGGGATATTATCCTGGAGCAGGTGTGGCAAGACGAAGGCGTTATGGTGGGGCGCAGCCTCGATGTATTTGTATCGCGCCTGCGAAAAATGTTGCGCGACGACCCTACGGTTCGGCTGGTTTCTGTACATGGGGTGGGGTATAGATTGGAAATAATCTGAAACAATTAGCGCAGCCATCTGTTACACCCCAAATAACATGATTACACATGAAAACTTACTTCACAGCGCTTATGCTTATCTCATTTTTGAGTTCTTGCTTTAATCAAAATACCTCGCTTCAAATGCCGGAAAATACCGCACCAACCGCTTCGTTTTACGATTTTAAAATGCCCGCCCTCGAAGGCAATGAGATTGTTGACTTTCAACAATTCAAAGGCAAAAAAGTCGTATTGCTGAATGTAGCCTCCAAATGCGGCTATACGCCACAGTACGCCGATTGGGAAGCTTTTTATAAAAATAATAAAGACAAAGTTGTCGTGCTGGGTTTTCCCGCCAATAATTTCATGCGCCAGGAGCCCGGCTCCGACGAGGAGATCGCCGCTTTTTGCGAGCGCAATTATGGGGTGACTTTCCCTATGTTCAAAAAAATCGAGGTAAAAGGCAAAGACCAGCATCCGCTGTATAAGTGGCTATCGGATAAAAGTCTGAACGGCTGGAACGATAAAGAACCAAGCTGGAATTTCTGCAAGTACGTAGTGGACGAAGAAGGCAAACTCACGCACTTCTTCCCCTCCGGCGTCAAACCCGATGATGCCGGGTTTAAACAAGCCATCGGACTTTGATGATTTGCTAATTTGCTAATTTGCTAATACTTTATTTATTATCAGCATCCCGACCTCCTTCCAGTCGGTACGGGACTCCCCCGATTTTCAATCGGGACTCACTTCGTTCGCCTTCGGTCGCATCAGCACATTAGCACATTAGCAAATTTCCGCCAGCATTCCTTCCTTCAAGGCAAACGAAGAAACTGTTAGTTGGTGAATGTCTGCCATGCGTAGTACGAAGTCTATGAGTATCATGGCCACTACGATCATGTCTGCCCGGTCTTCGGGTATACCTTCAATATGGTGGCGCTCCTCTACGCTGGCATTCAGCAATTGATAATAAAGTGGAAAAAAACCTGCTAATGGGATAACGGCACTATTGGGCGTGGGTTTGGCGGTTGCCAGCAGGGTTTCGAGCACATCGAAAGTACCTGCCGCGCCGATAAGGTGCTGCACGGGATGCCGGCTCAACGCCTGATGCAGGGGGGCTAATTGCTGGTCGAGAAAGTGCTGCACAGCTGCTACTTCAGATGCCAATATGGGTTCGTGATTGTGGTAATGGTGGTAAAGCACGGCTACGCCTACGGGAAAGCTTTGAGCCCACAACAATTGTCCTTTTTCACTAATAATGAATTCCACACTGCCGCCTCCTATATCCATAATCAGTATAGGTTCGGAGGTAGGGGGGATGGCCTGTAACACGCCGAGGTGTATCAGCCTGGCTTCTTCGATGCCGGTAATGAGTTGCACTTCGATGCCCGTCATTTCTTTCACCTGCCTGATAAAACCGGGGCCGTTGGCAGCAGTGCGCAAGGCCGCCGTGCCTGAAGCGCGGATTTTCCTTACCCCATATTCTTCCAGTTTTTCGTGCATAAAACGCACCGCAGCCAATGCCCGGCCAAAGGCAGCCGGACTTATCTCGTCGATGCCGTCTTCGGCCAGCCTCACGAACTCGCGATAGCGATAGAGGTGGCGATACCCTCCCTGTCCATCAGGCTCGGCAATCAGGATGTGGAACGTATTGGTGCCCAGATCGATGACCGCCATGCGGTTTGTGGTGTGTTCTTGCTGCATATAGGTCTTTTTTGCCACCCTGTCACCCTGTCACCTTGTCACCTTGTCACCTTGTCACCTTGTCACCTCAATATCACAAATTAAGCCAATACGTAATCTTCACCACCAGCGATTTATTTTTTGGGGCAAACGAACTGACATAATACCTGGGAATGCTTTCGGCAAAATAATTGTCGGTATACACGATAAACAAATCGGAAACAGGCCGGAAGCGCCATTGAAAACGGGAATTGATATTCACATTATTGGTTTGGGTGTTGTATTGTAAAAAAGTACTAAAGAAAATACTCCTTGAAAACGACAATTCGGCGCGCGGGCCTATCAACCAGAATTGGCTGCTGTTGTGGGGCTCGGGCATGCGCAGGTTGTTGTAAGTCATAGCGAGTGAAATTACGCCGATGGGCTGAATGCGATAACCCAACTCAGCAAAAGCTGCCAGTTGATTCCCTTTGTAAAACTCGCCGCCTTCTATTTCAAACTCAAAAGTAAAATCGTAGCGCTGGCTCGATTCAAAGCCGGCATACCAGCGATTGAAGACGTAACTACCCGCAGGAAGGGGGCTATAATCGTTTTGCACATCGGGGTCGGGGTTGAGATATGGATTTGTAGGGTCATAGTCGCTGTCTTGTAAAAAGCTATAAATAGTGGCCACTGCGATACCTCCCTCGCTTTGGTCTTGCAGGGTGATGCCTGCAATCAGTGCATTGCCGTGGTCGAGGGGGCGGCCTGCCAGGTCGAACGTATAATTGCCTTCAAAGTTGAGGCTCAGGGCGTTTACCGTTTTGGCCATCCTGCCGCCGGGATTGTAGATGCCGCCGGTATGGAAAAAAGTACTCTGCACGCCGGGGCGCGGCACAAAACCCGATTCGGCCCGATATCCTTCGCCAATATACTGGTAAGCTCCCCGGGCGTAGAAGTGGGGGGAGTTAAACCCGATAAACTGTGCTCCGCTCATGGGGTTCTTTAACTGCTCTGGTGAAAATGAGCGGTGGAAATAGGATTCGGCCTCCCATCGGTTATCTTCTGAATACAAATTAAATTCCATTCCGGCCACGCGATTGTAGCGTTGATATCCCTCGCGTTGCTGGGAGGTGAGGCCATCGAGGAAATTTTCTTTATTGACAAAAAAAGCCGCCTAATACCGATCGGTTAAACACCTTGCGTTGCGCTGTTGCTAACGAATAATTGGCAGTGGGCAGCACCTTGTCATTGCCGAAATTAACCTTTCGGGTTTGCATATTGAGCACTCCGATGCGCCAGTTGTCGTTGATTTTTCCGCTGAGGCGGGCGCCGGCCAGGATGGGCACCCGCTCGTTGAGGCCGGTATTGGGGTTGTAAGCGATGCCTATGCGGCGCGAAAAGAAGGGGCGCGAGTCGGGAAAGCCGTAAAAACCGAATAGGTCGTTGTTTTCGAGGAAAAACTGCCGGCGTTCGGGGAAAAACAATTCGAAGCGACTGAGGTTGGTCACCTGCCGGTCTACTTCCACCTGTGAGAAATCGGGATTAACGGTGAGGTCGAGGTTGAGCGAGGGGGTGATACCCACTTTGGCATCGAGGCCGGTGTTGGCAGTCCAGTCGGAGTGGGTAGGCAGCCTTTGCAAATTGGTTTCGTCGCGCGGGTAATCTTCGGTCCAACCCATATTGATATACGGAATGACGGCTACATTCATACCGGGTTTCGGGGGCGGGTCTTGCCAGATGAGCCGGCCCATATAAGCCATATTGTTGGGCGCAAAATTGCGGGGAACCGGCAGCCAGGTAGAAATTTCGTTTCGCTTCAGGCACATTCGCGCAAAATTGGCGCGCCAGGTATTTGTGCCGGGGGTTAGCTTATAACGCAAGGTTTTAAAAGGAATGGCTATTTCCGCTTCCCAGCGGTCGTCGTAGCGAATAACTTCTGAATACCAGCGGTTGTCCCAGTAATTGGTGATACCGTCTCCGTTTTCGATCAGGCTTTCGCGTTGAACGTTCATGGGCGACACAGCGAAGTGAAACCCGTTGAGGCCGTCTTTGAAGGGGTCGAGGTTGATCGTCAGTACGTCGCTGGAGCCGCCTTCGAAATCGCGTTTGAGCGAAGAGACGGTGATTTCGTGGAGCGGTTGGTAGCAGACGGCGCTCACATACAGGTAATTGTCGTCAAAAGTAAGTTTGACGATCGTTTGTAGCGAGGCGTAAGTCGTGTCGAAAGGTTTGTTTAAAAAAAAGCGGGTAGCTTCTTCGGCATCCTGCCACGCCGCTTCGTCGAGTAACCCGTCAATTTTTATTGGCGCCGTAGCTTTTTTGATGTGCAGTTCATAGTTCTCTTGCGGAGGATTGCCGCTTTGGGCGTTTGCATACAAGCTGAGGCAAACCATTGCCAGGCATAGCCAGGTGGTCGTTTTTTTCATGGTGTCAACAGTTGGATGAATAAGGCGTATGAATTCAAAGGTATGGATTTGTTGACATTGTGGTATTCAAATGTCCAACTTTCAGACGCTTTGCGCTATATTTAGGCCACTTAATGCGTTACCTGAAACCCGGATAAGATGTTTGCCGAAGAAATGTTATCCCTGTTGCTGCGTCCCAAAGAACCTGCCTCGCAGTATACGGAGCTCAATGTAAGCCGTATTTTGAAAACGCTCCACACCCTGGAGCTTCGCATACTGGAGCGCTTCCCCGGGTCGGGAATAAGCCAGGTATGCGCTGAATTGAGGCTGGTGGGGGCCGAGGTAGAACAACTCATCGAACGAATGCGGCAGCCTATCTGGATTGTGCGTATTGTTGTTTTTTCGGGTATAGCCGCATTGCTGGCACTGGTTATTTTCACCGTGCGCTGGTCGATGCAAATCTCCGCCGAGGTATCTGGCATCACCGAGCTCATCCAAAGCCTGGAATCCGCTATTAATGAGATTATCTTTTTGGCCATCGCCATCTTTTTTCTGGGCTCGCTCGAAACGCGCATCAAAAGGTATATCGCTCTACGCACTTTACACCGGCTGCGCAGCATCGCCCACGTAATCGATATGCACCAACTCACCAAAGACCCCGTGCATATGCTGGGCGCCGCCCCTTCTAAGGTGTATGATCCCAAGCGTTTTGAAAGCGCTTTTGAACTCAACAGGTACCTGGATTATTGCTCCGAATTATTGTCTATAACCAGCAAATTGGCCGCTATTCAGGCCCAATATCTCAACGACTCGGTGGTGCTTAATGCCGTCAACGATATCGAAAACCTGTCGGGCGGCCTCTCCAACAAAATCTGGCAAAAAATTATGATGCTGGATATGCTGACGCTGGAGGAGGAGGGAGAGAGGGAGGGAGGGAGAGAGGGAGAGATTGTAGGGTGAACGTTCACCCGTTCACCGTTCACCCGTTCACCGTTCACCCGTTCACCGTTCACCCGTTCACCGTTCACCCGTTCACCGTTCACCCGTTCACAAATTTCAAAACACCATGAAGATCATTATTACCAGTATCCTGTTCTGTTTTTCTACACTATTTGTAATAGCGCAACCCATCTGCTCGTCGCCCATGAATCTTGGCAATAATTATTGCGGTAGCGCTTGCTGGGTTTGCGATCTGGATGGTTTTACCGCTACGGTGGGTATGAACCCTATGGGCAGCCTGCCCCCCGGATTTTGCGGCTCAGCCAACTATAACTCGTCCTGGTTTCGCTTTCGGGCGCAATCTACTTCGCTGAATATTTTGATTCAGGTTGCCGATACTTCTTTTGCCCCTTTACAGGCTATAGGCATTTATAGCGCTGCAGGAATTTGTTCCGGGTTTGATTTGGTGAGTGCTTGTGAGCAAAACATCGGCCCTGGTCAGACGAGAGGACTAACCGCCAATAATTTGTCTGTTGGAGGTATTTATTATCTGGTAGCGCTCGCCGAACCTACGGCCATTAGCGATTTTTCGGTGGAGGTGTTGTCGGGCAATACCGTGTGGCCGGCGCCGGCAACCCCGCAAATTACAGCTCAGGGGCCTTTTTGCCCGGTCGGCGCCTTTCCCTTTTCGGTAACGCCGGTAGATAACGCCACATACGACTGGACGGTCAACGGCCAGCATGTGGCCACCGGCGCCAATGTCAATCTGATGATGCCCACATCGGGTAGTAACGTGGAGGTATGCGTCACCGCTTCGAATGCCTGCGCAAGCGGACAGGCGGTTTGCCAGAATTACCCCTTGATACCCATTCCGCCTATTAACCTGGGAACGATCACTATCTGCCAGGGAGAAGTATTCGACTACGGCGGCTTGCAGTTTTTTACGCCGGGACTGTACAATGTCAATACGAAGGCTGCTAATGGCTGCCAGCAACCTGTTGTATTCTTTTTGCAGGTACTTCCCTCGCCTTCTATTTTTCTGGTAGCCCAAATATGTGAAGGCGAAAGCTTCCAAATAGGTACGAACGAATACTCTCAAACGGGCATCTATACCGAAGTACTGACGACTTTTTTGGGATGCGATAGCACTGTAACGGTCAACCTCACGGTACTGCCAAATACGCAAGCCATTGTTTACGACACGATATGCCCCGGCGGCGTCTATCATTTTGGCGGTAATACCTATGCGCAGGCCGGGCAATACAATTTTCAATACACATCTGTCAACGGTTGTGATAGTACAGTACAATTAAATCTGGCTATTTCTCCTCTGCTGGCGCCTATGGTACACATCTCCGGCAATACCTCTTTTTGCCCGGGCGATGTTGTCTCGCTCGAAGTGAATGGCGTGGAGGGTATTTTATGGAGCACAGGCGATACAGCTACTGTTATCGTAATTAATCCCGTTTCGGATACGCTGATCAGCGTGACAGCCCTCGACAGCGCGGGTTGTATCGGGACCGATAGTATACTGGTGGTTGCTGCTCCACCGGTACAAGCCCCAATGCTGACCTGCCAAAATGCAACGACCAATGCGCTTGAAGTATTTCTGGAATTACCGACAGGGTACGCTATCGATAGTATTCACAGCTCATCGCCCGGTCAGCTCAACGGCGATATTTACCAGGCAGCCGGGCTGCCTCCAGGCGATACGCTCGCGCTGGAGGTACGAGCGCTGAGCCCGGAGGGGTGCCTGGCTATAGCCACGGTGAGCTGTGCCACACTCGATTGCCCGGTCGGCACAGTTGCCATTGATGCCCCAGCGCAATTGCAGTGTACGGATGGCGGTTCGCCCCTGACATTGACCTATTCGTTTTCAGGCGCCGGCGCCCCCGCGCCTGTATGGACGGGCCCTGGTATCGTCGATCCTCAGGTGGGGACTTTTGATCCTTTGCTGGCAGGTATCGGACAGCACCTCGTGGAATTGACGCTGGAAGAGGCGGGATGTAGTTATAGCGCTCAAACCATTATTACAGTAGATTCGGGTGAATTCCCCGCCTCTATTGTGCCGGAAGCACTTTCGCTATGCTACGGCGATGATGTAGATGTATGCCTGCCGTACGGATATGCCTATCAATGGACGGGCCCCAACGGGTTTGTCTCGGCATCTTCCTGTTTGACCCAACTCGATCTGGACGGCGAAGCCGGCGGGGAGTATAGGGTAGTGGCTACGTCCCCCCACGGATGTGTTTTGGAAAATACCATAAGCCTCGACCTGGCGCCCGAAGTGCAGGTGAGTAATTTTCCTGAAAATCAGACGGTTTGCCCCAACCAAATCGTGGGATTTTCGCCTGCAATTGAAAATGCCATTTATTACAAATGGCATCCCTCGGCGGGATTGTCGTGCCCAACTTGCCTCACCACGCTTGCATCCGTACGGCGCACCACTACCTATACCCTGGTGGCGCTCGACGCCAACGGTTGCGTATATTATTTCCCGGTTACGCTGACTATTGATCCCGGATTTTGCGGGGGGATACTTGTGTCGTCGGGCCTGGCCCAATATGATTCCCCGATCGAACAACAAATCGAACCGCAACAACCTGTTGAGAAGGCCGATGTGGCATTGTATCCCAACCCTGTATATGCCGGCGAGGTTGTGCATATTTATCTCCAGGCGAGTATCTCGCCCTACGTCATTCATTTGCGGGATGTGCACGGCAGAATTTACCACACTGTGGAACAAATAGCGCGCAGCAGCGATTATTATCCGTTCACAATACCTGTGAATTCGCCTGCGGGATATACCTATGTGCAGGTGTTAAACCAGGAAACAGGGGTGATGGGCATACCGGTAATGGTGGTGGACCGGTAGGGGTGTGCCGTAGGGTGAAAAAAAAATTTGCACCCTAAAACAATTAAACGTATGTTTGCGTTATATTTCAAAACAAACAAAAATGTACGCCAAAACAGCGGAGTTTGACGCAGCACAACAGCAGATGGCCCAATACGCCAAGGTATTGTCACACCCCGCACGGTTGGCCATCGTGCAATTGCTGGCACGGCGGCAGGAATGCATTGTGGGCGATATCGCGCAGGAATTTCCTTTCCTGAGTCGCACCACTGTTTCCCAGCATTTGCAAGAGCTCAAAAACGCCGGCATCATCAGCGGCGAAATCGATGGCGTGAAAATTTGCTATTGCCTCAATTACGACGCCATTCAGGCGATAAACGCGATGTTTAAATCTTTTTTTAAAAATATTTCGGAGGGCAGTTGTTGTAAGTAGGAGGAACGTTTACCGTTCCCCAGCTAGTGCTAAAATCCGCAATCCGACATCCGCAATCTGCAATCAGGCATTCGACATATGTTTGCGTTATACTTAAAAGTTTCAACATGAAAAACGAACAGGATCTCAAGGAATTGGTCAAAGAAAAATACGGCCAGATTGCGCAACAGAGCAAAGCGCAAAACGAAAGCTCGTGTTGTGGCTCCACATGCTGCGGCGGAGGTAGTGGTGTAGACTACACCATTTTCTCCGACAGCTACGACAATCTCAGCGGTTATGAACCCGATGCCGACCTGGGCCTGGGTTGCGGCCTGCCTACCGAATTTGCCAAAATCAACGAGGGCGACACCGTAGTCGACCTCGGTTCGGGCGCAGGCAACGATTGCTTTGTAGCCCGCGCCATCACCGGCCCTTCCGGCAAAGTAATCGGCATAGATATGACCGAAGCCATGATCGAAAAAGCCCGGCAGAACGCCCAAAAGCTGGGTTACGACAACGTGGAATTTTACCTCGGCGATATCGAAGACATGCCCCTGCCCAGCCACATCGCCGACGTAGTGGTGAGCAACTGCGTGCTCAACCTGGTGCCCAATAAAACCGCAGCGCTGTCGGAAACTTTCCGCATCCTGAAACCCGGCGGTCATTTCAGCATTTCCGACGTAGTGCTGCAAGGCGATTTGCCCGAAGGATTGCGCGAAGAAGCCGAGATGTATGCCGGCTGCGTATCGGGCGCAATGCAAAAAGATGATTACCTTCGACTAATTGCCGAAACGGGTTTTACCAATATTCAGGTACAAAAAGAAAAAGCCATAACTTTGCCGCTGGAAATCCTGGAGCAATACCTCGGCGCCGAACTCGCCGCCCGCTTTAACGAGAGCGATACGGGGATCTTCAGTGTCACGGTTTATGCCGAAAAGGCAGAGTAAAGGCCGACTATACGACTGTACGACTGTACGACTCTACGATCAAGGTTTCGTATAGTCGTACAGTCGTATAGTCTTACAGTCCCACAGTCGCATGATACACAGTGTTGAAATAAAGCTCTTCTCCGAGCAGGCCGCCGACGAGGCCGTCGTGCGCAGCGAGGCCATACGCCGTAGCGGCATTGCGCCGGCGCGCGTCAGGGAGGTGCGGGTTATCAAGCGTTCTATTGATGCCCGGGGTTCGCGGCCTTTTTTTCTGATCAAGGCCGAAGTTTATGTAGACGAAGAATTTTACCCCGAACCCGCTTTATTGGGCAATTTTCGCGATGTCAGCGCAGCGCCCGAAGTCATCATCGTAGGCGCAGGGCCGGCGGGGTATTTCGCCGCCCTTGAACTCATCGAACTAGGTCTCAAACCCGTGGTATTCGACCGCGGAAAAGACGTACAAACCCGCCGCCGGGATCTGCGGGCTATTCAGCAATTCGGCGAAGTCAACCCCCATTCCAATTATTGTTTTGGTGAAGGCGGCGCCGGCACTTATTCCGACGGCAAGTTATATACCCGCTCGCACAAGCGCGGCGACATATACAAGGCCATGCGCCTGCTTGTAGAACACGGCGCAAAAAGCGATATCCTCATCGACGCCCACCCGCATATCGGCTCCAACAAATTGCCGCAGCTCGTGGCCAACATCCGGCAGACCATCCGGCACTTTGGCGGCGAAGTACACTTTGATGCTCAGGTGACCGATTTGATCCTGCAAAAAGGCCGGGTGATCGGCGTGGTAATCAATGACCAACTGGAACGGATGGGGCAAGCGGTAGTGCTGGCCACCGGCCATTCGGCGCGCGACATATACGCCTTGCTGCACCGCCGCGGCATTCGCCTCGAAGCCAAACCCTACGCGCTGGGCGTGCGCATAGAACACCCCCAATCGCTCATAGACCGCATCCAATACCGGCAGTCGCCCCGCGAAAAAGACCTGCCCGCTTCCAGCTACCGGCTCGCCTGCCAGGTAGATGGGCACGGCGTTTTTTCGTTTTGTATGTGCCCCGGAGGATTAGTAGTGCCCGCCGCCACCGCC
>Ga0058864_1052651_pt1 | contig 11657 bp, 2 predicted proteins | sample TNRReaAnaerobRNA_FD_61087 | JGI IMG/M metagenome (GOLD analysis project Ga0058864, IMG submission 61087) | Wastewater treatment Type I Accumulibacter community from EBPR Bioreactor in Madison, WI, USA - TNR Reactor, Time B -10min-Anaerobic_... | ecosystem: Engineered > Bioreactor > EBPR >... | reverse complement strand
CAGACCCTATTTGCTTCGATCTTAACGCCGGCGCGCGAGGTCGTCTTGGAAGCCGGCAATTTTATCCGCACCGAACGACAGACTTTCCACCATTCCCGCATTGAATTTAAGGGCATGAATGACCTTTTTTCCTATGTGGATACCACTGCCGAACGCCTTTTAACCGAAAAATTAGCCGATTTGATCCCGGGTTGCGGGTTTATCAACGAAGAGTCGGGCATCCAAGCCCCTGAAAATGAGTTCACTTGGATCATTGACCCGTTGGATGGCACGACCAATTTTATCCATGATTTACCCGTTTACAGTGTGAGTGTAGCCCTTCAGCGTGGGGATCAAATCGTGTTGGGATTTATATATGACATTGTGCATCAGGAGTTATACGAGGCGCGATTAGGAGAAGGAGCTTTTCGCAATCATCAGTCCATACGTATTAGTGATAAAACGGAACTGCATTCCTGCCTGATGGCTACGGGTTTTCCCCAAAAATCCAACTTTTTAGACCGATCAGTGGAGGGTTATATCCACGTAATGAAGACATTATTCCTGAAAACCAGGGGCTTACGACGGATGGGTTCGGCGGCGATTGACTTAGCTTATACCGCTTGCGGGCGATTCGACGGCTTCTTTGAGATGCACCTCAAGCCTTGGGACGTGGCGGCGGGCATCCTCCTCGTTACCGAAGCGGGAGGCATCGTAACCGACTTTAGTGGTGATAATCAAGGCATTTATCAAGATTCTTATCTTGCAGCAAATCCTACCGTCCATCGCATGATCTTAGAGGAAATTGGGCAGTGGACGTAGCACTATTGGGGAAAGCTAAGTTCGATTATACATCGAATCGTTTTTTAATTACTTTGTAGGAGAGGTATGCAGATAGGAAAGCCGTTGGAATCGTCAAAATTACAGAAACCCAACCGATTTTGTTCATCATCCGAAGGTTCGGATCAATTAACCATACGGTTAGCAGTGATAAAACAATAAACAATACTACGTGTAGGGTTGAATTCATAAGCAAATTCCACTGAAGAAATTTAATCATAATAATATGAATAACGACATAGGGTATCAAATATAAAACACCTCGTATCATAGACATCAGAATAAACGTCCGAAATGTGTTAATAAATATGCTTCTCGGGGAATATAAATCATCCAGCATATTAGAACAAATTACGGACACCAATAATGTCTCAATCCAAAATATGAAAAATCCTACTGCTTTATCAATACTTACCTTCATCCTACCAATACTTTTCTTCGCTCAAATAGTGGTTCACGTAGTCCTCAATTCCTTCCTTGAGTGGTCGAAAAGCTACCTCACAACCGGCTTGGCGGAGGCGTTTCAGGTCGGCTTCCGTATAATATTGATACTTAGGACGATGATTTTCCTCCAAATCCACGTATTCGATCTTCGGATCAAGGTTAATTGTTTGAAACAAATTCGTCGCCAAGTCATTAAACGTTTCCGCTTTACCTGCCCCCAGATTGTATAAGCCCGAATGCTTCCGATTTTTAAGAAAATGAAAGAGGACTTGAACTAAGTCTTTCACATAAACAAAATCACGTTTTTGCATACCATCGGCAAAATCAGGATTATATGATTTGAATAAACGTACACCTCCCAATGATTTGATCTGATGATAAAAATGCAGGACAACGCTTGCCATCTTCTTTTTGTGATATTCGTTGGGTCCGTAAACGTTAAAAAACTTAAATCCCGCCCAGAAATAAGGCTTTTCCTCCTGCGCCAATGCCCATAAATCAAAATGATGTTTTGATTCTGCATAAGCATTCAACGGCTTCAGCAATACTAAACCCACCGGATCATCACTAAAACCCTGCGTACCATCTCCATAGGTCGCCGCACTGGAAGCATAAATAATCGGTATCTGTTCACGGGTACAGAATTGCCACATTTGTTGGGAATAGTTGAAATTGAGGCGATTGAAAAGCTGTTTATCCGTTTCATAAGTATCGGTTCGCGCGCCCAAATGGATAATAGCTTCAATTTCACGCTCTTTACCCGCCACCCAATGGAAAAACACCTTGCGATCTACCATGTGTGTAAACTTTTTAGTGCGGAAGTTGGGGGCTTTATCGGGATATTTGAAATCATCCACCAATGCCAGATCATAATAACCCTGTTCATTTAAGTAAGCCGTCACGCAGCTACCAATGAAACCCGCTGCACCCGTGATGATAATCATATAGTTTCTTTCTTTTTGCAAAGATACGCAAAAAAATGCTTGCCAGAAAACGACGTATCCCCTACCCCGCTGAGGGATAAGGGATACGCTTATTGATCTGTTAAATTTTTATTCGACCACGACCTTAATTGTTCTCACTTGATTACCAATCTGCAGGCGGAGGTGGTAGATACCCGCCGCTGCACCGGATAAGCTGAAGTCCCAAGCATAGTTACCAGTAGACAAGTCTTCACTTCTTCGGTAGATTTCCTTACCGTTCAGGTCATAAACGAATGCTGATACGTTTTGTTCACCATCGATACTGAACCCGAGTAGGAACGTACCTTTGTTTGGATTGGGGTAAATGGATAAGTTACCATCCGATAAATCATCCGTTGCTAACCGTTGCGTTAAGGTCGTAAACGGCATTTCAACGCTGAAATCCGACATCATGGATTCACAAACCGCCCGTACCCGAACCACATAAGCCGTTCCCGGTAATAAATTCCGAATGTTGAAACTCGGTACATTCGTATTAGTGGACGTAAAGCCCAAATCACTGACCTTCTTCCAAGAAATCACATACCGAACCGCGCCCGGCACCGCATTCCACGTTACCATACTTGAATTAGTGGCTGGGGTAATACGTATGTTTGTCGGAACAGCACACGTATTATTAGTGTTGCCGCCTTGAATCTGTGCCGTAACGTTGATCGAACAACCGTTCGCATCTTCTACCGTAATCGTATAACTACTCGGTATTAAGCCCGTAAATGTGTTTGATACTTGGGCTGTACCACCGTTCAAGCGATAGCGATACGGACTCGTACCCCCCGATACCGTTACCACAATCGAACCATCGGCACATGTTCCGCAGGAAGCGTTGATCGCCGTCGCCGATGCCACCGGATTGGGCGTTACCAAGATCGTGAACGTCTTGCTATACGTACAGGGTCCGTCTTGTCCGAAATACGTAATCGAATGCGACCCTACACCTGCTACCAATGGCGTGAAAATGTTGCCCGTTACGCCCGTACCTGAGAACGTACCTCCGCTCGGCAAGGCACTCAACAGCACCGCACCCGCACTTTGGCAGTATCTCGGTTGAACGCCGATAATTTCTACATCCGTTGATACCACCCGAACCGCTTGGCTGATACTGTAAGCACATCCTTCCACTGACGTTCCTTCATATTTAATGATATGTGTCCCTAAGCCCGCATCCCGCGGCGTAAAGGTCGTGCCGCTCACGCCCGGTCCCGAAAAACGTCCGCCACTCGGGATACCCGACAGCATTACCGGTGCCGCAATCAGGCAATAATCCGGGCGCAAGTTCAAGATCGATGCCTGTACTTGTCCTACCGAAACGGTCTTCGTCGTGGTAAACACGCAACCACTGATCGGGTCTTGTGCCGAATAGGAGATGATATGTTCGCCCAAGCCCGCGTTCTTCGGATCAAAAATGTTACCAAAAACACCTTTACCACTGAACGAACCACCCGTCGGTACACCGGTCATCGAAATCAGTCCACTGTTCGCACAAACGGCATCCGGCAGGTTCAAGATCGTCATCGTCGGCGCGGGGATTACTTCTACCGTGATCGTCTTTGCCTGACAACCCACCGTACCATCCTTATTTACAACCGTATAGGTGATCGTCCGTGCCGGCGATGCCAACACTTGCGGCCCCGTCGATACGTTCAAACCTTCCGACGGTGACCACACAAAATTACCACTGCCTGCCCCGCCAATTACGCTTTCGCCCGCCGTCAAGACTGTGCTTTGTCCGGCACAAATCCGCGTTTGTGAAGCATTGACCTTAAAATCAGCTTTGTTCACCGTGACCGTGATCGAAGCGGTCGTTGTGCAGTTGCCATTTACACCCGAAACCGTGTAGGTAGTTGTTTCCGTTGGTTTAACTAAAACACCCGCACCTTGCTTGCCGATACCTTCACTCGGACTCCAGGTATATACGTATGACGTTGCGGACGAAGCACTCAACAGCACCGTTTGACCTTCACAGATCGCTTGCTGGGATATCGTTAGGTTGATGGGTTTGACCTGCTGAACCGTAATCGTAAGCGTCTGATTTTGAATACAGCCCGCATTTTTTGCCGTCAAAGTATAGGTCGTCGTTTGGGTCGGAGTCGCAGTTACCGTCGCCCCTTCAGGGGAAGAAAGTCCCACCGTCGGCGACCAAGTGTAGCTTTCCGAACCCGATGCCGATAAGATCACGCTTTCACCCGAACAGATATTCGTCTTGGACGCATCCATACGGATCAATCCCGCACTGCCTACCTGCACCGTCGTGGTTACCGTTACCGTACAGCCCCAACGATTTTTTAATGTACCCGTGATAATATGTGTACCTACACCGGCTTGGGCAGGGGAGAACAAGAAGTTTCCGCCCGTCCGGTTGATCCCGTTTCCGGTGAATGTTGCCGTTACCCCCGCTTGCGGATTCACGATCGTTACCGGGTAAGTTTTGCTGTCCGAAGTACAAAATTCCGTCAAACCGCCTACCGAAATTACTTTTGTTTCGGGTAAGTCCGCTACCGTAATATTTTTGGTGGTACTGAAGGTACAATCACCGAATTTACCGAAGTAGCGAATCGTGTGCGTCCCCACACCCGCGACCTGCGGATTGAAGGTACGACCCGTCATGCCCGCACCGCTGAACGTTCCGCCCGCCGGACTTGCCGAGAAAGTGATCGTTCCGGCATTGATACATATCGTATCGGAGGGAGTCGTAATCGTGGCTTTCAGATTCGAGACCACCGTGATTTCAAACGTACCCGTCGTGCGGCAATTCCGCGCATCGCTTACCGTTACCGTGTAAATGCCTTTTGGTACGTTGAAAATATCCTGCGTGCGACGGTTATTCGACCACAGATACGTAAATGGTGCCGTTCCTCCGTTCACTTGTATATCTAATGATCCCGTGTTGGCGTTATTACATTGAGCAGGAGTCATTTTTACCAAGGTAGCTGTGAGCGGTTGGGGTTCGTTGACCGTGTAAGTAGCCGTTTTGAAACAGCCCGACGCATCAAAAACCGTAACCGTGTAACTGCCTCCTGCTAAGTTTTTCGCCAAAGAGTTCGATCCCGCACCGTTGTTCCAAGCATAACGATAAGGCGGCGTACCGCCCGAAGCGATCACGGAAATCTGTCCGTTTTTAGCCCCCGCACACGAAACCGGCGTTAAAGATTGCAACTGAACGTTAAGCCTTGTCGGTTCCGTTAAGGTAAAGGACAACGTACGTACACAACCCCGAGCATCCGTAACCGACACCGTGTAGCGTCCGCCCCCGACCTGATTCAAGTCTTCGACCGTCGCTCCGTTGCTCCATTTATACGTATAGGGAACTTCTCCACCCGTTATATTGATGGCTATTGTTCCGTCTTGCCCACCTTTGCAACGGGGTGGAGACAAAAATGCCGTCGTAATCTTTAATTCTTTCGGTGCGATCACCTCTACCGCCGCTTGGGTCAAACAGCCCTCACCGTCGGTTACGATAACCGAATAAATGCCGGCAGGTAAATCCGTTACCGTTTGCGTCGTCGCTCCTGTCCCCCATTGATAACTGTAAAAGCCCGAGCCTCCCGTCGCTTGTGCCTGAATCGTGGCATCCAATGAGTTAAAGCACGTTAAGTTATTCACAATCACAACGCTTGCCTGCAGGGGTTTCCGACCCGGAATCGTCAGCGTGAACGCGCGGTTACAGCCCACCGAATCCGTTACCAGCAAGGTATGCGTGCCGGCAGGTGCATTCGTTAAATCTTCCGTTTGTGCGCCCGTTGACCAGTTGAAGAGGTAAGGCGGCACCCCCCCGTAAATCGAAACGTCCGCACTACCCGTCGGTGAGCAACCCGAAGGCTTGATCTGTTTAACATCCATTTTGATTTCGGCGGGCGCAGGTACGTTATACTGACGGGTTACGAAACAGTTGTTCGCATCCCGCACCGTTACCTGCCAAATGCCCGCACCGATACCGTCTATATCTTCACGCGTATCACCATTCGTCCATTCATAACGATAGGGTTGCGTGCCGCCCCGTACGTTCAGCGCAACAACTGCGTCCTTCGAATCGTGGCATTTTGGCAACGTGATGAAATCCAGATCAACCGTTAAGGCGAATTGGGGTCCCGACACATCGTAGGATGATTCCAAGAGACATCCGTTCGCATCCGTAATCGTTACCGTATGTTTGCCCGACGATAGCCCCTCGGGGTCTTCCAAGCCGGAATTACTACTCCAGTTGTAGCGATAAGGAGGTGTTCCCCCTTTCGTATCTATACCTATCGATCCGTCTCTTGATCCAAAACAGGTTTCACCTTTAATGTACGAGGTACTTACCGATAACGGGGCTTCCGGCTCGGTTACCACCAGATTCCGAAGCGTTTGCGTACAACCTTTCGCATCAGTTACCGTTATTACGTAACTTTCCGCTTTAATATTCATTAAATTTTGTGCCGTAGATTGGTTATTCCACAGGAACGCATAGGGACTTGTTCCGCCGTCCACACTGATTTTTACCCAACCGTCCGAACCTCCTTTGCAGGATACATTTTTGATCTGTTCCAACGTAACGATCATCTTGGACGGTTCGCCAATCACAATGCTCACATTTTGGCTACAACCTTTGGCATCCGTTACCGTTACTGTATGCGTTCCCGCGTAAAGGTTTGCATTCGTTGAACCCACCGTTTGATCCGCCCACGCGATCCGATAAGGACTCGTTCCCCCCGAAACCGACACCGTCGCCTTGCCGTCCGTTCCCCCAAAACAGGAAACATCTTTGTTTTTAACAATCGCTGCCGTGAAACTTTCGGGTTCGACAAGTGTGTCGTTCACCGAGGCCGTGCATCCGTTTTTATCCGTAACATCCAACGTATATATACCAGCTCCGATATTCGATAACATAAAACTATACGACAATACCTGTGTTCCTTTACGCCACTGTACGCTGTAAATCGGCGTGCCTCCCATTGCCGTGTACGCCAAAACACCTGTTTTAATGCCGCTACATGTGGGGTTCGTCTTCAACAACCGGCGTAAAACAATCGGTTGCGGGCTGCCGACGGTAAAGATTTTCGTCCCGTAACAGCCATTCGCATCCGTAATCCGCAGTTCATAGTTACCGCCTTTCACGTTATAAAGGTTCTGATTTTGAGAGCCGTCCGACCACGAGAAACTGTACGGTGCCGTACCACCCGTGAACGATGTTTCAATAAAACCGTCTTTACTATCCGGGCAAGAAGTATTCTTGATCTTAACTACAGCTATGCGTATCTCCGACGGTTGCGGAACCGTCCGCGTTACCGTGATCGAACAGCCGTTAGCATCCGTAGCCGTCAGACTGTACGTGCCGGCGGGAACATCTTCAATATCTTCACCTGTAAATCCGGTGTTCCATAAATAGGTATAAGGTTGTGTACCACCCGAAATCTGCCAAGCAATCGCACCGTCGCTCCGTCCGTTACAAGAAACCGGTTTCAGGAACGTCAGCTCCGCTTGCATCGGTTCCGGCGTAGTTAAGGTGAAATATTTTACCACCTTGCATCCGTTCTTATCTTTGACCGTAAGGATATAGTCGCCCGAGCCAATGTCATTCAAGTCTTCGGTCGTTGCACCGTTTGACCATTCATACGTATAAGGTGCAGTACCTCCTTCCGCATGAATATCAATCAATCCATCCTTGCTTCCGAAGCAGGAAATCGGCTTCACCCGATCCGTTACCACCGTCAAGGCTTCCGGTTCCGTGATCGTCCATGCTTGCGTGTACTGGCATCCTTTCGTATCCGTTACCAAGATAACATATACTCCCGGCTTCAGATCACCGACGTTTTCTGTTGTTGCCGAGAACGTCGGATCTATCGTATTCGTCCATTGATACGTATATTCGGGTGAACCGCCGTAAACGGTTATCAGAATCTCGCCGTCCGAAGCTCCCTTACACGTAACCTGCTTATGTGCATTGGTAATGATGTAAATGGGCGGATAATTACTCTTCACCGAGTCATTCCGCACACAACCGTTCGCATCGCGGATGCCCACCGTGTAGCCTTTGCTCAACTTCAAGTTGGTCGCCGTCGGTGTCGTTTGTCCGTCTGACCATAGGTACGTATAGGGAGGTGTTCCCCCACTACCGTTCGCCGTTGCCGAGAACGTACAGTTGCCCGTCGGAACGGTCGTTACATTCGTCGCCAAGGGTTCGGGTTCCGTGATCGTTACCGTTAACGTTACTTGACATCCTTTCGCATCACGCGTCGTCATCCGATACGTTCCCGCAGGTACTCCACTGAGGTCTTCCATATTGATCGTCCCGAAATCAGGGGTCAACCACTGCGTCTGATAAGGAGGTGTCCCCCCGTAAATATGTACACCTACTCGTCCACTGGATTCTCCAAAACATTTCGGCGGGTGAATATAATCCACTTTTGCCTGCAACAAGGGCGGTTCGGTAACCGTGTACGTAAATACTGCCGAACATTGCTGGGCATCCGTTACCGTCAGCGTATATGTTCCTGCCGACAACAGTTGTCGGTCTTCGGTATTCACCCCGTCATTCCATTGATAGACGAATGGGGGCGTTCCCCCGATGATCGTCAAGCCAATAGCACCAATCCGCTGACCATAACAACTCTGATTTTTGATGTAATTTAACTGGGATTCAATCAACGGAGATACCCGAATGATCGCCTTATCCGTAACTACCGACGGACAAACCCCGTTTTGAACCCAGACCCGGAAACAGGTCGTCCGCGTCAGAACACCCGTAGCCAAGGTATTCGTCGAAACATTAATCGCAGTCCATGGACCGTTATCACAATTAATGGCTCGTTCCCATCTTAATATGATTCCCCGATGTCCCGATAACGAGAGCGTATTCACCGCCGCGCCGTTGCACAACGCCGTATCGCCCCGTAATACACCCGGAAGCGATGGCAAGTCCACTTGAATACAGGTTGATGAAGAAACCGCCTCAGGGCAAACGCCGTTCTTCACCCAAACCCGATAACACGTACTTTGGGTCATATTCAGGGGCGTAAAACTATTGCCCGGATTGCTGAACGTCGTTACCGTTACAAAATTATCCGTTGACAGCTCCCAACGTTGAATTGTTCCGCGATTGCCCGACAACGTTAATAACGTACCATTACTGCCTTGACAAACCGTACCGCCACCCGACAACGTACCGCCAATCGAAGGCGGATCCACTTGAATACAGATTGGATTGGAAAAATCAAGCGGACAAACACTGTTCTGTACCGCAACCCGATAACAAGTATTAACCGTTAGGGCTGTCGGCGTAAAGACATTCGTAACCGTGTTGATGGGTTGCCAGTTGTTGCCGCCGTCCGTTGAAAGTTCCCAACGAACCACCACCCCGTTATTGCCTTGGAGGGCTAATTGCGCCGCATTATCACCTGAACAGATGGTAGATGGTGCGCTCAAAATCCCCGGATTTGTCAACGGATCAACCTGAACACAGCCCACCGTCGAAGCCACCGGCGCACAAACGCCACTCTTAACGACGGCTCGGAAACAGGTCGTTACGTTCAAAATACCCGGCTGTAAAGAAGTCGTCGTATTATTAATCGTCGTAATATTCAAAAATCCGTCTATCGAACGCTCCCAATGTAAGATCGTTCCTAAATGAGACGCTAAGCCCAATGTACCCGCATCCGTCCCGATACAGATCGTCCGATTCGGCGTAACCGTACCCCCAACCGAAAGCGGGTCAATAACTACACAGGAAGATGCCGACGGTTGTTGCGGACAAACCCCATTCTGAACTACTGCCCGGAAGCAGGTCGTCCGCGTTAAGTTGATCGCCTGATGGGTCGTTGTCGTATTGATAATACGCGTCGTATTCGTAAAATTCTGATCCGGCGCACTTTCCCAGTATAAAACTTGGCTGCGATGCCCGGAAAGCGTCAATAATACCGTCTCCAAGCCGATACACGCATTCCGTCCGCCCGTAACCGCGCCGCCTATCGTGGGTAAATCCACCTGTACACACGACGGATCGGAGGGGTCAGCCGGGCAAACACCGCTCTTCACAATCGCACGATAACACGTATTAACCGTTAATGCCGGCGGATTGAAAGTCGTCAAATTACTTGTTGAAGGAATATCTGTCCACGTAACGCCCTGATCCGTCGAATTTTGCCACGTTTGCACCGTTCCCGTTTGTCCCGAAAGGTTCAAAGGTCCATTCGTACTGCCTTCACAAATCGTCCCGCCACCTGTAACCTGACCGCCTTCCGAAGTCGGATCAACCGTTATACATACACAGGTTGAATTATCCGGGTCGCAACTACCGTTCAGAACCACCACACGGAAACAGGTCGTCGCCTGCATATTTGACATCGAATGAACATTCGTTGTATTCGCTATCGTCGTGATCGTCCCTTGTCCACAATTTTGGCTGAAAGATTCCCACCGTAAAATAACCCCGCGATTACCTGTCAGCGTCATCGTTCCCGAAGGGTCGCCTTGGCAAACCGTCCGATTCGGCAACAACGTTCCCGGAATCGTCGGCGGTTCCACCGTGATACACGTCGTATCCGACGGCAACGCCGGACAGGGCGCGTTCTGAACAATCGCGCGGAAACAGACTACGATATTATTATTGCCGTTGTTCGTGATCGGAGCGGGCGAAAGCGTCGTCGTTTGATTATTGATTGTCGTGGCACTACCCGCAAAATCGCCGTTCGGGGCGGATTCCCAGCGTAATACATTTCCGCGTACACCTGTTAAAGTGATTGAATTAATCGGCTTACCCGAACAAACCGTCTGATCGCCAGGCACATCCCCCGGAATGGTTACCGGCGTTACTTGAATACATGCCGGTTGCGAAAAGGCTTCCGCACAGGTTCCGCTCTGAACCACCGCCCGATAGCACGTCGTTACCGTCATCGGGGTGTTGATAGTCAGGCTCGTCGTATTATTCGTAATATTCGTTACGGTCGCAAAATTGTCCGTCGATGATTGCCAACGAACCACCGTTCCGTTATTACCTGTTAAATTTAAGGTTAAATTATTTGTCCCTTCACAAACCGTCTGGTTTTGGGTAACGGAACCCGGATTCGTCGCCGCATCCACCGCAAAGCAGGTCGAACCCGAAAATGCCGGCGGACAAACCCCGCTTTGAACCACTGCCCGGAAGCAGATCGGTGCCGTGATCGCAGGTACATGAGTATACGTCGTGTTGGTTCCTGTTAAGGTCGTCGGACTGCTGAATGCCTGCGTCGGGGCGGATTCCCAACGGATCACATTCCCAACAATCGTCCCCGTTAAATCTATTCGTGTATTGGTTTGTCCCGTACAGATGGTCGTCCCGTTCACCGCATTGCCCGCCTGAGACGGTGGGTCTACTTGGAAGCAAACCGGTTGCGTCGTTTGTTCCGGACAAGCCGCGCCGTTCCGAACTACACTGCGGTAACAAATGGACGCATTAATCGG
>Ga0058864_1044966_pt1 | contig 11737 bp, 2 predicted proteins | sample TNRReaAnaerobRNA_FD_61087 | JGI IMG/M metagenome (GOLD analysis project Ga0058864, IMG submission 61087) | Wastewater treatment Type I Accumulibacter community from EBPR Bioreactor in Madison, WI, USA - TNR Reactor, Time B -10min-Anaerobic_... | ecosystem: Engineered > Bioreactor > EBPR >... | reverse complement strand
CAGGTATTGAATAAAAGGAAGTACATTAGTAATAGAAATTTGTAATTGTGGAAATGATCTTGCTTTTGGAGTTTACAAGGCGTTGACGAGGCGAGTGAATTCAGTCACGAGCTTTTCGAACTCCTTTATGGTGGCAGCTTCAGAATGAGCAACGAACTCGGCCAGCCAGTTATCGAGTTGTTCGAGGACGATGTCCTTCTTGAGTTTAAAGTGAGTCTTTATGACCTCTTCGAAACCGGGGCTGGGGTTCTTGAGTTGATCGACCATGGCCCATCGAACGGTTTGCATACGAATGTTTTCGTTGTATTGGCGGGATTGGGTGCGTCCAACCTCGGAGTTCATGGTGCTTTCGTAGCCAGGCTCGTTGAAATAGGGCTCAGGGACGAAAATGAGCGATTGGATGGAAATCATGAGTTGCAAGATGGTGGAAGTTTCTTCGTTCCACTCTTCGTTAGCGCCACCAGGCCAGGTGCCGAGTAACGAGAGGCAGACCTTACCGCAGTTGTACAAGTTGGGATTGAAACGTACAGAACCGTGACCAGTCGTCATGAGGTTGATCTTGGGTGAGTCCTTGGGGTACTCAGCGTCCAAATACATGTCGAATTGGAAGGCACCAGATTCATATGGCGTTTTGTCGGGGCCAGTGATGAGCACCTTGACCACGTCAATACGTTGCTCGTCCACGCGTAAGAAGACTGAACTATCGGGATGCAAGGGAAGGGAAGTCGAAAGCACGGCCAATTCTTGCACCAAACGCTTCATCTTCTTCGAACCAGGGGCAGTATCATTCTTGATTCTAGATTTGTAGTGATGCACGAATTCATCATCCTTGCCCTTTTCCAACATATCCGCATCACCAAACTGCAATTCACGAAGCGTGGTGATGTACAAGTCAACCAATCTATCGAACTTCGAAATGGTCGGATCCGCAGCTGAAGCTTCACGTGCCTTTGCCTTCGCAAGCTCACGGCGTTCATGAACTTTACTCTTGAGCATATCGAAGGTTTTGACAATTTCAGACGCAAGAAGCTTTTCTGACTCCTCATTGGGTTCATCGCCGCTAGCTTCAACTTCGGTACCTTCCTCAGGCTTGGACTCTTTGACGACCTTCTTCTTTTTGCCTTTGCCTACAGGCCTGGATTTCTGATTGTCATCCTTGGCTTCAGATTCCTGCAAACGTTTCTCACTGGTTGCAGGCATCTTTTGCACCAAGGCAGCAATGCGTTGCAAGTGTTCCATGAGCGTGTAAATGTTGGAGCTGGAATCTTCGGGTACAAGCAAGGGCAAGAAGGACTCTTGAGTCGTCAAAATCTGCGAGATGCGGAAAACGACCTTGTACAGCGCCAAGGAACGCGACATTTCCAAAAGTGAATCGTTGCGCAAATAGGACTCTAGGACCGGTTGCAAGGGTGAGGCGAGTACAATTTCATGAATGACCTTTTGGGAGGGTGTGAGCTCGACAGCGGACTCGGAAGCGTCAAGTGTCAACATGAAGGCAACCACTTCCAAAAGATGGGTCACCTTCTTGGCTGTCAACACTGTCTCACGCACATAGGCAGTCAAGTTGAAATCAGACTTGTCGTCTGAGTTAGTACCATAACCAGTACCCTTGGCCCAGTAAGAGGTGCCAGCTTCCTTCTTCTTTTTCGCGGCGGCCTTTTCGTCTCTCTCATCTTTCAAAGCAGTAGCCTCTGTCTTGAAATGTTCAGATTCGGTATTGACAGGCATGACATCGCACAAATCCATCATTTCAACCAAAACATTCTTCAAAAGACCACTCTTCAACAATTGTTCGCGATTCACGGCGGCCTTGACAGGATCAGCTGAGGTCAAAGTTGACAAGAGCATCTTGTAGAGAGGGATGAGAGGTGCTTCCAACGCAGTCTTGGAGGGTTGAGGCAAAGGTTCCATTGAATTTTCAGCGGAGGGAGCGGCCTTTGCAGCTTCGATGGCAGCAAAGAGCATGGCACGGCAATCTTCATCCTGAACGAAGGAATCGACGACACCATCGATGATCAAGCAGTCAGACAAGAGCGCAACCCACTTAGCCCAGGTCGCTTTCGAGACGAAGCCTTTCTTTTGCTTCTCGTTCTTCTTCTTCTTCTCTGATTTCTTGGTAGGCGCTGCAGAGGCCGCAGGCTCAAAGAGACCTCCAAATTCGGTATCCAGAGCCTCAGCTTGACCAATGATACCAGAACTGTCATCAGAAGCGTCAGAGTCATCCATCGCAGCCGCATCCTCGGCAGTCACATCCAAATAACTAGAATCCATTGGATAATCATCAATGTCGCAAATAGCAGGGACTTTTTCGGTAGTTTCGGTGGATACAGATTCAGCATCTCCTGGCGCTGGAGTAGATGGTGCTGCAGGTTCAGACGATGTTCCAGCGGCTGATTCACTTCCAGCAGAAGCAGGTGTCGTGGTTTTGGGATTCAAGCGTTGGCTGAGAATGGTCACCAACATCTCAAGACCCTTTTGGGAAGCGAAGCGCTTCATCACACCAGTTTGCTCTGCCTTCTTCTTGGCATCGAGTTCAACTTTACGGGCAGCAAGTTCAGCTTTCGCCTTCTCCTTTTCAGCCTTGGAAGCCTCATCCTCATCCTTCTCCTTCTTTTCACTTTCCTTGGCAGATTTCTTATCACCCGTCTTCTTGGTATCCTTCTTATCGCCGACAATAGGCACCAAAGAGAAGGTGACATCAAGAACTTCAGTAGTGGGGTCAAGTAATTCGCGAAGTGTTGTCGTGTGGGGCAACTCTTCCTTCATTTGCTCAGACTCCTTATCGTCAGTAGACTTGGGGAAGCGTGTGAAGACAACCTTGCGGTCAATACGACCTCCAAGGATGTTGTCAGCCACAGTGGACAAGGTGGTTGACAATGCGATGGGTGAAACGCGGTTGGAGCGTTGGAAGTACATGGGGTGCTTGTTGTCGATACCACTCGGGCGTAATGTGGAAGATGTCGAGAATTGAGAGAAGCGAACCGCATAGGAATCCTGGCACAAAGAGACGGCAGGATAGAGGGGTTCGTCGCAGGGCAAATCATCGAAAGCGACACCCAAATCATCTCCATTGTGAGAGAAGGAAAGAGTGCCTTCAGTTTGATCCAAATGCACGCCGATCACATCACCTGAATTAAAACCACGACCATACTCTGTCGCATACCGTTCTGGTACTTGTAACCAGGGTTGCAGCCATAGTAGGACCAGCCCTTGCTGCTCGTGTTGTTGCCTCCAATGTAAATTGTGTGAACGTGGGTCTTCATAGTCACTCCAAGCATCATGTTACCACCTGGCGAACTTTCAATCGTCACAGTCCATGACACTGGGCCATTGCTGGGTGCTGGGTTCGCCATGATGGCTGTCTTCCAACTATAGTCGCTCTTCGTTCCACCTGACACCAACAGTTCATCTTCATCCAACACGATTTCACCGTGGCTGTTCGAAGGATCAAGTGCCATAACAGCGCCTCCACCCAAAGTTGAAGACTCGCACAAGAGCAGCTCTTCGCTCGTCTCGTTCTTCGAGTGCATGCACAACATCGCCTTATCGTTGATGTTCAACATGTCTTCCAGCAATTGCAACATCGCATCAGACACACCAGAGGAGCTGGTCGATGCAACCTTGAAAACTTTCATCAGGTAACCTGCCACCGCATCTTGGTTCGTTTGGCTCAAGTTGCAAGCCGTACGAAGCGCATTTTGGATGGCAAACTGGATTGTAGCGCCAAACTTGCGTTCAGACAAGATATCCATGAAGACTTCCAAAACATTCGCTCCAACCCACTCCTTGATAAGTGGATGATGAGATACAGAGTGAATGAAGTTCACAGCGCGAGACAAGGTAGATTCAGTGTTGGGAGAGTTCGTTAGGGCAGATTTGGTGTCATTGATATCATTCACCAAAAGTTTCAAGATGGGGCCATCCATGAGTGCCTTGGCAGAGTCGTGGGTCAAAGGAGCCAACAAACTGAGCATGGTAAGGGCATTGCCGAGGTCGTTGTTCTCAGAAGAAGCAATCAAATCATTGGCGGTCTTGGGTCCGAATTTTTCTTGCAAGGCTAAATAGCGAGCAGGCACAGCTTGGATCAGGCAAGACAAAATACGAATACAAGCCTCTTGAGTTAAGGATGAGCTGAATGACTTGAGTGTGGTGTCACCAAGAGAGAAAAGTTGTTCGTCGGTCAAACTCAAGGCGATGGGACGGTGAGCTGCAAGTAAGACGAAAAGGGCCTCAGATAAGGCGTTCATCATGGAAACTAGGCGGTCAGAGGTCGAAGAGATACCAACGTGGAGTTCAGCGAAGACGAGTTTCGACAAGGTGGAGATGCGCTCAGCAGTCTGATCATCAGCGACGGCACACAATCGACCAACAAAGTGAGATGAGGTAGAAGGGATTCCATTTTTGGCAAAGTGAGCGAAGAGAGTCGAAACAAGACCGCCGCGATGGCGAGCCAAGTGCAACGCGATTGTTTGGACTTGGTTTTTTGTCTCCTCTGTGCTCATGGTCAACAACTGCAAAGCAAGCTTTGGAGTGCCCGAGTACTCGCCGTAGAACGAACGAATGGCATCGTAATGGAACGCATGCTCGAGCAAGTTCAAGGCATTGTTGGAAGGGTTGCGCGCCTTAGAGGGAGCAGCCTTGTTGGTCAAATCCTCAAACAAGTTGTAGGTACCGAGTAGCGCCAACGCACCGAACGTGATATTATCAGCACCTTGAGGGCGCTCAAATGTGAGACGCACGCATTGTGTGATTTGGGCAGGTGCAAGGGGGATCTTGAACGTTTCACTCATCGTGTTGGAATCCGCCAGCAAAGTTTGAGATTTAACTTCATAAGTCATCACATAGTTCAAATCATCTGGGGAAGTACCCATTTCGATGATAACATAGGGCGGAGGCTTCGGCGTAACGTTGTATTGACGAACATAATCGAACCAAATATCGCTGATAAGAGCAGGTTGGGGCATTTGAAGCACAACACTCACAGTGTGGAGATAATCGACATTCTTGTTGCTCCAGTTCGTCACATCCTTCTCCTTTGGCCATCTATGGCACCATTGATGCGAAGTAGCACCAGGCACACCATAACGGAAGGCATTTTCGGCCGAAGAATCACCCGAAGGCTCAAGCAGCTTACAGGTCGATGTAAGCGATGTCATGCCTGAATAAAGGGTGACAGGCACAGAAGGCGTGCTATCGTACATGGTAGGGCGTGCTGCGGAGTCATTGGTCACTGCACCTTCAGCCACTTCAAGTTCGGTTTGGATAGTTTCTCCCATATCGAGATCCACAATGAAATAACGAGCCAACGTTTCGTTGCTCAGCAATTCAATCGCCAAATCAACCAACTTGGAGCTTGTCAATTTGTTCTTCTTGAACGAATCAGCCAAAGCATTCAACGAGCGCTTCGCAAATCCTTCATGCTCTTCGCACAGGTTGTGTAAGAACGATACAAGCAGTTTGCGGATGGCCACCGCTTGAAGAGCGCTCGTTGCAATGGATTTCTTTGTCGATTGCCAAGAATCGCAAGCAGTCAACCAAGCAACCAAAGGTGCAATAATGGGGGACACACTCTCAACAGCGAGTAAGTCCGACTTTTTGGGAGCGAAAGTTTCAGCAGCGATGATAGATTGAGCCAATGAAAGCATGTCTACTTCCATAACGTGATGATCGTCTTCTTGGGCAGAGTCCAAAACCTTAGCCTCAGGCATGTTGGTGATGCAGCGCGAGATGAATTTGGCAAGTTCGGCAGTAGAAGGCTGCAAGAGGGTTTTCATCTTCTTCACCAAACACAAAGCAGACACGAACAACAAGTCATGAGCCGCTGCTGGTTGAGCCAATGCTTCAGTGAAGAGCGAGAACAGGTTGTTGATGACACCATTGGCAATTTCAGTGCTGTGATTGGTGATCTTCTCGATCAAACTGTAAAGCTGTCGCCAGAATGGACGGTGAATGGTGGCCTTAGATAAGAAAGTGTTGCGGATGAACTTGTGGAAGCTCGAAGAGGTGGCAACACTGCTCAAATCAGCGCATTGAAGCAAGGCGATGCAGGAGGTGATCACATGAACAGAATCGCTCGACAAGGACGTTCCAGACAAAGTCTGCTCATCTAACAAGGTCCAAATAAGGCTCAACAAAGTTTGATCCACAGGGTGCACCGTCGTCGTTGAGGGCAAGAAGTCCTTGAGAGGTGCTGAAGCTTGTCTCCAATCAGCAACTACCTTGGGTGCCTTCTTCTCAATGGTCACATCGGATATATCAACACAACCTTGCAGCAATCCCAAGAAGAATTGAACGCGAGAGGCTGATACAGGCTTCGCCGGAGTTTCAGTAGCAGCGCTTGATGTGGCTGCCGAAATGGGCGCAGACGCTTTATCATTGTTATTTCCTTTGATTGCGGAAGCAAGAAGCTTGGCAATGTGAGTACGGAGGGCAAAACGAAGGGGCTTGAGTGTGGTCTCGGCGTTGTCCTTTGGCATGTTGACGAACGTGGAAGCACGGCAAAGCTCGTGGATGAGTCCATTGATAGCCACACGCGTGGGGTAAGGCATATTGGCAACGATGGAGATGGCATCCAAGAATTGAGGGGAATTGCGAACCACGTGAGTCAAAATGTCCTCAGGCGAGTATTGGTAGGCCAAATATCTCATGCAATTGGTAGCCAGCAACAACAGCTCATAAGAGGGGTTCGGTTGCATTTGCAAAGCGTAGGTCATCGTGCTGACCAAGGTGGACAAGAAGTGGCCAGCGAATTCCGGCTCGGCAGCGCTCAAGGCCTCAGACAAGTTGGGTGAGGGAGAGTTACGGGCCAAAGGAACACCAGTGGAAGCACGGATGACAGGGCTAGGAGATGCCTTTCCGAAAGTTGCGGCAGTTCGCTCGGCACCCGAGAGGCCAGCCGCTGCAGGAGTCACTGAAATCGCTGTAGTAGCAGAAGAACTTGCAGAAGAAGCACTTGCCATAGAAGCAGGCGCTTCAGCAATCGTCGTGGGCGCTTCAATCTTCTTTGGTACTTCAGAACGAGATGGGTGAGGATACAAACCAGGGTGTAAAACAACACTCACAAGCGTCTTGGCATCGTTTTGGCCACCACTTGGGGGCGGCACAGGATGATAGAGCTTGGCGAAGAGGTGACCCTTGTAGTGGCTTTCCATCGCGCTGTAGCTAGCATTGGAGCCCTCACAGCCGGCGCACAAGTTGTATTGGTTGCAGTTGATGCACTTGTAACGAACTCCAGAGATACCTTCGCCACAGAAGTCACACATGGTCGCGTGGGCAACATTGGCGACGGGTGGCCATTTGGGCGTCTCCAAAGAGGTGTCCTTCAGACACTCAGCATACAAAGAAGTAGCACACAAGGGTTCCTTAGCCTTGGCAGCGAGTTTGGTATCGTTCAACGAGGGGGAAAGAGGCAAGGCCTTCGAAATCTTCACCAAAGCATGCATGGGGTCGTGAGAATGAGATGCCTCACACTTGGAGCAAAGATCGTAATCAACACACTGCAGGCAGCGGTAACGAGTACCTCGAATGGGAGCTGCATCACAGACGCGGCAGCGTGAGTAGTGATGAGGCGCAGCAAGGCTGGATTTCAAAATGGAACCAAGGAGACGCAAGGTCCATGTAGACAACTGGTAATCCACCTTCTTCGCGTGAATGGATTCAGCAAGTAAACTGAACAATTGGCGAGAATTAAATACCACAGAGGACTCATCGACCATCGCCAAGTCGCGGATGACTTGGAAGATGTCTTCATAGGGCAAGAGTTCTGAAGAATTTTGCTGCTCATCAGTGTAGAGACGACGAAGTACTTGAACGACGAAAGAAGGATCGGGACCAATGTTGTGCTTCAATAAGCCGGTCATGCACTTGCGAAGCACGGGGGAACCGCGCAAGCAGAACAACGAGAACATTTCTTGTACAACTTCAGTCGAGAATGTGGCTTCCTTCTTTTCACTGTGTTGATATGAAATGATGAGAACCAATAAACGCTCAGCAATCACGTTGTAACGATCCAATTGAGTGTTTTGTGACACATTCTTCAAGGCAAGGTGAGTAGGGAATTTGGCTTGAAGGGCAGTACGGCAACGGTGGACGTGTTGTTGCGCAGTGATACAAGCCTTGTGTGCCTTGGAAATTTCCTTGATGGTGTTGGCGGAGGGCGGGGCGCTCAATGAGCTCATCGAAATGAGTTCCAATGGAGTTCTCAACTCAGCTCTGCAGCGTTCAAAGGCGAGTGTCGCAGAAACCAACTGGGACTCGAGCGTATCGGCCACTTCACCTTCACCAGCGACAGAATCCTCTTCTTCTTCCTCTTCCTCGGTTTCAGCAGGTTGCTGATCATAGTTGTTGAAGTTCGAGTTCGTGTCAGCTGCTTTCTTCTTCTTCTTTGGCGGGGGTGCAGCAAAGGAGTCGCTTTCCAAGGCAAATTCATAAAGACCAAAACGAGAACGCAACAATTGGTAATTTTTATCCAAACCAGCTTGCAAGCGCTTACCAAGATCCATCAACACTTGAAGGCACTTCTCAGCCGCCGACTTCGCATCAGCCTTCCAGGTGGCCATCAAAAGGTTGGTCAGTTGCTCCAAATTTTGAGTGGATTGTAAAGTATCCACAGCTGATGGCAACAGCTCCAAAATGGCATCCAAAAGCTTCTTACGGAAGGTAGTATCATTGCGGTTGATCGAAAGGAGATACTGCAACCAGTGGCCACCTTGAGCGCTCGACGATTTATCGCCTTCAGTTAAGAAGATGCGAAGAACGGTCTTGACATCAATAGCATCCAAAATGTAGAGTGGTATGGATATGTTACGAGAGATGATCGAGTCCAAAATATCGAGACATTGTGAGCGAAGCTTGAGGGGCGTTGAATCGGCTTGCACTGTTTTGATCAGTTGGATGTGGTAGTCCTTGTTGGTGAGGAAGATGTTGTTCAACGAGCGCTTCTTTTGTGCCTCTTCAGGTGATTGGCTGCCAGAGGAAGACGAGATTTTTTGGGTACCGTAAACTTCGAAACCACTAATGTACATGTAAGGTCCTGACTCATTACCAGGTCCATTGATGGAATTGCTCTTCTGAAGAATTCTGAAATAGCGATAGTATTCTTTGCAATCAGTGACAGGCCATGAGACGAGCTGGTGCGCGTAGGAGAAGGGCGAATCGGTGCCAGAATGCAACTTGGTCCACTCTTCGCAATCATGTGAACCTTGGAATTCCCAATTTTGCATGAAATTTTCATTGTAGCTGTTTCCATGACGTAAAGTGTACTGGTTGGGACAAATGTTCCAATCAGGACCCAAATCAACCCAGAACCACAGGGGCAAAGAACCACCCCAGTACGACGTTGAGTTGGAATCGGAAGCACGAGCCAAACAGTTCCATTTGTCAGCTTCATTCCAAGATTGACCGGATACCTTCGTCTTCACCTTACCATTACGAGCGGGGTTAGTCCACTTTTCGGTATTATCGGCAGAACCGATGCAGTACAAGACACCATGGGTATCACCGTCATGGCTGAATTGGAACTCGCGAGGCTTCTCAATGGCAGGAGGTGTAAGAGACGCCGCTGCGACGGAGAATTGAGAGATGGTGTTAGGGCTGGCACCCGTGGTAGAGCACAAGTCACCATAAAGCTCAAAACCACCAATGTACATGTATGGCGAGCCATTGGGTCCTTGACCAGGTCCGTAGGCATAATTGCCCTTTTGAAGCACACGGAAGTAGCGGAAACGCTCATTTGAGAGCACGGGCCAAGACTTGGTCGCCCAGCCGGAATTGAAGGGCGCTTCCAATTGTGCGTGTAAGGTCGTCCAGGTTTCGTTGTTGTTCGAACCTTGGAACTCCCAATCGCACAAAATGGAGTCCGAGTAGGAATAACCGTGGCGCAACGTGTAGTAATCAGGACTGAGCGCCAAATGAGGACCCAAATCCACCGAGAACCAAACGGGCACAGAACCACCAAAGGCGTACGATTCGCGCACCAAATTGTGCGAAATAACGAGTTCCGTTGCGCGATTCGAAGACTCGCTGTGCGACAAAGTCACGGTAACTTCACCCGATGTGTGAGGGTTCGTGTACTCGGATTTTGCGAAGCTGCTTCCAATCCAGTACAAAACACCATTTTTATCGAAATCTTCGCTGTAGGTGAATTTGCGGAGGAGGGCGGTGGATTGACTTTTAATCACATCGAGTTCTTCTTCGCTCTTCTTAGCCACGTGCAAACGGAAACGCAACTTTTGAGCACGGAAGGCAACGCTCAATTGCAACATACGGCTCTTTCTACCACGGCCCACAGTCGAAGAGCTGAAAATATCTTCCAATGGAAGGCGATCCCACACCGTCGTCCAGGTATGCGGCGCAGTGTTGTACTCAAGCGTGAGGGAATACTTATATTTCAACGAGTCGGCGCCTTCGAACCAGGTGCGAGCCAAACCGAAGTCCAATTCGATCAAATCGACGATTTGCACGGACGCAAATGAGATGGTGAACTTGGCAGACTTGCGAACGATCGTAATATCAGGTACAGTGCCTTCAGGATCCTTCTCGTCTTCGTCAAACTCGGGATAGGGATCATTTTCCTCTTCCAGCTTCTTTTCCTCTTCATCCGATTTCTTCTCATCCGATTTCTTCTCATCCGATGGTTTATCGTCCTTCTTCTCCTCAGCAGCAGGCTCAGCAGGCTTATCATCCTTTTTCTCTTCGGCAGGTTTGTCGTCCTTTTTCTCCTCAGCAGCCTTCACTTCAGCGTCCTTGTTCTCAGCAGCAGGCTCATCCTTCTTCTCAGCAGAAGGCTCATCCTTCTTCTCAGCAGCAGGCTCATCCTTCTTCTCCTCGGCCTTCTTGGCGGCAGCTTCTTCTTCAGCCTTCTTAGCAGCTTCCTCCTCGGCCTTCTTCTTCTCCTCCTCCTTTTTCTTCTTAGCAGCCTCCTCGGCCGCAGTGGGATTAATGAAGGAGTTGGCAGGAATCGACCAAGTCACACAACGGTGAAATTCGTACACTTGCCCTTTAAAGACATTGGAGTCGATGCGCTCCGTTGACTGAATAGGAATCTTGGTCGTAGCAAAAGCGTCCTTCAAATGATCCAAGCGCTCAGGTGTGATGGCACCGAGTTCAGTGGTGGGGAGATTGTCAATAGTGACAGGACCAGGGCCAGTGTGAACGGGTGCAGCGGAGTAATTCGTCTGCACGCCAGCATCGGAGATGGCGATGGTGTTGTATTTCTTATCATCATCTTGGGGAAGGTCCGAGTCGAGTGCATCTTTGCCGTCAACGATGAACTTGTACTTGTAAGTCTTGCCACAGCCGAGTGCAAGGGTTTGGAAGTATTTATCACCAACGCGTTGCATGGGAGCGCCTTCCGCAAATTTGTTGTAGTCCAAAGCGATTAAAACGCCATCCTTGACGTCAGGCGCGGAGAAGGAGAACTCTACATAAACGAAGTGCTTCCAGACAGGAACGGTGATTTTGGGGGTCGAAATTCCCTTTTTACCTTTGGCACCCGCAACTGGGGGTGGGGGGGGAGCGGGCACCTCACCTGTCGAGATGGTGAGTTCGGCAGCTTTTTGTTCGTTGATAAACGAGTCATCCAAGTCCTCCAAGACAGGGATGCCTGCATCGTGTGCTTCTTGGATCGAAGCTAGCTTGGCTGCGATCAAATCGGCATCTTCATCCTCCATCGACATTCTTAGACCTCAGCTCGCCAACAACAATTTCAGAGGGGGAAACTAGATGTTGCCAGATGATG
>Ga0058864_1416902_pt1 | contig 11878 bp, 1 predicted proteins | sample TNRReaAnaerobRNA_FD_61087 | JGI IMG/M metagenome (GOLD analysis project Ga0058864, IMG submission 61087) | Wastewater treatment Type I Accumulibacter community from EBPR Bioreactor in Madison, WI, USA - TNR Reactor, Time B -10min-Anaerobic_... | ecosystem: Engineered > Bioreactor > EBPR >... | reverse complement strand
GACACCCCTCCTCCGGCAGTAAAAGGTAAATACCTGAAAATCAAATTTATAACGCAGTTGCCAATGCATTATCCTGCTTTTGCATTCTTTTGCAACCTACCGCAATATTTCCGTGAACCCTACAAACGATTTCTTGAAAACCAACTCAGACAACATTTTGGCTTCAAGGGTTCACCCATCGAAATATTTTTCCGGCAGAAATAAATCGGATAATGCCGTTTTTCACTTATTCGATGTAAGTATTTTGTAGTAAACAACTAGCTATTTAGCACTAGTTTATATTTTATTCCGCTCATATACAGCGAGTTATACTAATATTAAGAACCTATTAAAAGAGATTCCGTACGAGAAATAAGCTTGTAAGATTTTTTCTTATTTTTGCATCGGAATGTTATACCAACACTATCTTAAGATACCTAACAGTAAAAATGTAAACGAATGCAGACGAAAGCGTAACAGCTTGGGCATCTGCTTTTCTTGTTGTAAGCTCTATTAAAGTTGCTGCATACGCCATCCGGCAATGACATTCTTTAAAAAATGATTGTTTGACTTCTGACCCTAACCCTTATGAAAACAACTCAAACTTTATCAAATTTCTCACTAAAATGGTTAAAATTTACATTGCCATTTTTGATGATTTTGGTTGGCTTGCCCTTATTGGCTCAAAAAACCAGTACCGGTACAGTATGGAGCAATGCTGCACATTGGTCGCCAGCGGGAGTTCCCGGGGCAACTGATGATGTAATCATTAACACCAATATGTCGGTTGACCAGGCCAACGTAACGATTGGTACGCTTACCATTAATGCTACGTGTACGCTTACCTTGTCAGCCACAAATACTGATTTTGACGTAAATGGCGTTGTGAACCTGAATGGTACATTTTCTGCCGCTGCTTCAAACGCAACAACTTTTGAAGCTCTGGGACTGGTGACCGTAGGAGCCGGAGGGATTTTTGCTGATGATCAGGCAGGCGGTATGAATCGTTTTTCAGGTGGTATTACCCATAACAACATTACTGCAAATACCTTTAGGACTTCGAGTCCGTCGGAGTTTTTCGGTGCTTCACAAAGTCTCAATGGGGCAGGTGAAATCAGGTTTAACAGTACCCTGACCATCAACGGAAACATTGCTGTAACCAACAACCTGAGCCATGCCAGCGGGCTACTTATTGTCGGCAACCTTGACGGGGTGGGCATTGCTGCTACCTTAATCAACAACACACTGGTTCGGTACAATGCTGCGGCCATGCCTTTTGCAAATGCAGGTCAGCTTAACGCAAGTAGCACAGGCAATACCTTCCAATATTCAGGAGCTGCCCAAACAATCAGACCCACCCTATATTACCATCTGACGCTATCAGGTTCAGGTGCTAAAACATTAACCGACATCAATGTTTTAGGCAACTTCAGTCAGATAGCCGGCACCTCGGCACAGGCTACCGGAACGCTTCGTTTTTCAGGCACTGACAATGCTACCTATGCAAACTCTAATGCCACCGTCTGGAATGATGTAGTAGTTGAAAAAACCGGTGCCAGCATCACCCTTAACAGCAACCTGACTACCAACCAGTTAACCATAGGGATAGGAACGCTAGATATGGGCTCAACTGCGCGCACCCTCATGGTTAATGGTGATTTTGCCGGGGCTGCTACACTTGATGCCTCAGGTGCAACCCATTCAGTAGTTTTACGTGGGGCGAACAACAGTATTGGCACATTTATTACCGGAAGTTCAGCGACAGTAGTACAATATAATTTGCTAAGCGGTACTTCTCAAACAATTTTTGGAAGTCAAAACTACAAAAACATCACCCTTGCATCAGGCTCGCCAAACACTGCAAAGGTGCTGGGCGGCCATGTAACTGTTGCCGGCGATTTCAGATTTAACCAAAACTTCCAAGTAGAATTGGGTGCCTTCGACCTGACTTTCGCAAACACAGGCACGCTCTCTTCTACCACCAACTGGGCAGGTGGCAACCCGGGCTCCCGGCTGTTTGTAACCAATGGAACCGGAAAAATTGTAATTGCCAAAACAAGTGCTGCCGGCTTTACCTCATTCAACCTCTCTACTACCGGCCCTGTAACAGGTGGATTCATTCCTATGGGCGAGTTTGGGGTAAACAATTCTATGACGCTATCTGCACTAACAGCATCAGTTGCCGGTACAGGCCGCATTGAAGTCAGGGTAGTAGGTTCACGCCAACCCAATATACCTTATTACAACTTCGCACTTCAAAAATACTGGCAGGTGCAGTCTGTTAATTTGAGTGCTATTACAGCCAACATTGCATTTAGTTTCAAGAATCCACTTGATGTTATCGGTAGTGCGACAACATACGTACCGATAGTTTATGATGGTTCTTCTTTGCTTAGTCCAAACGCTCCCTCAGCTCCAGGAAGCAACCCATTCAGCTCTACCGGCAATAATTACCTGACAGGTGACTGGACTGCCTACGACCCTGCAGTACGCACCACATTATACTCTTACCAATCGGGCAACTGGAACGACCCACTCACATGGACTACTGACCCCTCCGGTACTACTTCTGTATTTCCCATGGTACCAGGTGCAGCTGATGCTGTGGTAATTCTGAACGGGCGAAATGTACACACAATAGTTAGCCGTACGGTGGCCTCAATGGGTATTCAAAGTGGTGGTACGCTTGATATGCAGGCAACAACCGGGAATAATTTAGGCGTAATTTCAGGCCAAGGATTGCTTCGTTTGGCCTCTGTAAACCTACCAGCAGGAAATATCACGCAGTTTGTTTCAGCAAGCGGCGGCACCATAGAGTATTACGATTTAGGTACAGGTACCTTTGTGCTGCCAACAGTAGCACCATTCACCAACACCTACAACCATCTTCTTGTAAGCAACTCAACATCACAAAGTTTTGAGTTACGCACCGATGCCAGTATCACCCTGAATGGTAATTTCTCAATAACCCGTACTGGTAGTGGCTCCCCTACTTTTATGGTTGGGAACACTGTTGGTAACAGAAACTTTACCATTAACGGCAATTTCAATGTAGGAGCAGGCTGTGTGTTCCGCCCCAGTAATGCCTACAACGGCAATCATGCCATGGTCATCAATGGAAGCTGCACCGTTAGTGGTACTGCGTTTTTCCAGAATTCAGCCACTTATGATGATGCCAACGGAGGCGTTATTCGACTGACTTTTGGCGGTTTAACAACAAATACTTCATTTTATGCAAATGCCGGAAGTAATGTAAGGTTTTGGGAGCTTACAATGATTAAAAATGAAGGCTCTGAGATTTTCATTGATGGGGCAAGCGGGGTGATTGATTTTAATTCCAATCCAGGGATAAATATTCAGCTCACCAATGGTACCATGCGACTTGGCTCAGGCATTGCACTCACATTGGGTGATAATGACGGCGGCAACCATGATATTGGAGATGTGAACTTCTTCCCGGTATTGTGGATAGACGGAGCGGCAGTTACCGGGGGTATGGCAAATTCTGTTGTGCCTTACGGAACGGTGAAAATTTCTTCAGGTAGTTTAGATTGCGTAACTGGCAGCACCAACAAAACAATTACCCTGCGTGAAAGTGGTCAATTACAGGTTGACGGTGGCACAGTTACTGCTGCTTGTTTACGTATTTCAAACACTGATGAATTTGCACACCGTGGGGCATATATGCAAACCGCCGGAACAGTAAATATTACAGGTGCTGCCGGACCGATTGACCACATGGCAACGTTCTCACTACCACAACCTGAGAATGTGTTTAAAATGACCGGTGGCACACTCAACATAACCAGAGATTATGCTGGTGGAATTTGTCCGACAGGTGGACTTTTAATCGGTTCATCTGACCAAAATTATGAGGTAAGCGGTGGTACAGTAAATATATACTCAAGCAACAACAATTTGTTTGATATTTCTTCAACAGCCCCATTTTTTAATCTGAATGTACACAAAGTAGGCTCAGGAGTAAATGGGAAGGTACGTTTACGCTCTTACCAGTGGGCACCTCTTCAAAGCATGGCCTCGGCACGACTTTCAGGTGTTCACCCACTACGTGTATTGAACAACTTCATTATTCTTTCTACTGGTGCCCCAATCTTTGATGCTGGTAACATAGATGTGTTCGTAGAAGGAAATATGACCCTGAATACCGGGGCGACCTATATTTCCGGCAACAATACCCTGCATTTTGAAAAAACTGCTGCACAAACATTTACAGTCAATGGCGCATTACAGTTTTTTGGAACCGGTTCGAACCTTACGAACGGTCCGGAAGACATATTCAATGGCTCCAACTTCACCTTAGAAGGGCTCACCTCAACACAAGACGTGCCAACACTTGCGCCAGATGGCACACAAACTGCTGAGCAGCTTAAGGAGGATGCAACACTAGGGTTACATAGACTATATACCCCATTTATTCCTACTTCTGGCCCGGTAACGGCAAGTATGTATGTGAAAGCGGATGGCCGAAACTTTGTTTCACTGGCAGCCGGTGATTTTTCAAACATGGCGGTTGCAGTGTTCAACCTAAGCTCCGGAGTAGTTCACTCAACCAATGCTGAAGTAATTACCGCCAACATTAGCAATGAGGGTGCTGGCTGGTATCGCATTTCTGTAACTTCTGATGGCAGTAGCCAGTACCGCCTACGCTTGTATCTTCAACAAAATTCAGTTACTACTACCTATACCGGGAACACAAGTATGGGCGTATTTGCCTGGGGGGTAATGATTCAGAATGGAAGTGTACTTTCACCTTATACTCCTGCTATTAATAGCGGATTAAATAGTTTAGCTGTAACAAAAGACGGAGCTTCTGTATTATCAATTGCAGGCAGCCAGAGCATTATCAACATGAATGCCAACCTATTGGTTAACTCAGGTTTCTTGAATATTGGCACCAAATCGCTGAATATTTCTGGTAATGTGGTAAATAATACCGAAGTGCAGGCAGCTGTTGCCGGAAGGGTACGCCTCAACGGTTTGTTTCCTCAAAACATCTCCGGCAATGGAAATGGTATTTTCCATCACTTGGTTTTAGCCAGTAACAGCGCTGCCACCGGTACGGTTTTATATACCAGTTCGAGCAACTTCAAAGTAATGAGTTCACTGGAAATGGCAACAAATCACCTTTTCAATATTGGCAAAAAACGCATCACTTTTGCAGCTGCTGCTACACTTCAATCAACAAGTGGCAGCTTCAGCGACCTACGCTTCATCCGCACCGGTGGTTTCCTTTCAGATGGCGGAATTGAAAAAGAATATAACAGCAGCAATACTGCCTTTACTTTTGCATTTGGCACCGGCAACCATTACACTCCGGCGAGCATTGGTTTCTCTTCGAATCCAACTACTTATGGCAGCCTTAATGTTCGTCCGGTTGCAGTTAAACACCTGTATGTAACCGACCCCGACGCATTAGATTATTACTGGAAAGTGAACCAAAACGGGTTTTCCGGAATTGCTGCAAATTCTGTCAATGCAGTATTTACCTACGGAAGCATTACCGTCAATCCGACCATCACCAATTACATACCAGGCTACTACAACTACAACGACATCGCCTACACTACCATCAACAATGTAGCCAATGTGAATGAAGTTGCCAAAACAATCACATTCACCCCTTTCTCAAAACTTGAAGGAGATTACACTGCTGGCATTCCTGCTGCATTTGGCGCTGTTATACCCTATTACAGCCGTGCAAACGGAAGCTGGAATAACATGAACACCTGGTCGAACGTGAGCCATGGTGGCGCTCCTGCCAGCGGAATCCCGGCAGCAAATAATCCGGTTTACATCGGCGATGGTGCAGGCTATAACCACACAGTAAATGTTACTACCAACAACACCTTCTCCGGAAGTTTAATTGTTGATGCCGGCTCTACACTTGATATAGGCATTACTACCGGGCATAATTTCGGGGCACTTCCCTACGCTACCGCTGGTGGTGCAGGAACTATCCGTATTTCTTCCAATACACCCGTAGCTGAATTCCCGGGCGGAGACTTTGGTTTGTTTTTCACCTTAGAGGGCGGAACAACTGATTACTATGGCACAGGAACCAACTTTACGCTTCCGCTCACCACCGCTGCCCCCAATGCACTTGATATTGACAGTTACCGGCATTTGAGGCTTTCATCATCAGGTACCCAGACAATTCAAATGGCAGATCAGGATTTGACGGTATTAGGTGACCTTACCATCAATGGTAGCGTCAACAGTCTGGCTACCATGAGTGACCTGAGCCCAAGAAACCTGAAAATTGATGGCAACCTGAATATCAATCAGGGTATTTTTGAACTGCCTTCAACCAATCTCCAAACCATTGAGATTGATGGTAACATCACTATCAGTTCTGGTGGGGTATTCCGTGGTGCAGGTACTGGTAGTGTGGTACATGCAATCAACTTATATGGAGGTTTGATTAACAATGGTGCAGTTCAGTTCAACACCCCATCTTCTATTAAGCTCAACATGATTGGCACCACATCAACAAGTATCGGTGGCACCAATGCAGGAGCTCAGTTGAATTTAGGTCCACTTACCATTGATAAAGGCACAGGCCAGGCATTAGAAGTAAATATCAATAGCTTAGGTTCAATAGCTGCCCCTTCAAACAATTGGCTGACCATGCTCAATGGAACGCTGCGCATCTCACGACCAGGCACTTTAACGCTGAACGACCAGGCCGGAAGTAACTTCTTTTTACCAGCCACCACGGCCCTCGTATTGAACCACAGCGGATTAACAATGTATGCCGGTGCTGCAGCAAGTGATAATTGTGATTTTGTTCTTGCCGGTCGCTTAGAACTTACCGCTGGTACCATGAATATTGGTCTGGATGCCAACAACAACCATAACGACCTTGAATATGGTGCTGCTGGTGTTCCGCAACTGATTGTATCTGGTAACAGCGTTCTTAATGTAAATGGGCAGATTAGAAGAAGCGTGGATGTGCTGCTTGGCTCATTGAGCTATACCCAGAGCGGCAACAGTACTGTGCTGGTGCGTGGTAAGATGCCGGTTAGTTCAACCAACCTGAACCGGGCTAAGTTTGAAATTCTCAATGCGGGAAGTCAGTTTACTATGTCTGACAATGCCCTGCTTATCATTGACCGCAATGGTTTGCCAAGCAATGTTTACGGTGATATTTTCCTATCGCCTGCCAGCAGTAGTGTTACAGGTGGTGAAATCAGGGTAGGTACTGGCAATTCAGGCTCAAATACACCTTTTGACATGTTCAGTTACATACCATTGTATAACCTTAGCGTTGACGGGACTGCCACAAGCAAAATCCTGAAAATTATTGGTAGCGCACTAACAGTTAAGAACAACCTGCGTGTTCAGGGTGAATCCGTTTTCAATGCCAACTCACTGAATGTTAACATCGGGAACAACCTGACCGTTGAAAACACCTCTGCTGCTCCTGGCTTAAATGTTGGCGGATACAGGGTACAATCAGCAACTCAGGTTACCACCTTTGATAGCAACACAGGTAATCAGGTTATTACTGGCACAGGTACCAACCTTATCAACTTCGCACACCTGAATCTGAACAACAGCTTTCCATCCGGTGCACTTTCCGTTGCCGGAGGCACTCCTTTACGTGTTGCTTCAAACCTCTCGCTTAACTCAGGAGGTTTTAATACAGCAAATAGTTTGGTTACAGTACTTGGAAATATCAGTTCAAATGTCATACACACAAGCACCTCAGGAGGTTTTATTTTCCTCAATGGTCCTGCTGCTCAAACTATCAGCGGGAATGGCCTGAGTCAGTTTGGTAGCATCCGGCTTGACAATACTGCCGGAGCCGAAATACTTAGCGAAACACGTATCAACGGTGAGCTCAACCTGGTAAATGGTATTTTTTACCTGAATAACCAGCGCCTCACCTTAGGCACCGTCGCTACGGTAACAACACCTACTTTACTGAATGCCACCCGGATGATTCGCCTGAATGGTGTTGCCAGTGATGCTGGTTTGCAAAAATTGTACAGTGCGGGTGCCGGAAGCTTTACCTTCCCGGTGGGTGTAACACTGAAATATACCCCTGCCACCCTTTCTGTTGCATCAAACAGTGTCGCAGGAGCAATTACTGTCCGCCCGGTGAACGCCAAACATCCGGCAACTACCGACCCTGGCAATACTGAACTGACCTATCACTGGGTAACAGATGGCACAGGGTTTTCTGCCGGGGCAAGCTATACACACCAGTACAATTACGAGCAGGTGGATGCAACCAACGGCAACGAAAACAATTATGTTGCCGGCAGGTATTTTAGCAACCAGTGGGTACCTCAGAATGGTATTCCCGGAACCGTAAATGCTGCTGCCAATACCATCAATCTCAGCGGTGTGAATTACATAAACGGTGAATTTACTGCCGGCGAACCGCAGGAGTTCGGCCCTATTCAGGTATATTACAGTATTACCAGTGGCGACTGGACTGATCAGAACTCATGGTCTGTTGACCCAGTGCTGAAGCATACAGGCGCTCCGGCCTTAGTTCCACCCACTTTCAATCCGGTAGTAATCGCAGCCGGACATACCATAACAGGTAACGCCAACAACTTAGGTTCACCTACTGCCGAGATTAACGGCACCCTGAACCTTAACAATACTATTGGGCACAACTTCGGTGTCGTTACTGGTGTTGGTACAATTAGAATGACCCCAACAGGTGCTAATGTATTTATTTTCCCTGGTGGCACTTATTCAGCATTTGTAGCCGCTGGAGGCGGTACTGTTGAGTATAATTCAACTGTTGCAGCTGCATTGCCATCGCGGAGTACCTATAACAACATTCTATTCACCGGAACCGGTAATAAGTCATTGTACAACTCTGATATTCTGGTGAATGGAAACTTTAGCATCGCACAAGGGCAGGTTAGCAATCCGTTTAACAAACAGGTGAACCTGAAAGGCAACTTCATCAACAATTCAGGGTTTACCGCCTTTAACGGAGGTGCAGGCGTTGTGAACATGTCAGGGCTTAATCAGTCATTTACAGGTTCAACGCAATTCAGTAACCTTACCATTAGTGGTGGTGGCATTAAGCTGCTCAATGCAAGTATTGAAATCACTTCACTGCTTCAACTTACAAACGGCATTGTAGAAACCGGAGGCAATTTGGTGATTATTCCGCTGGGCGCTAATGTGGCGGGTGCAAGTGCTGCATCATATATAAATGGCACCATTCAAAAAGGAATCAACAACAGTACCAGTTCTAAACTCTTTGAAATTGGTGACGCCAGCAGGTACACCCCGGTTAATCTGAATTTCACAGGAACTATTTCCGGAACAGGAAGCCTTACAGTGAACACCACCACCGGCGACCATCCAGATATTGCAGCATCCGGACTTAACCCGTCAAAATCAGCAAATCGTTACTGGAGTATTGTAAATTCAGGGCTTTCAATAAGTGCCTATTCAGCAACTTTTAACTTCGCAACTGCTGATCTCGACCTTGGGGTGAATACCGGAATCCTTGATATTGGTTTACGCACCGGCTCATGGGCAATACCCGTTACCGGAAGCCGCACCGCAAACAGCACCCAGGCGGTAAATCTGAACACTTTTGGTAGTTTCCAGATTGCTGAACAATTAGGTGGTGGATTAACATGGACAGGTTCAATTGACAGCGACTGGCACAATCCGAACAACTGGCTTCCTGTTGGGGTTCCGGGTGTGAATGATGACATTTTAGTTCCATCAACCCCCAACAAACCGAATTTCCCAACTTTGGCAAATGGAACATGCAGGAATGCCGTTTTCCAGGCTGGGGCATCTATAACTATCCCTACCAACGTTACCCTTACCATTGTTGGCAACCTTAGCGCGTCGAACACCCAGGTATATGGTGGTGGAAGTTTGCGGTTTACCTCTCCGGTTGCTACCATTACCGGCACAACCTTTGTTTCTGGTATTGTAGTTGCTGCTGCTGGTGCAAACCTGAGTACCAACAACAATCTTGTAATCAACAACGACGGTAGTCTGATGCATGGTGTTGGCACGCCCGGTGCCGGAGGTAGCGTAAGCGGGAATGTATTGATACGAAGAACAGGTTTTACAGAGCCTACCCGTTACAATTACTGGTCGTCACCCATCTCCAATGGCTCTCTTGCCTTACTTGGCGCCAATAAGTACCAGTACAACCCTGTTGCTGCAACTGCCTCTTCAGGTCAGGGCTTACTTGCCGGATGGCAGATGGCTGCCGGGCCAATGAATGCAGCCAAAGGCTATATAGCCACCAATAGTGGCACCGTAGGCTTTTACGGAACCGCAAACAATGGCAACCTGAATACCGGCAGCCTGAGCATTGGCTCATTTACTGCAAGTAACCTCATTGGGAACCCCTATCCCTCTGCAATTAGTGCTGCCGCCCTGGTAGCTGCTAACGCACAGATTCAGGGTGGTGCCATCTATGTTTGGGATGATGACAATTCTGGTGGCGGCAACTATACCACTTCCGACTTCCTTACATGGAATGGCATTGGAACAGTAGGCCCTAATTCAGGCAAGCCTTTTAACGGCAATATTGCACTCGGCCAAGGCTTCTTTGTAAGTGTTGCCAATACAAGCCCGGTGCAGTTTACAAACAGTATGCGTACTTCGGCCAGTTCAACCTTCTTCGAAGACAATAGCGTTCAACGGTTCTGGTTAAACGTTACAGGCAATGGCAAGTACAATGAAACACTGATTGGCTTCAAACCTGATGCCACCAATGAGGAAGATCTGGCGTATGACGCCCGCAAATTCAGAGGTAGCGAGGACCTTGCATTCTATTCTTGCATCGGAAAAGAAGCTTATGCCATTCAGGCGCTTCCCTTCCTTAGCGGTCATAAAATCATTCAATTGGGTATTGATGCTTCCGCCAGTGGAATGCAAACCATGCGCTTAGGTCAGATTGACCAAATGGATGAAACCGTGAGTATTATTGTTGAAGACACCAAACTCGGCACCTTCCACAATATGCGCACCAGCAAGGAGTTTAGCTTCAACTATGACAAATCAACTGACCAGCGCAGGTTCAGGCTGCACCTTTATGCCGGAATAGACATCTTCTCTATTTCTGAAAGCTGCGCGCTGAATGATGGGCACCTTAGAATTCACAACCAATCATCATTGCCCTGGAGCGTAAAAGTTACCAATGCAAGCGGTCTGTTGGTTGGCTCAACGGTAGACTTTACAGGCAATTTCGCAGTAGAGCCTCTGCCAGCAGGCACCTACATGGTTGAACTAAGTAACTACTTTGGTTCAGTGGTTCACAAACAGGTAGATATTGTTGCCGGACAACCGGTAAGCTTTGAAGCTCAGGCTTCTCAATACCAAACTGACATTTTCACAGATGTTGCATTTTCAGCATACATCACCGGTAACTTCACACAAATAACCTGGGATATGGGTGATGGAAATGTGCTTAGTGGCTCATCTACACTAAATTACCGTTACTCATCTGCTGGCATTTATACTGTAAAAGTAAAAGTTGCAAGTGGCCAGTGTTCTCAGACTTCTGAGCTGACCATCCGGGTACAGGATACCCCTCTTGGCTTGCAACAAGCAAGCAATGATGTGTTCAATGTTTATCCAAATCCGGTTGTAAACGATGTCCTGAACATCCGCATGAACCAGCACCTTGGCCAACAAGGGTTCAGTGTTGCGTTGTTCGATCTATCGGGTAAGTTAGTGTACCAGGCATTAGCCCCCCAAATGCCTGCTGAATCGGTTTACACTGTACCACTCAAGGGGCTGGCACCCGGAGTTTATCAGCTTCGGATTGAAACAGGCAATATGAGGCTAAGCGAAAAGGTTATCAAAGCCAATTAAGCCTTTAAAATTCAAAAATCCTGAACGTGACCTTAACAGGTCAGTTCAGGATTTT
>Ga0058864_1041675_pt1 | contig 12130 bp, 4 predicted proteins | sample TNRReaAnaerobRNA_FD_61087 | JGI IMG/M metagenome (GOLD analysis project Ga0058864, IMG submission 61087) | Wastewater treatment Type I Accumulibacter community from EBPR Bioreactor in Madison, WI, USA - TNR Reactor, Time B -10min-Anaerobic_... | ecosystem: Engineered > Bioreactor > EBPR >... | reverse complement strand
CCGGGCCTCGCAGTTCGCCGCTGACATCACGGTGAATGCCCCGTCCCGGTGCAGACGCGGTGCCAGCGTGCACCCTCTTGGTGCAGTGCAGCATCTTGTCTCGGCAGGGCTTTCCGGGTATAGTCGCGGGTCGCGCGGCGTGGCCCGGTCGGCCGCGTCGTACCCGAGATGACGGCTTTTGCGAGCACGGTCGTTTTGCGTGCCGTCCCAGTTTTTTGAGGATTCAAAAGTGATGGATTCCGCCATACCTGAAGGGCAGGGCCTCTACGACCCGGCCAACGAGCACGATGCTTGCGGCGTCGGTTTCGTCGCGCATATCCGGGGCAAGAAAAGTCACTCGATCATCGAGCAGGGCCTGTTGATCCTGAAGAACCTGGATCACCGTGGCGCCGTCGGCGCTGATCCCCTGATGGGCGACGGCTCGGGTATCCTGATCCAGATTCCGGATGCCTTCTTCCGTGAGGAGATGGCGAAGCAGGGAATCCGGCTGCCGCCACTCGGCGAATATGGTGTCGGGATGGTCTTTCTGCCCAAGGAGTCGGCCTCGCGCCTCGCCTGTCAGGAAGAGATCGAGCGCGCCGTCCGCAAGGAGCACCAGGTCGTTCTCGGCTGGCGCGACGTACCGGTCGACCATGCCTTGCCGATGTCGCCGACGGTACGGACGAGAGAACCGATGATCCGCCAGATCTTCATCGGCCGTGGCCCGGACACCATGGTCACCGACGCCCTCGAGCGCAAGCTCTACGTCATTCGCCGCAGCGCGGCGAATGCCATTCGGGCGCTCGGGCTCAAGCACAGCAAGGAGTTCTACCAGCCGTCGATGTCTGCGCGGACGATCGTGTACAAGGGCTTGCTGCTCGCCGACCAAGTTGGCGAATACTACACCGACCTTCAGGACCCCCGCTGTGTTTCGGCCATGGCGCTGGTTCACCAGCGCTTTTCGACCAACACCTTTCCGACCTGGCACCTGGCGCACCCGTTCCGGATGATCGCCCACAATGGTGAGATCAATACGCTGCGCGGCAATTACAACTGGATGCGCGCGCGTGAGAAAGGAACCTGGTCACCGCTGCTGGGCGCCGACCTGGAAAAGATCTGGCCGCTGATCTATCCTGGCCAGTCCGATTCCGCGTCCTTCGACAACGCGCTCGAGCTGTTGGTCATGGGCGGCTACTCGCTGGCGCACGCAATGATGATGCTGATTCCCGAAGCCTGGGAGTCGCATACCCTGATGGACGAGCAGCGAGGGGCTTTCTACAAGTACCACGCAGCGATGATCGAGCCATGGGACGGGCCGGCGGCGGTCGCGTTCACCGATGGCCGCCAGATCGGCGCCACCCTCGATCGCAACGGCCTGCGTCCGGCGCGCTATCTGGTGACTGACGACGATCTTGTGGTGATGGCGTCGGAAGCGGGAGTGCTGCCGATACCCGAGGAGCGGATCATCCGCAAATGGCGCCTGCAACCGGGCAAGATGTTCCTCATCGATCTCGAGCAGGGAAGGATCATCGACGATGCCGAACTGAAGGACACCCTCGCCCGAGCCCGGCCATACCAGGACTGGCTCAGCCGCATCAACATCAAGCTCGACGAACTGCCGTCGCCGCACACTGCGCCGGCAAGCGCCTATCCGGCGGTGCTGCTCGATCGCCAGCAGGCTTTCGGCTACACGCAGGAGGACCTGCGGTTCATTCTCGAGCCGATGGCCGGCTCGGGCGAGGAAGCGACCGGCTCGATGGGCAACGATTCGCCGCTGGCCGTCCTCTCGAATCGCAGCAAACCGCTCTTCAACTACTTCCGGCAGCTCTTCGCGCAGGTGACCAATCCGCCGATCGACCCGATCCGCGAACAACTCGTGATGTCGCTGGTTTCCTTCATCGGTCCAAAGCCGAACCTGCTTGGCATCAACGAGATCAATCCGCCGTACCGTCTCGAGGTGTCGCAGCCGGTGCTCGATTTCGACCACATGACGAAGCTGCGGCGGATCGCCACCTACACCGACAACAAGTTCCACTCGGCCGAACTCGACATCTGCTATCCGCTGTCCTGGGGACGGCAGGGAGTCGAGGCGCGCTTGGCATCTCTGTGCGCCGAGGCCGAAGACCATGTCCACAAGGGCTCCAGCATTCTCATCGTTTCCGATCGGCGGCTCGATGCCAAGCATGTCGCCATCCCGGCGCTGCTGGCGACATCGGCGGTGCATCAGCACCTGGTGACCAAGGGGCTGCGGACGCGAGTGGGACTCGTCGTCGAGACCGGCGCCGCGCGCGAGACGCACCATTTCGCGGTTCTCGCCGGTTATGGAGCGGAGGCGGTGCACCCTTATCTGGCACTCGAAACGCTGCAGCACATGGCGGGCAACGATCCGGAAAAGGGCGACAAGGCGATCAAGCACTTCATCAAGGGAGTTGGCAAGGGTCTCCTGAAGGTCATGTCCAAGATGGGCATCTCGACCTACATGTCCTACACCGGCGCGCAGATTTTCGAAGCCGTCGGACTGCAGAAGAGGATGGTGGACAAGTACTTCACCGGCACCTCGACACAGGTCGAAGGCATCGACGTCTTCGACGTCATGGAGGAGGCGATCCGCCTGCACAAGCAGGCCTTCGGCGACGATCCGGTACTGGCGACGATGCTCGACGCCGGCGGCGAGTATGCCTACCGGGTTCGCGGCGAAGAGCACATGTGGACACCGGAAGCGATCGCCAAGCTGCAGCATTCGACGCGCAGCGGCAGCTACGACACCTACAAGCAGTACGCGCGGCTGATCAACGAACAGACGGAACGCCACATGACGCTGCGTGGCCTGTTCGCACTGAAGCCGGTCGGCACGCCGCTGCCGCTCGCAGAGGTCGAAGAGGCAAAGGAGATCGTCAAGCGCTTCACCACTGGTGCCATGTCGCTGGGCTCGATTTCGACCGAAGCACACAGCACGCTGGCGATCGCCATGAATCGTCTGGGTGGCAAGTCGAACACCGGCGAAGGTGGCGAGGATCCGGCTCGCTTCAGGGTCCTGCAGGGCGGCGAGATGCTGTCCGATGTCCTCGGCAAGTCGCGCATCGAACGCGATTACCAGTTGCAGCCTGGCGACAGCCTGCGCTCGGCGATCAAGCAGGTGGCGTCGGGGCGCTTCGGCGTCACAGCCGAGTACCTGGTCAACGCCGACCAACTGCAGATCAAGATGGCACAGGGAGCGAAGCCCGGTGAGGGTGGCCAGCTGCCGGGGCACAAGGTCTCCGAGTACATCGGCTTCCTCCGCCATTCGGTGCCGGGAGTGGGTCTGATTTCGCCCCCGCCGCACCACGACATCTACTCGATCGAGGATCTGGCGCAACTGATCCACGACCTCAAGAATGCCAACCCGAAGGCGTCGATCAGCGTCAAGCTGGTTTCCGAAGTCGGGGTCGGCACGGTGGCCGCCGGCGTCACCAAGGCCAAGGCCGACCACCTGGTGATTGCCGGCCATGACGGCGGTACCGGTGCCAGCCCGCAGTCGTCGATCAAGCACGCGGGTTCGCCGTGGGAGCTTGGCCTCGCCGAGACGCAGCAGACGCTGGTGCTGAACGGCTTGCGCGGTCGCGTTCGGGTGCAGGTCGACGGGCAGGTCAAGACCGGCAGGGATGTCATCATCGGTGCGCTGCTGGGGGCGGATGAGTTCGGTTTTGCGACCGCCCCGCTCGTCGTCGAGGGCTGCATCATGATGCGCAAGTGTCATCTGAACACCTGCCCGGTAGGGGTCGCGACGCAGGATCCCGTGCTGCGCCGCCGTTTCTCGGGGCAGCCCGAGCACGTGGTCAACTTCTTCTTCTTCGTCGCCGAGGAAGTCCGCGAGCTGATGGCACAACTCGGCATCCGCCGTTTCAACGACCTCATTGGCCGCTGTGACCTGCTCGACATGCAGCCGGGGATCAGCCACTGGAAGGCGCAAGGGCTCGACTACAGCCGCATCTTCCATCGGCCGGCAAACCCCGACGGCGTCGCGGTCTTCCACTGCGAGGCGCAGGATCACGGGCTGACGAAGGCGCTCGACAGGGAACTGATCGAACTGGCCCGGCCGGCGCTCGACAACGGCGAGCAGGTGCGGCTCGAGCTGCCGCTGCGCAACATCAACCGCACCGTCGGCGCCATGCTCTCCGGACGCATCGCCGAGCGTTACGGGCGGGCGGGTCTGCCCGACGGGACGATCGACATTCAATTCCGGGGAACTGCCGGGCAGGCTTTTGGCGCCTTCCTGGCACGTGGCGTCACCCTGGACCTCATCGGCGAAGCCAACGACTACGTCGGCAAGGGTCTGTCGGGCGGACGCATCATCGTTCGTCCGAGTGCCGGCTTCCGTGGCGAGAGCCGCAGCAACATCATCGTCGGCAACACCGTCCTCTACGGAGCGACCGAGGGCGAGGTCTTCTTCGCCGGTGTCGCCGGCGAGCGCTTTGCCGTCCGCAATTCCGGTGCGACAGCGGTCGTCGAGGGCGTAGGCGATCACGGTTGCGAGTACATGACCGGCGGCACGGTCGTCGTTCTCGGCATGACCGGGCGCAACTTCGCCGCCGGCATGTCGGGCGGCGTCGCCTACGTCTTCGACGAGGAAGGAACCTTTGCCTCGCGTTGCAACATGGCGCAGGTGTCGCTCGAGCCGGTCGAGGAGGAGTTCCTGGCACGTCAGGGCAGTGACGCCGGCGACGAACTCGAGAGCCACGGCAAGGTCGATGTGCGGCACCTGGGCGAGATCGACGAGGTCCTGCTCAAGGGACTGATCGACAGGCACTATCGCTACACGAGCAGCCGCCAGGCTCTGCGCGTGCTCAACGATTGGGAGCGTTATCGCCGACGCTTCGTCAAGGTGATGCCACACGAGTATCGTCGTGTACTCAGCGAGCTGGCGAAGAAGGAACTGGAGACCGTATAGAAATGGGCAAGCCGACAGGATTCATCGAGTACCAGCGTCTGGCGGAAGCCTCCGAACCGGTCGCTTCGCGCCTCAAGCACTACCGCGAGTTCGTCCTCACTCTGACGGACGAACAGGCCAGCCTGCAGGGTGCGCGCTGCATGGATTGCGGCATTCCGTTCTGCAACACCGGATGTCCGGTCAACAACATCATTCCCGACTGGAACGATCTCGTGTACCGCGGCAACTGGCAGCAGGCTCTGGCGATCCTGCATTCAACCAACAACTTCCCGGAATTCACCGGCCGCATCTGCCCGGCACCGTGTGAAGCGGCCTGCACGCTGAACATCAATACGGATGCGGTGGGAATCAAGTCGATCGAGCATGCGATCGCCGACAAGGGCTGGCAACAGGGGTGGATCGTGCCGCAACCGCCAGCGCAGAAGACGGGCAGGAAGGTCGCCATCGTCGGCTCCGGTCCGGCCGGGCTGGCAGCGGCACAGCAACTGGCGCGTGCTGGCCATGCCGTCGTCGTGTTCGAGAAGAGCGACCGGATCGGCGGCCTGCTGCGCTATGGCATCCCCGATTTCAAGCTGGAGAAGTCGCACATCGACCGCCGCGTCGAACAGATGCAGGCGGAAGGCGTCGAGTTCCGCGTCAGCCAGGAGGTTGGCGGCAGCGGGCCGGGCGCAGTGGCGGCAGCACAGCTGCTGGCCGACTTCGATGCAGTCATCGTCGCCGGTGGCGCCGAGTCGCCGCGTGATCTGCCGGTACCGGGGCGCGAGCTCGATGGCGTGCACTTCGCGATGGAGTTCCTGCCGCAGCAGAACAGGGTGAACGCCGGTGATCGTCTGCCGACGCAGATCACCGCCACCGGCAAGCGGGTCGTCGTCATCGGCGGTGGCGATACCGGCTCCGACTGCGTCGGTACCAGCAATCGTCAGGGAGCACTGTCGGTCACCCAGTTCGAAGTGATGCCGCAGCCCCCCGAGCAGGAGGACAAGAGCCTGACCTGGCCTTACTGGCCGATGAAGCTGCGCACGTCGTCGTCACACGAGGAAGGCTGCGCGCGCGACTTCGCCGTGTCGACCACGCAGTTCCTTGGCGAGGGCGGCAAGCTCAGGGCGCTGCGAGTGGCGCGCGTCGAATGGCGCGGCGGGCGGATGACCGAGGTCCCGGGCAGCGAGAGCGAGATTGCCGCCGACCTCGTCCTGCTCGCCATGGGTTTCGTGTCGCCGCTGCGGCAGGGGTTGCTGGAGCAACTGGCGGTCGAACTCGATGCACGCGGCAACGTCCGCGCCACTACCGACGGCGCGGGCTGCTACGCGACCAGCGTCGCCAAGGTGTTTGCGGCGGGTGACATGCGGCGCGGGCAGTCGCTGGTCGTCTGGGCGATCCGTGAGGGCCGGCAGTGCGCACGCGAGGTCGACGCCTTCCTGATGGGGCGTTCGGACCTGCCGCGCTGAAACTTCCCGGCGCAGCGCCGGCGCGACGCTGCCCGTGCAGGCAGCTTCCAGCGTATACTGTTTCTCCCTGTTGCACGCGGGCAAGCATCGCGTTCGCTTCTCGCCTGCGCGCACCGTTCGGCGCCATCCGCGGTCGAGCGTGACATTGTTGTGCCAAGCTCGAGACAGGATCTGGAACAATGCGTTGCAACAACGTGGTCGCTGGTGCCGACGCCCGTCGCGCGCTGCCGGGTTCTCAGCATCGGCAAGCCGTTGCCGCCGGCCTCGACTGCCGGCAAGCGCAACCAGGACCCATCGTAGCGTCTGATCAGGTTTCCGCAAAATGAACATCGTCATTCTCGCCGCCGGGCAGGGCAAGCGCATGCACTCCAATCTGCCGAAGGTCCTGCATCCGGTGGCCGGCAAGGCGCTCGTGTCGCACGTCATCGACACCGCGCGCAGTCTTGCGCCGGAGAGGATCTGCATCGTGTACGGCCACGGCGGCGAGGCCGTGCGTGCCGCCGTCGCGGCGCCCGATCTGCTCTGGGCGCTGCAGGAGCCGCAGTTGGGGACGGGGCACGCGCTGATGCAGGCGTTGCCGCATCTGTCCGCTGCCGGAACGACGCTGGTGCTCTATGGCGACGTGCCGCTGACCCGCGCGGAAACGCTGCAACGACTGCTGCATGCGGCACGTGACTCACTGGCAGTGCTCACCGTCGAACTGGCCGACGCGACCGGCTATGGCCGGATCGTCCGCAACGCTGCCGGCGAAGTGGCGCGCATCGTCGAACAGAAGGATGCATCGCCGCAGGAGCGCACGATCCGCGAGATCAACACCGGCATCATGGCCCTGCCGACAGCGCGCCTCGCCGAGTGGCTCGGCCGCCTGTCGAACGACAATGCGCAACGCGAGTACTACCTGACCGACATCGTCGGCATGGCGGTTGCCGCTGGTCTGCCGGTGCGTACCGCCCACCCGCAGTCGGCGGCGGAGGTGCTCGGGGTGAACAGCAAGGTGCAGCTCGCCGAGCTCGAGCGCGTCGCGCAGCGGCGCATCGCCGATCAGTTGCTCGAGCAGGGAGTCCGCCTGGCAGACCCGGCGCGAATCGACGTGCGCGGCGAACTCACCTGCGGCCGTGACGTGTTCATCGACATCAACTGCGTCTTCGAGGGCCGGGTCGTTCTTGACGAGGCCGTCGAAATCGGCCCCTCATGCGTGCTGAAGAATGCGCGCATCGGTTCCGGCGCGCGTCTCGCCGCCTTCAGCCACATCGAGGACGCGGTCGTCGGACCGGACGGGGTGATCGGGCCCTTTGCCCGCCTGCGCCCCGGAACGGAGCTTGGCGCGGGCGTTCATGTCGGCAATTTCGTCGAACTGAAGAATAGCCGTTTTGCCGCCCAGTCGAAGGCCAACCACTTGGCCTACGTGGGTGATGCCATCGTCGGCAGTCGCGTCAACATCGGTGCCGGCACCATCACCTGCAACTACGACGGTGCCAACAAGTTCCAGACGGTGATCGAGGACGACGCCTTCATCGGTTCCGACACGCAGTTGGTGGCGCCAGTGACGGTTGGTCGTGGTGCAACCCTCGGCGCCGGAACGACGCTGACCCGCGATGCCCCGCCGGACACGCTGACCCTCTCGCGTGCCCGGCAAACCTCCATAGCGGGCTGGAAACGGCCCCAGAAAATCAAGAAGTGACCTGACCATGTGTGGCATCGTTGCCGCGGTCGCTGACCGCAATATCGTTCCCGTTCTCCTCGAAGGCCTGCGCAAGCTCGAATACCGCGGCTACGACTCGGCCGGTCTCGCCCTGATCGACGACAGCGGCCTGCACCGGTTGCGTGCGGTCGGCCGTGTTGCCGAACTGACGGCGCAGGTTGATGAAACCCATGCTGCCGGCAGCACCGGCATCGCGCACACGCGCTGGGCAACACACGGCGTGCCGTGCGAACGAAACGCCCATCCGCACATCTCCGGCGGGCTGGCCGTGGTCCACAACGGGATCATCGAGAACCACGAGTCGCTGCGTGCCCGTCTCAAGGCTCTCGGCTACGTTTTCACGTCCGACACCGATACCGAAGTGGTCGCACACCTGATTGCGCATGAGCTGAAGACCGACAGCGATCTTCTCGCTGCCGTCCGGCGGGCGGTTGCGCAACTGCAGGGCGCCTACGCGATCGCCGTCCTGCGCGAGGCAGACGCGAGCCGGCTGGTCGTTGCGCGTGAAGGCGCACCGCTCCTGCTTGGTCTGGGTGACGACGGATTCTACGCAGCCTCCGATGCGTCGGCTCTGGTACAGGTCACGCGCCGGATGGTCTACCTCGAGAACGGCGACTGTGCCGAGCTGCGGCGCGACGGCTACCGCATTGCCCGCGTTGACGGCACCCCAGTCGAGCGGCCGGAGAGCGAATCGAACCTGTCGGCAGAGGCGATCGAACTGGGCAACTACCGCCACTACATGCAGAAGGAAATCTTCGAGCAGCCGGTGGCGCTGGCAAACACCCTCGAAATGCTCGGTGCCGCGCGCAGCATCCAGCCGGGCATCTTCGGCGCCGAGAGTGAAGACTTGCTGCGGGGTGTGCGGCAGGTGCTGATCATCGCCTGCGGCACCAGTTACCATGCCGGCCTCGTGGCGCGTTACTGGCTGGAATCGATCGCCGGTGTCGCCTGCTCGGTCGAAGTGGCGAGCGAGTACCGCTATCGCGACTCGGTGCCCGACCCACACACCCTCGTCGTCACCATTTCACAATCCGGTGAAACCGCTGACACGCTCGCCGCGCTGCAGCACGCCAAGTCGCTCGGCATGAGCCGTACGCTGTGCATCTGCAACGTGCCCGAGTCATCGCTGGTGCGCGAGAACAGCCTGCGCTTCATCACACGCGCCGGTCCGGAGATTGGCGTTGCGTCGACCAAGGCTTTCACCACCCAGCTCGCCGCCCTCTATCTGCTGACGCTCGTGCTGGCCAAGATTCGCGATCGGCTCGACACCGAGCAGGAGGCAATCGAACTGCTCGCCATGCGACACCTGCCGATGGCCGTCAGCATGATCCTCGAACTGGAGCCACAGATCCGTGAGTGGGCGGAGTGTTTTTCGATGAAGCACCATGCCCTGTTCCTCGGCCGCGGCCGGCACTATCCGATCGCCATGGAAGGTGCGCTGAAGCTGAAGGAAATCTCCTACATTCATGCTGAAGCCTATCCGGCCGGTGAACTGAAGCATGGTCCACTGGCGCTGGTCGATCGCGACATGCCGGTGATTGCCGTGGCGCCCAACGACGCCCTGCTGGAGAAGCTCAAGTCGAATCTGCAGGAAGTGCGGGCCCGCGGTGGCGAACTCTGGGTGTTCGCCGATGCCGACAGCGAAATGAAGGAGTCGGACGGGATTCACGTGCTGCACCTGCCGGAGCACTACGGTGCCCTGTCGGCGCTGCTGCACGTCGTACCGCTGCAGCTGCTGGCCTATCATGTCGCGCTGGTGCGCGGCACGGACGTCGACAAGCCGCGCAATCTGGCGAAGTCGGTGACGGTCGAGTGAATCAGCGATCGCGGGGCGGCTGTAGCGGCAGCGATCCTCAGTACTTCACGCGCGCAAAATAGCTCTTCTCCGAGGCCTCGAGCGCCTGCCGCAGGGTGACGATTCCCATCTGAGCCAGCAGCGGCAGCATCCGAAGGAAGACCTCGGCCGTTGCACAGGCGTCGCCGAGCGCGTTGTGGCGGCCTTCGATCACCACGCCCAGGCGCTCGGCGATGTGGTCGAGCTGGTGCGAGTCCTGATTGGCGTGCAGCACTCCGGAAAGCAGCAGCGTGTCGAGGACTGGCTGACTGAAGACCACCCCCGTCGAATCCTCCTTCAACTGCAGAAAGCGCATGTCGAAGGCAGCGTTGTGGGCGACGAGCACGGTGTCACTGCAGAAATCATGGAAGGCGGGCAGAACGATGTCGATCTGCGGCTGCCCGCGCACCATGTCGTCGGTGATGCCGTGAATGCGCACACCCTCGGGTCGCAGGAAGCGTTGCGGGTCGACCAGCTGATCAAAGTTCTCGTGCCGCAGAAGGCGGCCGTTGACGATGCGCACGGCACCGATCTGGATGATCTCGTCCCCGGCAGCGGGCTCGAGCCCGGTGGTTTCGGTGTCGAAGACGGTGTACGCCAGATCGCTCAGCCGCCGGTCGAGATCGATGCTCTGGTCGCGGAAATGAAAGAGGTCGAAATCGTAGTACTCCGGGCGGACGCTCGGCTCGTCGCCGGCAGCCTGCGCCTGCAGGCTGTCGGGCAGGGCGACCGGCAGGACGAAGCGAAAGAAGCAGCGCTGGCTGGCCTTTTCGCGTTCGTACCAGATTTCACCACCATGGCGGTCGATCACATCGCGCAGCGACAGGGGTGAGCTTTCGCTGCCCAGTTGCATGGGCTCGTTCTCCCAGGTCGCGAACGTCTCCGACGAGATGGCATGGTCAGCCCAGATGAGGTCGAGGTAGGCCAGCCTGCCGAAAGGCAGCAGGCGGAAGCGCAGGTCGGCGATCCGATGCTGGGCGACCAGTCTGGCAGCCAGGAAACAGATCGAAAAAACCAGCGAGAAGCTCTCGGCGCGCAGCCAGACCGCTTCGTCGATCTCCTCGCAGCCGGTTGCCAGCTGCAGTTCCTGCTCGATCCGACGCTGTGCGGCGGTGACCAGGTCCAGCCCCTGAACCTCTTCGAGCGGCCAGCGTGTCTTCAGCGAATCGGCGAACTCGCTCATCGTCCGGTCGAGGCGCTGGCTCATGCGGACGACCTCGTCGCTGATGATGCCGATGAAGCGCTCACGGATTTCCGGTTCGATGTCGGGGTAGTCCAGCAGGTTGCCGACGGCGACGCGGATGTTGGCGAGGCTGCCGCGGGTACCGTCGGTCAGCGACTGCAGGACCTGATCGCGGCGGGATTCCTGTTCCAGGCTGCGGGTGATGTTCTCCACCGTCAGCACGTAGCCGGTCATCTCCTGCTGTCGCGGCGCGTCATCGGTCGCCAGCACGGGCACCAGCTGGACGCGCAGGAGCTGGCCACCGCGCGCCGCAGTGATGAAGGTGGCGATGGCCGTTGCCGCGCCCTTGTGCAGTCGCTGGCGGACGACGTCGAGAGCGTGATCGATCTGACTGCGTTCGAGTATCGAAAAGATCGACCGGCCGAGGCCGATCAGTGCGCCGCCGGCGACTGCCGTGCTGCCGAGCGCGAGTGCCCGGAACTGCAGCCGGGCGCGGCTGTTGTAGAGCAGGATGCGCCCTTCGCGGTTGCACACCACGACCGCCTGCGCCAACTCCGACATCAGCGCCGCCAGCCGGTTCTTTTCCTCCTCGACCGACGACTTGGCGGCGGCAATCTGCGCCGCGACATCATCCATCAGGCCGTCACGCTGCTGCGCCAGGTCGTTCGTCGCCGCGGCCAGCAGGCGGACCTCCGGTGGTCCCTCCGGTGTGACGCGGAAGTTGCGGTTCGCCGCCAGCATCAGACGCAGGTTCTCGGCCATCTTCAACAGACCCTGGACATACTCCCGAAAGAGATAGCGGATGACCAGGAGACCGACGAAGAAGCCAAAGGCGGTCATCATCGTACCCAGTGACAGGTGTGGCGCGATCAGGCGGAGCAGCGCCGCGCGCTCGTCCGCCTGGGCATCTGCCCACACCAGCGCCGCCGTGATCAGGAAGGGGCCGGTCACCAGCAGGAAGAGGATGATGACCGAGATGGCCAGGCGGAGGCGCGCGTTCATGGTTCGGTGGTCGGCAAGGGTCGGTGGGCGATCGCTGGTGGCCGCGGGCGTGTGCACC